>Ga0307374_10005348_pt1 | contig 20789 bp, 27 predicted proteins | sample OX3MG_FD_202532 | JGI IMG/M metagenome (GOLD analysis project Ga0307374, IMG submission 202532) | Soil microbial communities from Risofladan, Vaasa, Finland - OX-3 | ecosystem: Environmental > Terrestrial > Soil > Coastal area > Acid sulfate soil | place: Finland: Risofladan, Vaasa | collected...
TCTGTTTCCTCTTGAGAAGGATCGCGGCGACATCCATGCCGGAGCACGCTCCCAGCGATGTGAGGAGGGCGTTCATGGGGCCTATCCCCTTTGGACGCGGCTTCGTCCTGGTCGGCGTCGGGAGCGCAGAGTCGAAGACCACCGAGTGGCCGGCCTCGTCGCTGCCGAGGAAGAGGTCGTCCTCCACCCACTTGACCTCGACTCTGGAGACGGTGGAGGCGTCCTCCGAGCTCACTCTATCTTGACCTCGACGGGCTTTGACTTGCCAGAGGTCTTGCCCTTCTCGATGTACACCCTGCGCCCCCATGCGACGTTGACGCTCGCAACGAGCCTGCGTGTGCCCCTGCCGAGGGACTTGGCGGGGATGTCGAACCGCTTGGTGACGTCGAGGAACTTCGACCTCGCGTCCTCCGCGCTGACGGGGATGATTGGGGCTCCGCCGTCCTCATGGACCACGGCCGCCCAGATCCTGTAGGGAAGGTCTGGGTCCCTGCTCCAGTAGAACCGCGCTCTCCTTACCTCCCTCCCCGAGGTGGCGAGCCTCTTCCCGGCGGAGACCGTGGTGTCCATCATCAGCCTCACCAGCTTGTCGTTGTCTTCCCAGGCAATCGTCCAGACGTTCGGAGCGAAGGACTCCCTGAGCCCGCCCACCACCCGGAAGCCCACCGTGAGCCCGATGTCTTCGTCGAGCGACACGACTCCTTTGTCCAGGATCATGCTTACGTCTGCGAGGGCCGTCTTCGGCCACGAATAATCGCCCCGTCTATCCATGAGCGACATATGTGATTACGTCCCCTAGCCCCGCGTTATAAAACTGAAGGTCACCAAACGCCTATAAGGTCTGAGGGGCTTGCGGGTGACGTTTCCTCGGATGGAAGAAGAGCGAGACCCCGGCGCGGGAGTCCGTCCCTCCACTGTGCCCACCGACGGGGTCGCGGCGCACGGATCAAAGACGACTGCGCACGACGCATACGTGGAGAGGCACCCGCACATCTCAGGAAGAGGCCTGATCTCAGCATCCGCGTTGGGCCTGGCCGACGGGCTCGTGACGAACCTGGCCTTCCTCACGGGATTCGGCGGGGCCGTCTCCGGCGACGCGCTGATACGGTTCGCAGGCCTCGCGGCCATGCTCGCTGGCACGGTCTCCATGTTCTTCGGAGGGATCCTGAGCGCGCGGTCCGAGCACGACCTCTTCAGGGCCGATTCCAACAGGGAGGCCTACGAGATGGAGTACGAGACGGAGGAGGAAAAGTCAGAGATGAAGTGGATATACATGGACAAGGGCCTGACCGAGCAAGAGTCTGACATGGTGGTTGCCAGGCTTCTGACCGACAAGAAGAAGTTCCTGGAGGACATGCTGACGAACGAGCTGCACGTCCACGAGCACAACCTCCAGAACCCCTACAAGCTGGGGGCGGTCATCGGCCTCTCCTTCCTGGTCGGCTCATTCGTCCCCCTCGCACCCTACTATGTGTTCACGGTCAAGTCATCCGCGGTGGCGGCCTCGGTCGCGGTGTCCCTGATATTCCTCTTCGCTGCCGGAGAGTGGAAGGGGCGCATAGTGAAGCGGAAGCCCCTGAGGAGCGGGCTCGAGACGTTGCTGATCGGGGCGGTCGCTGCGGGGATCCTGTTCGTCATCGGCAGCGCCTTCGCCTTCGTCTGACCGCGCTAGGCCACGCAGACGGACTCGATAATCCTGGCGTAGATGGAGAGGGCCTTCTTCGCCTCGCCGAGCTCCACGAACTCGTCGATCACGTGGGCCTGCTTCAGGCTTCCTGGGCCGAGGACTATTGAGGGGATGCCGTGCTCCGCGTAGAGCGCGGCCTCTGTGCCGTAGGGCGCGACCTCCGACTTGAATCCGCTGAGCGATTCCGCGAGCCTCACGGCTGGGTGGGCTCGGGGGAGCTTCAACGAGGGACTGTCGTAGAGCAGCTCGACCCGCGCGTCCAGCGTCGGGTCCTTTCTCCTGAGGGAGGCGACCATCGAGTTCAGGCCCTTCTCGACGAAGGCGGTCCCGTGCTTCGGCACCCACCGCGAGTCCACGATCAGCTCGCACGAGTCCGGAATCACGTTGCTCTTGGTCCCTCCCCTGACCACGGTGGGCGTCGCGATCGTGCTCCCCAGTTCTCTGTCGGGAGCCCTGCCGAGGCTGCGGCTCCAGGCGGAGAGCGCCTCCACGATGCTCGCGCACTTCTCTATCGCGTTGACCCCGAGCTCCGGCTTGCTCGCGTGGCCGCTCCTGCCCCTGACGGTGATCCGGAAGTCGGCCAGACCCTTGTGCGCCCGGATCGGTCTCAGCCTCGTCGGCTCCCCCATGACGCCGAGCCTCGCCGCGCCCTCCTGGATGAGCTTGCGCGCGTAGATCGCCTTGAGGCCGTCGAACCCCACCTCTTCCCCCGCGGTGGCCACGAAGAGCAGGCCGCGGCGCATCTTCCTCTTCGACGTCGCCTCGATCGCCTTGAGGATCGCAGCGAGCCCCGTCTTCATGTCAGCGGCTCCCCTGCCATACAGCCTCCCGCCCTTGACGACCCCTTCGAACGGAGGGGAGGACCAGGCTGACTCGTCTCCCGCAGGCACGACGTCGATGTGACCGCCGAGCAGGAGGCCGGGCTCCTTCGGGCCGAACCTGGCCACGATGTTCGCCCTTCCGGCTTCGAACCTGTCGAGACGAAGCTCTGCCCCCTCGACGCGGAGGTCAGCGAGGAAGTCGTGTATGTATCGGGCGCACCCTTCTTCGTTTCCCGGCGGGATCTCGGTCCTGAACCCGATGAGGGACGCGGCCAGCTCGACTAGCTCCAACTTGCCCGTGCCCGCTTGCCATGCGCCGTTGTTATTGCTTTCCCGGGCCGGCCCTGGACCAAGGTTAAAGCGACGGCAGGGGGCGCCGACCCCGGTCGGATGGACAGCCCCGCCCCCGTCGTCTCCCTCTCAAACGTCAGCCTCGTCCTCGACGGGAAGAGGGTGCTCAGTCACGTCGACTGGGACGTGTTGCCGGGAGAGAACTGGGTCGTGATAGGCCCCAACGGGGCGGGGAAGACGAGCCTCCTGAGCATCATCAACGGATACAGGTGGCCTTCGAGCGGGTCGGTCTCTGTCCTGGGGAGGAGGTTCGGCGACTCCGACCTCCGCGAGCTGAGGACCGAGACCGGCCTTGCGAGCTCCTATCTAGACTCGATGATCGACGGGGACGAGAAGGTCCTCGACCTGGTGGTGAGCGGAAAGTTCGGCTCGGTCCGGGTGTGGGGGAAGGTGAAGGCGGCCGACGTCGCCAGGGCGACGTCCCTCCTCAAGGCGATAGGGTGCGGCATGCAGCTCGGGAAGACGCTCTCAAAGCTCTCTCAGGGGGAGAGGCAGAAGGTCGCCATCGCCAGGGCCATGATGGCGAGGCCGAGGCTGCTCGTCCTCGACGAGCCTTGCGAGGGGCTAGACATCGCCGCGCGGGAGAGCTTCCTCGACGGCCTCGCGCCCCTGCTCTCGAGGAGGGGCGGGCCGTCCTTCATCGAGGTGACGCACAGGACGGAGGACATCCCGCCGGGGTTCACCCACGCCCTCTTGCTGAGAGGGGGGCGGGTGGTCGGCTCGGGGGAGATAGGGGCGACCCTCACGAGCGAGAAGCTGTCCCGCTGCCTCGGCACGGAGGTCGAGCTGAGGAGCTGGGGAGGCAGGTTCTACATGATGGCCGCGAAGAAGCGCTGAGAGCCCGGCCCGAATCGATGCTCTTTTATTGGGCGCGGCGGTCGGACCCCCGAGGTCCCGATGTGGGAGAGGCTAGAGGTAGACGGGCGGCCTGCCGTGGAGGACTCGGTCCTCATCGTCGCGCTGTCCACGATGGTCCCCCAGTACGAGGGGCTCTACTCTCACGCGAGGGAGCTCGCCAGGTTCCTGCTCCGGAAGATGGATTTCACGCGGTTCGCGACCCTCTACTCCTCCTCGCTCCCGGCCGACGTCGCCATAGGGGACGACGGCCTCGCGCGGCTCCGCTCGAACAGCTTCTATTCCTTCGCCGGGAAGAGGCGGATCATCATGCTGGCCGGGGACGGCTCCCCCTTCGACGACCAGCAAGAGTACGCCAACAGCGTACTCTCCTACGCGAGCCAGCTTGGGGCCAAGGTGGCGATATCCGTGGGCGCGAGGTGGTCCGAGTCTCCTCTCCCTCCCGGGTTCCCGTTGAAGCCTGTCGGGTTCGCTTCAGATGCGGCCGGCGTCAAGGAGCTCGAGGGTCTGGGCGTCACGATAACGAGGGGCGAGCCGGGCCCCTTCTTCGCCAACCTAGTGGTCGGGATGTCCGGAGACTACGGGATGAGGGGCTACAAGGTCGGGGTGGACCACGGGGAGCCCCTCCCGCACCCGCGGTCCCTGATCAAGATCATCGGCGTGCTCTCGAAGATGCTGGACTTCGAGGTCAACGTGAAGGAGCTGGTGGTGCGCGCCAAGGAATTGGAGACGGAGGGCGTGGACGAGCCGCTTCCGGACGTCCGCCGCGAGCGCGGCGGGATATACGGCTAGGCGCGAGCCCGCAAACCCCTAAATAACTCCTAAAACCCTTGGTTTCTGTTATGTCCGCAGTCGAAGAGGTAGACCTGAAGGAGGTCCAGCGCCAGCTTGCGAAGGTCGTGGACCCAGAGATAGGCATGCCCATCGTCGAGATGAACCTCATCGACAAGCTCGAGGTCCAGGACGGGAACGTCGTGATAGAGTACCACGCGACGACGCCCTACTGTCCCCCAATCTTCGCCCTGAAGATATCGCAGGACATGAAGAACTACGCCCAGCAGGTGAAGGGCGTGAAGGACGTCAAGGTCACGGTCAAGGGACACTACCTTGCTGACGCGGTCAACAAGCAGGTCAACAAGCCGCCGGCCCAGCAGCCTCCCCAGGCCAAGTGACCCGAGGCGCGCGGCGGCTCGGCCACCATTCACGCACCACCCAGTCTTGTCCGGTGTAGCAGATGACGGGAAGGGTCGACGGCATCGAGGCCGCCTTCTACCGGGTAAAGTCGTCCGCCGAGAGGGTGATGGGAGGCGACGAATCCTCCAAGGACCGGTCGTTCCAGGACATCTTCGCTCTCAACAACGAGATAGGGAGGCTCGCCCGCGAGAGGCCCGGCACGATGGCCAGGATGAAGGAGCTGCAGGCCTACGTGAACATGATCACGGTCGGCATCAAGTACGAAAAGGCGGCCGAGGTGCGCGAGGGGCTCTCCGTCACAGAGGAGTCGATCAAGGCCATGAAGAAAGAGTTCGCCATGGCGCCGTAAGGATTTATTAGAAGGCCGAACTTAATTTGGCCGCATGGCAGAGGCTAAGGTCAGCGATTTCGTCACCGTCAAGGTCGCCGAGGTCGGGTTTGCCGACGAGGACGGCCTCGAGGGGCTCGTCCTCCTGAAGGCGCAGGCGGACGGGACCTTCACGATGCGAGCGTTCTCTGGGGAGACCGCGATGCACATGTCGAGGTTCGACAAAGGGGACCGCTCGTCGATCCCGTCGGTCTACAACATGATAGAGGAGTTCGCGGAGAAGCAGGGCCTCCATCTCGCGGGTATCGAGGTGTACCCCTCGGGGAGCGTGCTGAGGTCTGACCTCCAGTTCGTCGGGAGGGGGAAGGAGATGCTGCTGCGAGGGTACAGGGCCTCTGACGCCATCGCGATCGCGCTCTTCTACGACGCCCCGATACTCCTCCACCGCTCTCTTCTGGAGCGCTAAGAAAGTTAAAAGCGCCGCGCGCGCCGAGCCGCCCGACCGTCTTGGTTAAGATCTCGTTCAAGCCCTACGAGGAGCTGATAGTCCACGAGCACCAGCGCTTCGCCCTCGAGGACCTGATCAGGATGAGGTGCACGGGGATGCCGGTGGGGAGCGTAGCCCCGAACTTCCAGTGGGCGGAGGGACTGGTGATGTGGAGGGAGACCTTCCCTCAGAACGAGATGATAACGAAGGAGAACCTTGACGGGCGCGTGCACTGGCTCTGGGTAGGATACTCCGAGATGCCGGAGTACAAGCCCGGCCTGGTGTACAAGGAGACGAGCGTGACCATCCCCGTGATAGACCTGGGCAATAACCCCGTCTACAGCGCGGCCGCCAAGTGGCTCAACGAGCAGCAGAAAGGGCAGCGCTGACCCGCGTTTGTCGGTCGACTTGAAGGACAAAAAGGGGCGCTCGAGGCTCTCTCTGGGGAAGCTCCCGCCGGACGTCATGGGGAGGTACCTCTTCGGGATGACCGGGGCGAGGTCGAGGAGGGTCGTCGTCGAGCCCTCGCTCGGGCTGGACTTTGGGGTGGTGAGGCTCGGGGGAGAGAAGGCCAAGGGCAGGTACCTCATCGTCTCGTCCGACCCGATAACGGGGGTGAGCGAGAGGGCGGGCTGGTACGCGGTCAACGTCAGCGCGAACGACGTCGCGACGAGCGGGAACAGGCCCGAGTTCATGCAATCGATAATACTCCTCCCGGAACACGCCTCCGAAGGCGATGTGAGAACTATTTCGTCCGAAATGCACGAGACGGCCAGGCGTCTTGGAATCGCCATCGTCGGCGGCCATACCGAACTCAGCCCCGGGTTGGACAGACCTATCATCATTACCACAGCATTCGCTTTCGCAAGTTCGTTCGTGACCGCAGCCGGAGCACGTGACGGTGACTCACTCCTGATGACGAAAACCGCCGGAGTGGAAGGAACCGCAATCATCGGGAGTGATAAGCGGTATCGTAAGCGGCTCGGCGGAAAAGGAGTCGCGGATGCGGAGAAGTATTTCGAGAAGATGAGCGTGGTAAAGGAGGCTGTGTCAGCCTACAAGACAGGAGTAGTGCATGCGATGCATGACTGCACCGAAGGAGGGGTTATCGGGGCACTCTATGAGATTGCAACCGCTTCAGGCCTAGGCCTTGAAGTGGCGCAAGAAAGCATTCCTATATCCATGGAAACCCTGAAGGTTTGCGCCGTTGTGGGAGTAGACCCGCTGAAGTTGATTAGTTCCGGCACGCTACTTCTCTCGGTTGAGCCGGGCAAAGAGGACCGTGTACTGGATGCTATCTCTTCTGTCAACTCTAGCGCAAGCGTAGTTGGAAGATTCACGAGGGGGAAGGTCGTCTTGACAAGAGGCAAGTCAAGGACTGTCGTAAGCACTGCTCCCAGGGATGAAATCTGGAGACTGCATCAGCAAAGCCAGTCTCGTTCAGCGTAGTCGTTCCGACCTATTTCAGCGGAGCGCCACAGGATTCGCATTTGGTTCGAAGTTGGTCATTCAACACACCGCAGTGCTTGCAAGGGACCCTGACGACGACATGAATTTCTTTCTCCTTTACCAAGGCAGGACTCGGGCTGGCGGAAGCTTCGAGCGCGGCTTGTGAGCCTTTTGCCTGCCGCCGATAATACCGGAACATGACGTACCCCACGACGATCAGGATTATGCCGATGAGCCCGCTCACAAAGAGGAGGGTGAAGAGACCGAGCAGCATCATGCCTATGCTCGAATAGCGGGTGAGCCTGTCGTGGTGCACCGTGACTTTGGCCATTCTTCGCCCTCGCCATTCCCCAGTCGCGCGCTGCGTTAAACCTCTCGGACGCCCGCGAAGCGGCTCTTAGGCGCTGGCCGCGTTGACAGAGAAGATCGGGGGGAGGCCGTCGGCGATCAGGCTCCACCTCCTGCCCCCGTTCCTGCTGAAGAGAAGCTGGCCCGTGCCAGTCCCGACGTAGACGCCGGAGGGGTCCTCCTCGTCGGTGTCCATCCCCTCCCTGTATACGTTGTAGAACGAGCGCTTGGGGAGGCCGGTCCCCATCGCGGACCAACTCTTCCCCTCGTCCTCGGAGGCCCACACGAGGAACCTCCCGTCGGGGGGGAGGCGCGCCGCACCAGACTCCTCAGGCGCCACGTAGACCCTCTTGGGGTCGTTGAAGTCGACCGCGATTGGGAAGCCGAACCGCGACGGGAGGTTGCCGACGATCTCCTTCCACGTCTCCCCGTTGTCGTCGCTCCTGTATTCGCCGCAGTGGTTCTGCTGGTAGATGACGTCGGGGCGCGAGGGGTGGCGGACTAGATGGTGCGGGCACTGCCCGTATTCCGGGTACTTGTTGGGCATGAACTCGGCGAGGAGGTTGTCGTTCTTGAAGGACCATGACTCGCCGGCGTCTGTTGTCTTGAGTATCCCGACGGCAGAGATCGCGACGTGCATAGTGTCGGGGTCTCTGGGGTCCACGAGTATCGAGTGAAGGCAGAGCCCCCCGGCGCCAGGGTTCCACTTCTTCCTTGTCTCGTGGTTGTAAAGGCCCTCGTTCAACGCCCAGGTCTGGCCGCCGTCCTCGCTCCTGAAGAGCGCTGCCGGGTCGACCCCGCAGTAGACGACCCCGGGCTCCTCCTCGACCCCTGGCTCTATGTGCCAGACCTGCTTCGCGCTCCAGTCGGAGCCCTTTGGGAACCGGGGCGGCTTCTTCCCCTCCTTCCACGTCCTTCCGAGGTCTCGGCTGACTGCGATGGTGGGGCCTTTGATGAAATTGTCGACGGTCGCGAGCATCGTCTTGTTCCTCGGGTCAAGCGTCACGTGGTATATCGAAGTGCCCTTGAAGTGAGGGCCGGAGGACTTCCAAGTCCTTCTCCCGTCAAGCGACTCGAAGACGAAGACCCCCTTCTTCGTGCCCAGCATCACGAGGCTCCGCGCCTTCACCTTGCCAAACCCCCTTCGGCTGACAACTCGCCTTTCCCTCCAGCTACCGAGGGGAGGATGTAGATAACGTCTCCATCCTTCGTCTTCGTCGACTCCCCTTCGAGGTCTCTGATGCTCTGTTCGTTGACGTAGATGTTGATGTAAGGCCTCGTCCGGTCGTGCTCGTCGAAGATCCTGTCTTTGATGTCCGGGAACCGAGCGTCGAGCTGAGCGATGACGTCAAGGATGTCCTTCGCGCCTTGTATCTCCAGCTCCACCGACCTGCCTGTGTAATCCTTCAGGTGACCAGCCACGTGTATCCTTATGGACAACTCGCGCGCCCCCACCCCAGTATCAAACCCCGGCTAGTAGCGCTTTCTGCCGCCCTGCGCCTCGGGAGCACTTCAGGGGCGGGGCTCGGCGGAATGTAACCCTTATTTCACCATCTGCCGCGGCCTGAGCGATTCTCTTGCCGAAGGAAGCAGCCTCAGCCCCGTCGCCCTCCGACGAAGCCGCATGTTGGCTCTGCGGAAGGACCTCGAGCGAGATCAACTCGGCGCTCAGCGGGGACACCGAGGACGAGGTGAAGATCGCAAAGGATATCGCCGCGACCAAGGCCGCGAGGGAGGCGTTGGTCTCGAACTCCGCCAAGTGGAGGGAGGGCGTCCCCGACGCCCTCAAGGAGTTCGACCTCGCGTTCGTGCTCCAGAACGCCGACCAGTTCAAGTCGATACACTTCCTCGGCGCCCTCATCGAGGAGGCCCGGAGCACCGTGAAGGAGCTCGACGAGGTCTCCTACTCGGTGAGGAAGGGCGCGGTCATCCGCGTGAGCGGGACGCCGATGGACGAGTCCCAGAGGGCGTCGATAGCGGAGAGGCTCAACGAGTTCGAGAAGAGGACGAACCGCAAGCTGAAGAGGGAGAAGGACCTCCACGACGTGGAGTACCAGAGGCTGGGGTACATCGCCAGGCTAAGCGGGATGATGCTCATCGACGGCATCGACTACCTCAAGGAGGCGGGCGGGTTCTACTACGACCTCCAGCTCGACGCGATGGAGAGGGCGAGGGCTATCGCGGCCAAGAGGAGGCCGACCTGGAAGCTCCGGTCCGTGAAGTTCAAGGACTTTCCTAGGGACGTCTCGATCTGCACCGTCTGCGAGAGGCTCCTGAAGGAGTTCCGCCCGAGCGCCGAAGCCGTGCCGGCGCCGAAGCCCACCGTCCAAGCCTGACTCCTTGGAATCAGGAGGGCGCGGCCGCGGGTTCCTGGTAGAGCTCCCTAGACCTCTTCAAGACCGAGGCCGGGTTGTACCAGTTCCACCGCCCCAGGAAGGACATCACCGCGGGGACGAGGTAGGTGCGGACGAAGAGGGCGTCCACCAGGATGGAGAACGAGAAGGCGAAGCCTATCTGCTTGAGGAGCAGGTCGCCCGAAAGCATGAGCGCACCTAGGGAGCCTGCGAGGATGACCGCCGCCGCGGAGATCACCCCTCCCGTGTTCTCGATGGCCCTGATGACCGCCTCGTCCCTGTCGTTGTCCTTGCGGCTCTCCTCGCGGACCCTCGTGAGGATGAAGATGTTGTAGTCCATCCCCAGCCCGAGGAGCGTGACGAATAGGAAGAGTGGCGTGATGAAGAGGAGGTCGTAGTTGTAGAAGTGCTTGAAGACGACCTCCGTCAGGGCGAGCGTCCAGATGATGCTCATCAGCACGGAGATGAGCGCGAAGATCGGCAGGACGAGCGAGTCGAGGACTATGAAGAGGACAAGAGCGACGCCCACCGCGACGAGCGGGACGACGAGGTTGAACTGGGCAGTGGCGACCTGCCTCGTGTCGACGATTCCGCCCGATGCCCCTCCCAGGAGGACCTGGGCGACGTCGGGCTTGGCGTCGTAGTTGGCGTGGAGGTAGTTCCGGATCCCCTGGGCGTCGTCCAGGGCCTTCGTCGAAGAGGGGTCGATCCTGAAGGTCAGCGTGATAAGGGCGGTCTTGTTGTCCCTCCCGATGGTCTGGAGCATCGCCGTCCTGGTCTGCGCGTCCAGCGCGTTGCTCGGATGCGCTATCGCCGCGGAGGAATACGCGACCGCATGGCCGAAGGGCATCGTCGGGCCGGTGACGTTGGCGATGTCCGGATTGGAAGCCAGGTAGCTGGACATGTTCTCAATCACCCCCATCTCGTAGGCGTCGAACGCGCTCCCGTTCCAGAGGGTCTGGGCGAACGAGACTACCACGTAGGATGGGTTGAGCCTCCCTCCGCCGAACCCCGACGTCAGGTGGTTCGAGGCGCTCACGGACTCCAGGTTGCTGGGGGCCCCCGCGAGGAAGTCGTACGTCGGGGTGGTACCAAGGTAGACGTAGAGCGCCGGGAGCGAGACGAGGAGGGCCACCACCATGAGGGGCTTCGCATGCTTCACCGAGAAGGTGCCGCTCTTCGAGAAGTAGCCTGACCTCCTCTCGAGCCTCGAGAGGACTCCCTTCGAGTGCGCCGCGAACCTCTTCCCGGCCGTGGGCCAGAAGATGGACTCCGAGAGCATTGCGACGACCGACGGCACGAGGGTCAGGGCGACGAGGAGCGCGACCAGGACCCCGAGCCCCACGACGACTCCCATAGTCTTGAGAAAGGTCACCGATGTGAAGGTCAGAGATAGGAACGAGATTATCACCGTCGCGCCGCTGGTGGCGATGCTCTCGCCCGCCCAGGTGACCGACGTGACTATCGCTTCCTTTGCGGGGAGACCCTTTACCCGCTCCTCCCTGTACCGGGAGATGATGAAGACGCTATAGTCGGTCCCCACCCCTATGACGATGGTGAGGAGGATGGTCGGGATGGTGAAGTCGACCTTGGCGATGAACGTGCCAGCCAGGACGACGAAGACCTGCGATATCCCGAGCGCGACGCCGATGCTCGTGAGCGCCACGAAGGGCGTCACGACTGACCTGAAGAAGAGCCCCGTGGCGACGATGAGCAGGGCTATTGTCACGGGAAGGATGACCCCCAGGTCGCTCGTCGTCGAGCCGCCAAAGTCGTGCGAGATGGCGTCTCCGCCCGTGACCTGGACCGCCGAGATGCCCGATGCGGATGACGGACTTCCCGTCAGACCGTTCGAGAGGCCCATCCCGGATATGATGGAGCGGATCGCTAGGACGTTGTCCGTCGACGACACGTTCTCGTTCACCGCGACGAGGGTGGTGTTGGCGTTGGGCGAGACGAAGGAGGAGATCACGGAGTCGAGCCGCGGGCCTAGAGAGAAGCGCGAGGGCTTCCAAGCGACGCCCCCGGCCAGGGACTCGAGCTGGGTCTGGTTCAGGAGCCGGTGCGCGAGCCCGCTCGTGCTGTTCAAGACCGGATACAGCACCGAGTAGACGCTCGTCACGCTCTGGACGCCGGTGAGGTTCTTGTCCGACTTTATCTGAGAGACGAGGGTGTTGATGGTGTCTTGGACCGCGGGCGTCGTGATGTTCTTCCCCGTCACCACTATGATCAGGCTGTTGCTGGGGACCGTGCTCCCGAACTGCGCCTGGATGATGTTGGAGGCCCGTACTGACTCGAGGTTGTTGCCCGATGTCCCCCCTTGAGATAGCGAGAGGGCGTTCCCTTCGTTGAGCACCGCGGGGATCACGGCCACCAGCGCGATGACCCACAGGACGACCACGATCCTGTGCTTCCTGACGACGAGCTCTCCGAGTCTCGAGAAGACGGTGCCCTTTGATTTCTTGCTCTTAGCCCCGTTTGGAGCCTTGACCGTGGACACTTTTAGACCCGTCACCTCGCGTGACGACGCCGCGCCTTCAAGGGGTTCTTAAGTCTAGATGGAGATTGGATCCGAATTCCGCTGGTCTCGGGACCAGTACTGGCAAGGTTCAGGGGGATAATGAAGCTGGACGCCGTCGTCGGCCTGGTGTACGTCGTGTCAGCGCTGCCTATCTTCTGGGTCGACACGCCGATTGGGGACCCGAGATTCTATCTCTGGTCCACGTCGTTCCTGTTCCTTACGAGGCGCGTGTACCAGAAGAAATCTACGAGCACGGCCAGCTGAGCGATTGGCTGGGCGCTAACTTCCGCGGCGCGCGGCGTAATTGGCCTTTAGCTCGAGGCCTAGCACATCGACATAGAAGCTGATGGTCTTCTTCATGTCGGTCACCATTATGGTGACATTCGCTTCTTAGATCTTCATCTTTCGAAGGGGACGCCTTCGAGTGGGTAAGAGCGACGCTACCTTCGACACGGGCCTCAGGTTAACGATTGACCCGCGTGGGCGCACGCGCCTGTGTAACTGACTTTCGTAGGTGTCGATACCAGAACAGTCAGAGGAAAGGCTTAAATGGCAAAAGTTCGTCTGTTTACGAAAACTGAGGAATATGAATTCAGAGGATGAGGAGCAGAATCTAAGGCACGATGTGAACTATCTCCGGTTCCTGCTCGAGTCCGGCCTAAGCGAGGAGGAGATCAAGGAGATTGCCAAGGACAAGAACCCCAAGCTGGAGGTATGCTTCAACGAGGAAGCCTGCATCACCCAGTCCAAGACGCTCGAGCGCGGCAAGTACATAGTGCTGATCAGCTAGCAATCTCGGGAGAGGCGCGGCTGCGCATCGGCTTGATAGTCCAACTATCGCTTTCGTTGGTTGTACGTCGACCTATCGAGAATTCGGGATGTAGAAGGACTCAATTCCCCTATAGCGGAACCTCGTCGCCCTCTTTCCCTCGATTGGGATCTTGTGGCCGCACGTCTTGCACTTGTAGTTTGCATCCAGGTTCCAACCGGTTATCATGAACCCATGCCTCTCGATGACCGCTTCGTGGCAACCCGGGCAGTACGTGTGCTCCTGGGGGCTGCCGGGCACGTTGCCGATGTAGGCGTAGTTCAGCCCTGCCTTTGTGGCGATCTCGTGGTGCTTAACGAGCAGCTCGTAAGGGGTTGACGGGACATCGAGCATCTTGTAGTCGGGGTGGAATCTGGTGAACTGGATGGGCACGTCGGGGCCCAGGTTGTCGTAGAGCCAGTTGCAGAGCCTCTTCGCCGCGTCGAGGTCTTCCCCTACCTGTGGGATTATCAGGTCGGTCAGCTCGGTGTGTATCTTCTGGGCCTTGAGCTCTAGAAGGGTCTCCTTGATTGGCTCGGCGCTGACGGTCATAGTCTGCCGCCTCTGGAAGAGCTCCTCCCCGCTCCCCTTGTAGTCGACCACGACCGCGTCCACGTATCCCTTGATGGCCCGGACGGCCTCGGGTGTCCCGTAGCCGTTTGTGACGAAGACGGTGTACTTGCCCATCTTGTGGGCCTCCCTCGCTGCGTCGATGACGAACTCGACGAATATGGTCGGCTCGTTGTAGCTGAATCCCACGCCCTCGCAATCGTTTTCATCTGCGAGCTTCGGGACCCGCTCTGGCGAGACGTCCTCACCGTATACGTCGCTCTCCTTGCTGATAGCGTGGTTCTGGCAAAATTGGCAGTTCCAATTACAGGAAATTGTCCCCACAGTGAAGACGTGGGTGCCTGGATGGAAGTGGTTGAATGGCTTCTTCTCGATTGGGTCGACCTGCATGGCCGCGAGCTTGCCGTAGGACGAGAGGTAGAGCTTCCCGCCGACGTTCTTCCTGACGTAGCAGAAGCCGTGGGAGCCCTCCGGTATCGAGCACCTCCGGTTGCAGGCGTAGCACACTATCCTGCCGTCCGCGGCAGGACGCCATAGGATCCCTTCCTTGTCTACCATGTCAGATTGTCCGTGTCCGTCGAGTTCGAAACGGCCGCCCGCCCCTATAAGGGATGTCCCTGAAGAGGCTTCAGCCCTCGAGGAAGGAGACCGACGGGTATCCCACCACAGCGTCATTCTCGCCAGTGACGTCGCCGCTCGTGGCGTACGCGTTCACCCTCCCCTTCTCGTACCCGAGGAGCTTGCAGGCCTCCATCGCGGTCGCGATGGCGCCGTAGCCGCAGGCGGTGATATTCCTCCTCTCCAGAGCAGTGTAGAACGCGTCGACGTCCAGCGACTGGACGTGCTTCAGGAGCATGGTGTCCTTCTCCTTCGCCTGCGAGGCGGGCTCGTAGTGCGTGAGGTCCGAGGAGGCGATGAGGACGGCGCTCGCGTCCACCTCGGCCGCCTCCTTGAGCAGCTCGGCGAGCCCCTTCCCGAGGTCTCGCGCGACTGCCTTCTCCTGGAAGGCGAGCGAGATCGGCAGGAAACTGAAGGACTCTCCGTAGAGATATTGGAGGAAAGGAAGCTGAACCTCGATCGAGTGCTCCCTTCTGTGAGCCTCCGGGTCGACGTCCACGAATCCGGTCAGCTCGACAATCCTCTTCGATGCGTCCGCGTCCACCTTGACCTTCCCCAGGGGGGTCTCCCACTCTCCTTCTCCGTAGGTGGCGACCCCGCTCCCCAGTCCGTAGTGGTTGGGCCCTACGATGACGACGAGCTCGGGGCTGCGGAGCTGGGCGACGTCCAGATAGCTGTGCGCGGCCACAGGACCAGAGTAGGCGTAGCCGGCGTGCGGACAGACGCACGCCTTCAGTCCCTCCTCCGCGATGCCCAAGGACGGGAGCTTCCCCGGGCCCAGCCTGTGGAGGTATGAGCCCTCGATCGCCGCCCTCAGGTCGGCCTCGCAGCTCGGGTAGAAGCTCCCAGCGACAGCAGCCCTTCTCACCGTCATCCTCTTGGGATGAGAGGCTCACGGGATTTAAGGAGTGACGCGGGAGCAAATCGACGGACCTGGGCAAAAGGATTTATCGGCTGGTCGGTTGCGCTGCCCGACAGGTCGAACAGTGTGGGGCTTTCGCTAGAGCAAGGGACGCATCTAGTCACCATCGCGAGGACGACCGTAGAGACTGTCGCAGCCGAGGGGAGGGCACCCAGGGAGGACGAGATCCCCTCGTGGCCAGAGGGCGACGACGATTTCTTGCGGAGCCACAGGGGCGTGTTCGTGACCCTGACGGACTCGGCGGGCGCGCTGAGGGGCTGCATCGGGCTCCCCTATCCGGTCAAGCCGCTCAGGGAGGCCGTCGTCCACGCGGCCGTGGGCGCGGCGTCGCACGACCCCAGGTTCCCGAGGGTGAGGTCCTCCGAGTTGGCCTCGCTCAGGGTCGAGGTGAGCGCCCTGACGGAACCGGAGGCGATAGAGTGCAACGCCATCGACCTGCCCGACAACGTGAGGGTGGGGACGGACGGGCTCATCGTCTCCGGGTTGGGACGGAGCGGGCTGCTGCTGCCCCAGGTCGCAACCGAGATGGGGCTCACCCCAGACGACTTTCTCTCGCTTACGTGCGAAAAGGCGGGTCTGCTCCCCGACGCCTGGCTGACGCCCGACGTCCAGGTGCGGCGGTTCCAGGCCGAGGTCTTCGCGGAGGCGACGCCCCGCGGGGTCGTCGGGGAGCTCAAGGCGCACCTCTAGCGCCCTGGCGGAGGGGCGAGCGATTCGAGCACCCGGTCGTCGGTCTACAGGAGGAGGCATACCCCCGTCGACTTCCTGCTCGCGTTCCTCTTCCTCATCATCGTCGCGTTCATCTTCTTCTTCGTGACCGAGGTCGCCTTCGAGAAGGCCGGGTTCACGCGCCTGCAGTTCCTCTGGATACTCGGGGTGGCGCTCCTCGGGAGCTACGTCGACATCCCCGTATGGCGGCTCAAGAACGTGAGGCCGACCGTCGTGGTGCGGGAGGTGAGGGTGTTCTGGATAACCTACAGGATCCCCCAGTATGCGCTGACCGAGGTCACTACGACGATCGCCCTCAACGTCGGGGGCGGGATGGTCCCGCTGGTCGTCGCCGCCATCCTCCTCGACGCGCACCCGGGCATCTGGCTCGGCGCCCTGGTCGCGACCTCCCTGACTGCTGTGGCCGTACACGCTGTCGCCAAGTACGTCGCGGGGGTCGGGATAGTCGCGCCGACCCTCCTGCCACCCGCGGCGGCGGTCGTCTTCTCCCTCCCGTTCGGCATGAGCTACCTCGCGATCACCGCGTACATCGCCGGCACCCTCGGCACCCTGATAGGGGCCGACCTCTCGAACCTGGGAAAGATAGGCGAGGGAGGGACCCACGTGGCGAGCATAGGAGGCGCTGGGAAGTTCGACGGCATATTCCTCACCGGCATCGTGGCGGTCCTGGTTGCATCCCTGATCTGAGGCGGGCTTTCGCTAGGGCGCCTCCGAATGTGACTCCCTTCTGATCTTCGTCCCCAGGATGACCTCGAGGATGTCGGTCACGGTGACCATCCCCGTGAGTCTTCCCCCTTCGGATACGAACGCCATCGTCACGCCAGCCTTTTGCATCTTGTCCATCACCGACGCCGCCGACTCGTCCGCGTCCACCTTCGCGGGCTGGACCATGTAGCGGACTACGCCCTCGGATATTCCATCGGAGTTGAACGCCCTGAACAACGAGCGGAACGTGACCGCGCCTAAGTATGTCCCGGCCTTGGCGTCATAGACCGGAAGGTGGGGGTGGTTCGACTTGCCCATCAGCCGGAGCGCGTCCTTCACGTCGGAGCCGACGTTCACGGCGACTATCTCGCCGATCGGCGTGAGAAGGTCCCCCGCCGTCGTCTTCGAAGACGCCAGGGCCGACCGGAGTATCCTGCCGGAGTCGGGCTCTATCTCCCCCGCCCTCTCGAGCATTATGAGGAGGCTCTCGAACTCGTCGACGAGCGCCCCCTTGTCGTAGGCGGGCTTCCCGACGACCGCCTGTGACAGGGTCTTTGCCAGCTTGGTGAGGGGGACCGCGGCGGGAGAGAGGACCGTCAGCAGCAGCCCGGTGCTGGGAGAGAGGAACAGCGCCATCCGCACCGAGTTCTCGATGCCTATCGCCTTCGGGAGGAGGTTGAGGAAGACCATTATGGCGAGCGCGGCGATGACCACAGTGAAGATCCAGCCCTCGGGCCCGAAGGCGCTCGAGAGGATCAGCCCCGTCGCGCTGGTGAGGATGACGTCCGTGAAGGTGGAGATGAGCGTCGTGGTGCTGACGAGCTTGGTCCTCTCGCCGACTATCTTGATCGCCTTGGTCGCCTTCGAGTTCCCGCCGGTGCTCTCCGTCGTCAGGGAGAGCGGCCTGACGGTGAGGAAGGTCGCCTCGACCAATGACATCCAGAAGGAGACGGCGACCGCCACGCCCAGGGCGAGGTAGACAAACCAGTAGACCATCTACGACCCGAATTCGCAATGCCGAGCTAATAAACACGCGTTCCTATTTGGTGCAATACAGAGTGACGAAGTAGCAGGCGAAGGCGAACTCGAAGGTCCCGCCCATCTGCATGGAGCTGCCGCCGCTTGTGAAGCCTGAGAGCACGAAGAGATATCCTCCGAGCCCCGCGATCCTGCGCCTCCCCTTTGGCCAGATGTCGGGGCCGCCTTCGGCAGCTGACCATCGAGAGTGCCCTCCTAAAGGATATAATGCTCTTGGGCGGGCGAGGTTGCGATGAAAGTCGTCGAATCGATACGCGGAGCCATGGACGCCTTCGACGCGTTCTACGACTCCACCGCCAAGCAGGAGACCGACGACGCCAAGCGGAAAGCGATAGCCCAGATCGTCCGGTCGAAGGGAGACTGGGGGACCCCGAAGGGGCTGGAGGTCTTGGCCGCGAGGCTCACCGACCTGGTGGTCTCGAGCATGGAGGAGACCAGGGCCATGACCGGCCCCGAAGTGGGCCAGCTGATCCTCGCCGTCCTCGGGACTGACCCCAACTCGGTCGACGCGACGATGAGGAGGAGGGTGCTGCTTGACAGGCTCGAGGGACTCGTCAGCGAAGCCGCCGACGGAGCCAAGCTCTTCCCCGCGAAGCAGACGGAGGAGTGGGGCAGCCACGACTCGGTCTTCTCCAGGGAGATCGATGGATGGGAGGTCACGCTGGGTTACTTCCCCGAGTACCTGCGCCCTAGGGTGATCTACGGCAAGGTGGGGGTGTCCCCGCAGGTCACCAAGAACCTCGCCATGTCCGCCAGGTACCACCTCGCCAAGCACCACCTGGTCGCGAAGAACGGCGACGACGACCCGTCGCTCCTGAAGTTCATGAAGAGCAGGGAGCTCGACAAGCTCGCGAGCCTCTACGGCATCTCGTACGAGCTTCCCCCGCTAGGCAGCAACCCCCGAGGGCAGACCCACAGCGCGATGGGCGGCTACAGCGTGATGGTGGCGTCCCTCGAGAATGACCTGCGCAACTCGCCCTACTCCGCGGAGAAGCTCCTCGGCACGGTAAGCGGTGTGAACGTCTTCCACGAGGACGAGGGCATCAGCGTCCACGTGATAGCGGACTTCCCGAGGGGGAAGCCCGACATCGGGCAGAACCTGACGTTCGTCTTCGCGGCGGACTTCTTCAAGCTCTCGAGGCAGGAGTGGCAGGACTTCAAGAAGATACCACCGCTCGCGATCGCCGCGCTAGAGCCCCTGATGGACTAGGGCCGACCTCGCTACGGCGGTCCGCCCTTCGCCTTCTCGACCAGCTTCTCGAGCCAGACCCGCTGCATCCTCCCCATGAACTTCGGCCTGAGCGCTTCGTTCAGGCGCGCCACCCACCCGTTCTGATTCTCCTCGGTCAGGACGCGGCACCCGGACGGTCGCCTCTCGATGAGCCAGGCGTGGTAGGCGTCGATGCCCGTGGAGCGCGCGCTCCAGGCGATCCGCTCGAACTCCACGAACTCCTCGACCTTCGAGTCGAGCCTGACTCCGAAGGTCTTCCAGCGGAACCTCGACCCGGGCTTCAGGTCGTGTCCCCCGCCATCGATCACGACGTCGGTGAAGCCCGGATACCAGGTAGGCCAGAGCTCGGCGCGCACCAGCCAGGGCCAGACGGCCTCCGGCGGGACGGGCATCTCCAGTTCGGTGCGCGCGTGGACCGCGGTCCGTTCGGGCTTGTACTTGTCAGGCCACCGTATCAATCCCGCTCGCGAGGACGAGGGTCTGCGCCGATATTTAGCTGCCTAATCGCGCTCGAGCGCGTGAGGCAGGTCCTCGTAGATGGACAGGTCGTGCGCTATCGTCTCGCCGTAGCCGTTCTTGTTTCCGTCCGAGTAGGTGATCACCGCGGTGAACTTGGTCGGCTGCTTCGTCGAGAAGTAGGCCGCGGCGGAGCCCACCAGGATGCGGAACTCCCTCCCAGGGGGGATGAACTCGAGGCTGCGGAAGACGTTGAGGTCGTTGATGGTCTTCTTCCCGTCGGGGCCGATTATTCTCCCTCCTATCTTCGTGATGACCTTGACGGCGGGCTCGTCCCCGATGTTCTTTAGGACGAAGTGGAAGAACCCCCTCTCTAGCTCCACGTCCAGGATGACCCTGGGCCTTCCCCGGCTGGAGATTCCGGCGGCAGAGGGTCCTCGGTCCGTGCTCTTTCCCTTCGACTAGGTTTCCTGCGAGAGGGCGGTCGTCATCTTCATCCCCTCGACCGCCAGCTCCAGGGTCTCTATCGCGAGGACGTTCGCCCTTCCTCCGAGGGGCGGCGACTCGTACTTCACGGGCCAGGCGTTCGAGAACTCCCAGGTGATGACCGGGACCCTGCCGCTGTCGAGGAGGGTCACCTTGACCGGCTGCGCCGTCCCCTCTCCAGTGACGAAGGTGGAGAACCAGTCCCAGAGCGCCATCGAGCTGGCGAGTCCCCGCTTGAGGACGAGGTTCCCGTACCTCACGAGGCCGGGAAGCTTGTGGATGTTGTTCACGACGTCGGCTCCCTGCCGGTACTCGATCACCTCGATCGATGCGACGGGCAGGATGCACTCCGTGAAGGCCGCCTGCTGGATTCCCAAGAACTCGACCTTGAAGTTGTATGAGGCATATGGGTTCGGGCTGCTCACGGACAATATGACTACGCCTAGGAAGAGGCCCGATTTGGCGACTTAAACCCTCTCATGACTCTCCGACCCTCTTGAGGACGCGAAGCGCGCACAGCGTGATCCACTTGCTCGGCTTCCCCTCCTCCTCGAGAGCCAGAGGCCTGACCTTGCTCTTGTCCATGCGATACCCCGCGCCCACGCCCAAGTCCTTCCGGACCGTCTCCCTCACACCTACGTCACGGCTTCGACGGGAGCGAGGAGCTTCGCGGCGCCGGTGGCATGCCCTTGAGTCCTGTCATCCGTCTCGCGAGCAGGTAGATCGAGGCCCCAGCGAGGAACACGATAGGCAGCGTCCAAGCGATGGGGAACTCCGGTACGGACACGGGGGCGTCGGATATCACCGAGACTGTGTTGGAACCGAAATTCG
>Ga0307374_10005350_pt1 | contig 20787 bp, 19 predicted proteins | sample OX3MG_FD_202532 | JGI IMG/M metagenome (GOLD analysis project Ga0307374, IMG submission 202532) | Soil microbial communities from Risofladan, Vaasa, Finland - OX-3 | ecosystem: Environmental > Terrestrial > Soil > Coastal area > Acid sulfate soil | place: Finland: Risofladan, Vaasa | collected...
GCGGGCGCGCCGCGGCCCGGCCCGGCGCGGTGTTGACGGCCGCTGGGGGCCTGGCCACGCGGGCGCGCCGCGCCGCGCTACGGCGCGGTGGCTTGGGAGATTTCCCCGTTGCCCACGTTGGTAGCCAAACCACGACCGACCCCTCTGCCTGCCGAGGGGTCGGTCGTGTGGCGGTCCCGAGGCGACGAAACCGCGACCGACCCCGCACCGCCCGCGTGGGTGTGCCGCACCGCCGCGCCCGCCAAGCCGGTCGCGCCCGCCAAGCCGGACCGCCGCGCCCGACGCGCGGCCCGCGATTCTGCGCTAACCTTACGTTTACGTAAGAATGCGATTTCGTCCGACTAACCACACGTACAAGTGGTGGGCCCTGTCGTGCACCAGCCTGGGCATGCTGCTGGCCACGATCAACTCGGGCACGCTGATCATCGCGCTGCCCAACCTGGAGCGGAGCCTGCACACCAGCCTGCTCGAGCTGGTGTGGGTGATCCTGGTCTACATGATCGCCTCCACGGTGCTGGTGCTGAGCGCCGGACGGCTGTCCGACCAGTTCGGCCGCAAGCGGGCCTACATCGGCGGCTTCGTGCTGTTCGCCCTGGCGTCCCTGGGCGCCGGATTCGCGGGCAGCGGCACCGAGCTCATCCTGTGGCGGATCGTGCAGGGCATCGGCGGGTCGTTCCTGTTCGCCAACGCGGCGGCAATCGTGACCGACGCGTTCCCGCGTGAGCAGCTGGGACTGGCGATGGGCACCAACACGATGGTGGCCGCCGTGGGGCTGGTCATCGGGCCGGTGCTGGGCGGGGCCCTGGTGGCCGTCGGCTGGCAATGGGTGTTCTGGTTCAACGTACCCCTGGCCCTCGCCGGCAGCGCGTGGGCCGGGCTGATCCTGCGTGAATTGGTGGCCCGCGACGGAGACACCACGTTCGATTTCCTGGGCACGGTGACCTTCCTGGTCGGGCTGACCGGGCTGGTGCTCGGGATCTCCAAGGGCGGGCTCTCAGGATGGAGCTCCCCGTTGGTGATCGGCGGGCTGATCGCCGCCGCGATCTTCCTGCCGGCGTTTGTGCTCATCGAGCGCCACCACCGCTCGCCGATGCTCGACCTGTCGATCTTCTCCAACCGGCTGTTCGCGGCCGCCTCCGCCGCGGCGTTCATCAACGGGCTGGCGCGGTTCGCGCTGATGTTCGTGTTCGTCTTCTACTTCCAGGGGGTGCAAGGCAACTCGCCGATCCTGGCTGGAGTCAAGCTGGCACCGCTAGCGGTGGGCATGTTGATCTCCTCTCCGCTGGCCGGCATCTGGGCCGACCGCCGGGGCTCGCGCGGAATGGCCGTGGCGGGCATGCTGGTCACCGGCGCCGGCCTGGCGCTGATGACCACGCTGGAGCGAAACACGACGTACCTGGCCAGCGGGCTGTTCATGCTGATCGTGGGTCTGGGATCCGGGATGTTCAACTCGCCCAACACCGCGGCCATGATGGGCAGCGTGTCCGCGAGCCGGCGGGGCATCGCCGCAGCGGCCCGGGTGCTGGTGCAAAACACCGGCGCGGTCATCTCGATCGCCTTCGTGCTCGCCGTGGTCACCGCGGCGGTGCCCAAGAACGTCCTGTTCAAGGTGTTCTCCGGCCTGGCCAACCACATCTCCACCTCGCAGCTAAACCCGTTCATCGCCAACATGCACACCGCAATGTGGTGCCTGGCTGGGATCTCGGTCCTCGGCGCGTTCGTGGCCGCCGCCCGCCCGCGCCACCAGAGGGCCGCAGCGGTGGCCGAGCCCCGGCCGCAGGTGGCAGCGACGTGAGCACCGTCGAGAAGACCCTGCGCATCGGCGAGCTGGCCGAGCTGGCCGGCACCACCCCGCGCACGATCCGCTACTACGAGGAGATCGGGCTGCTGGGCTCAGCCGATGACCGGGATCAGGGGAAGCACCGCTCCTACACCCAGGCCGACCTGGATCGGGTCAAGGAGATCCTGCGCCTCCGCGATCTGCTCGGGCTTTCGCTGGAACAGCTCTCCCAGCTACTCGAGGCCGAAACCGCGCGGGCCGAGATTCGCCGTGAGTACCGGCAGTCGGAGGATCCCGACACCCGCCGGCGCCTGCTGGGCGAGTCCCTGGGCCACATCGCCACCCAGCTGGAGCTGGTGCGCGGACGCCGGCACGAGCTCGAACAGCTCGAACAGGAGCTGGTGAACAAGCAGCGAGAGGTCACCCACAAGCTGAAGCGCCTGGGCGGATGAGGATCCACGGCGTCGATCGCCGGGCCATGGCCACGCTGTCGGCCGGCCACCTGTTCACCGACGTGGCCCAAGGCTCAGTGCCGGCGCTGCTCCCGTTTCTGATCGCCAAGGACCACCTGAGCTACGCCTCGGCCTCGGCCCTGGTGCTGGCGGCGACGATCTCCAGCAGTGTGATCCAGCCGCTGTTCGGCCACCTGTCCGACCGGCGCTCGCTGCCCTGGCTGATGCCGCTCGGCCCGGCCCTGGGCGGATTGGGCGTGGCCCTGATCGGGATCGCTTCGAGCTACGGCCTGATCTTCGCCTGCGTGCTGCTCAGCGGCCTCGGCGTGGCGGCGTTTCATCCCGAGGGGTCTCGGTTTGCCAACTACGTCTCGGGCGCGCGCCGGGCCAGCGGCATGAGCCTGTTCAGCGTGGGCGGGAATGTGGGCTTCGCCCTGGGGCCGGTGATCATCACCCCGCTGGTGCTGGTGTTCGGGCTCCGCGGCACGCTGTTCGTGCTGATTCCAACCTGGGTGATGGCGGCCGTGATGGTGTTCGAGCTGCCGCGCCTGCGCGGTTTCCGCTCGGATCTGGTCGGCGGGAGGGTCCAGCGGACCCGGCAGCCCGAAGCCTGGAGGCCGTTCGGGGTGCTGGCGGCGGTGATTGCGTTGCGATCGTTCGTGTACTTCGGCCTGGTGACCTTCATCCCGCTCTACTACTTGCGCGTGCTGCACTCAGGCAAGGCGCTGGGGAATGGCGCTCTGGCCGCCATGCTCCTGGGCGGCGCCGCGGGGACGCTGATCGGCGGGCCGCTGGCCGACCGATTCGGCCGCCGCGCCGTGCTGGCCGGCTCGATGCTCGTGCTGCCGCCGCTGGTGGTCGGCTTCCTGCTGTCCGGGCCGGGCCTGGCGGTGGTGTTCGCCGCGGTGGCGGGAGCGGCCACGATCGCCACGTTCGCGGTGACGATCGTGATGGGTCAGGAGTACCTGCCCGGTCGGCTGGGCATCTCCTCCGGCGTCACGATCGGTTTGTCGATCGGCCTGGGCGGGGTCGGCGCGCCGCTGCTGGGGTTGCTGGCCGACGCACACGGGCTGACGTCGGTGTTCGTGGCCATCGCCGTCCTCCCAGTGCTGGCGCTGGCGCTGACGTTCGCCCTGCCCAAGGGCGTGCCCGCGGCGTCAGCCCTGAAACTCGGGGGCGAAGGCCGGGAACTCAGAGCCGCCGAGCAGGCGGCGCAGAGCGCTTGAGGTTCGCGGGAAGCGCGACAGGCGAAACGGGCCGGTCGGATTTACCCCTTGGTTGTAGATCATCATCCGGACCCGGGAATGGGACGCGACCCAGCCGAACAGCTGGTCAACGAACCCGGGATCGTCGCCGGTCTCACCCACGGCGTACTCGCCGAACAGGAACGGCGCGCCGGGGTAGTTGACGTAGAACGTGCTCAGCCCCGCGAAGTTGGGGGCGAACGAGTAGAAGTCGGTGCCCACCCAGTCCACCCACTGGCGCCCGGGCCAGTAGTTGCCGGGCTGGTTACCCGGCACGTCCGGGTCCCCGGGTGCCACCTGCGGCACCCAGACCATCGCCAACTTCCCGGCCGGTAGCGCCGGCTGTCCGCCGGCGTTCAACCGGGGCATGCCCAGCCGGCGCAGCACGGCGTCGATGTGCTGGACGCTGCCGCCGCGGAAGATCAGCGTGACTCGCTTCCAGGCCCGGCGGAACTGCGTGGTCGAATGGGCGGCGTCCCGCGGGCTGCCGTCCTGGTTGTAGGCGCAGTAGGCGTTCCAGTAGCCGTCCATCTCGGCCATCAGCCGCACGTAGGTGACCAGGCCGCGGTTGGCCACCGATCCGGCCAGCGAGATCAGCCACTCATCGCCCCGGCCCAGGGCGATCTTCCCGGGCGTGATCATTTCCTGGCTCCCCGACCGGGTGCTGACCATGATCATCAGGCGCGAGCGAGCGTTCAGGGCGTCCTGGGTGATCGGTGGCACGTATTCGCCCCAGGCCAGGAACTCCTGATACACGGCGGGATGCTTGCCCGCCGCGTGCACGTAAGAGGACACGGGCTGCCCGGCCTCGCCCTGGAAGATCTTCCCCGGGGGCGGCAAATATGCCTTGCCGGCAGCCGATCCGGCGCCCAGAGCTAGCAGGATTGCAACACTCAGGGGCGTAACTACGGGAAAGCTTCTCGGTACTTGTCGGAGCGTCGGTCGGCGGCGCCTCATCACAGGACTTATCGGCGCCCCCGCCGCACCTGAACAGCCCCAACCTCTGGATACCTTGCGTTTGTCGAGTCTGCATAGCCGGCTGCCCACCCTCGCCGCGATCGGCGCAGGGCTGGTCGGGCTGGTCAACATCGCCTCCGCGCTCACGCCCAACATCCGCTGGCGCGGACACCTGCTGCTGGACGTCGAGCCGGTCGAGGCTGTGCGCCTGTTCCACGCGCTGGCCCTCCCGGCCGGTGCCGCTCTGTTGCTCGTCTCGCCCTACCTGCTCAAGCGCCGCCGGCGCGCCTTCCAGGCGGCGGTCTTGCTGATGCTGGCGCTGGGCGTGTTCGACGTGCTCAAGGGGCTCGACCTAGAGGAGACCCTGATCACCTGGGGCGTGGCGGCGATCCTGATCGCCGGACGCCGCGGGTTCACCGTCGAGCACGAGCCGATCAGCCTGCGCTCCGCGGTGTGGCGGGTGCCATTGCTGGGTTTGGCCGGTCTGCTCGCGGCGGCCGTGGCCACCTGGGCGTCGCAGGGCCGTCCGTCGCCCGGCTCGGTGTTGCGGGAGACCGGCGACCTGCTGATCTGGCAATCGGGACCCATCCACTTCCATTACCACATGGCGCTGCACCGGCACTTCGCCTGGATCCCGCTCTCGGTGCACCTGGTCGAGCTGGGGACGTTGCTGGCCATCGCCTACGTGATCTTCCGCCCGCTGGCCTCTCCCCGGAGCCTGCCCAGCCCGGCCGCGCGCCACCTGGCCGGCGCGCTGGTCCGGGCCCACGGCAGCGACACGCTGTCGTTCTTCAAGCTGCGGGCCGACCAGCACTACTTCTTCTCCGAGGACGGCCGGGCGTTCGTGGCCTACCGGATTGAGAACGGCGTGCTGCTGCTGGCCGGCGACCCGGTGGGGCCGCCGGAGGCGTTCGGCCGGTTGCTCGACCAGCTGCGGGCGTTCGCCGAAGCCCGGGGCCTGAAGCTCGGCGCGGTGGGAGCCGGAGAGAGGATGCGGCCGCTGTACGAGCAGCTGGGGCTGCGCATGATCTACCTGGGCGATGAGGCGATCATCGACCTCGAGCGCTTTTCGCTCGAAGGCCGTCCGATCCGCAAGGTCCGCCAGTCGGTGACCCGGCTGCGCAAGGCCGGGTTTGCGGCCGAGGTCCTGGAGACCTCGGAGCTCGACGCGACCACCCTGGCGCAGGTGGAGCGGGTGGTGGAGCTGGGTCGCCTGGGAGCACCCGAGCGCGGCTTTTCGATGGCCATGGACAGCCTGTCCGGCGATCACTGCCAGGACACACTGGTCCTGCTGGCCCGGGACGGCGAGGGCCAGATCCGGGGGGTGCTGCACTTCGTGCCCTGCTACGGCCGCCAGGCCCTGTCGCTGTCGTTCATGCGCCGCGATCCGGATACGCCCAACGGCCTGACCGAGTTCATGGTGGCCAGCGCCACCGAGCTCCTGCGGGACCGCGGCATGCGCGAGCTGTCGCTGAACTTCGCCGCGTTCGCCCGGTGGATGCACAGCCCGGAGCGCTGGCACGAGCGGCTGCTGGGCAAGCTCGTGGCCGTGGGGAACCCGTACTTCCAGATCGAGAGCCTGTATCGCTTCAACGCCAAGTTCTTCCCCCGGTGGGAGCCGCGCTACCTGGTCTATGAGGGGGCTCTGGGTCTGCCCCGCACCGGGCTGGCCGCGATGTGGGCCGAGGGCCAGTTGCCCAAGCCGACGCTGCGGCGAAGCGCGGCCCCGGCACGCCCCGCCGCGGCGCGCTGAGAGGCAAGCCGATACTGTCCTGAGCGGGCGCCTCGCTTCCGAGGGCCGGTACCCTTCCGGCCCTCTCACCCGGCGCCTTGCCTTGAACAGCAGTAATCCACACCGTAACCAATCGCCGTCCCGCCGCACTCCGGAGGGAAGGTGTCGCTAGGAGCTCCGGCCATGCCAGAGTCCCCGCTGGCGCCCCTGGCCTACCTGGACGTCCTGCTGGTCGTGGTGGCCGCCCCGATCATGCTGCTGATCGGCGTCCCGGCGGTGGGCTACGGGGTGGGCGCGGGCGCCTGGCTGGTGCTGCGCGCAGCCGGAGTGGGAATGGAGCGCGCGATCGGCGGGGCGCGCGACCCGCGGATGCAGATCTCGATCCGCATGGGCTACATGCTCGGCCGTCTGTTCCTGCTGGCTCTGGCCGTGGTGGTGACCCGGACCAGCGGCTCCAAGAACGACGGCCTGGCCGCGTTGGTGGTGATTGTTGTCGCGTTCACGGTTCAGCTGGCCACCTCCGCGGTGACGCGTCCCCGGGGGCGCTCCCGATGACCTGGTTCCGGAAACACCCGCTGTGGACGCTGATCGGCATCTACGTGATCGGCCTGATCGCGCTGGTTGCGGCCTTCGGCTTCGGCCACCGGAACAACTCGTTTCAGATCCAGAATGAGTTCAAGCTCGTCGACTGGGTCCATCTGGGCATCTTCAGCATCAATCGGGCGGTGGTCTATCTGATCTTGGCCGCGATTCTCACCATCGGCACGATGCTGTGGATCTCCGGGCGGATGCATACGCGCCCCAACCGCGTGCAGACCGCGGTAGAGGTGCTCTACTCGCTGATGCGAGACAACGTCACCCGCGGCAACATGCCCGACCGGATGGCCGCGAGGTGGTTCCCGTTCCTGGCCTCGCTGTTCCTGTTCGTGTGGTGGTCGAACCTCATCGGCTACCTGCCGCTGCCCACCAACAGCGAGCAGAAGTTCAACCTGTTCGGTGCCCACATCCCGTCGTTCGCCCTCTACGCGGCCACCGCCAACATCTCGGTACCCCTGGTCCTGGCGCTGATCGTGTTCGTGGCGTTCAACTGGGTGGGGATCCGGGCCCAGGGCCCGATCGGCTACGTCAAGAGCCTGGTCCCCTCCGGCGTCGGCGGCCCCATGCTGCTGCTGATCTTCCCGCTCGAGGTGGTGTCGGTATTCACGCGCCTGATCTCGCTCACCGTCCGACTGTTCGCCAACATCCTGGCCGGCCACCTGATCATCCTGTTCATGGCCGGTGGGCTGGCGGTGATCCTGGGGCTTTCGTTCCTGGGCTGGTTCACCCTGCCTTTTGGCATCCTCGTGTACCTGTTCGAGCTGGGCCTGGTGGCCACGCTCCAGGCTTTCATCTTTGCCACCTTGGCGGCGATCTACATCGCCGGTTCCGTCACTCACCACTAACCACGCAAAGGAGCTGAGCTCAAAGTGCTAATTCATTTCCTGTCGTTCGCAGCCTCGTCCGGGGTCACCGCCGGGCTGGGGATCGCGATCGGCGGCGGACTGGGCGCGGTGGGCGCCGGCGTCGGCATCGGGATCATCTTCGGCAAGGTGATCGAGTCCGTCACCCGCCAGCCGGAGATGCGCGACGAGATCACCAGCATCCAGTGGCTCGGGTTTGCCCTCACCGAGGCCACCTTCTTCTACGGGCTGGTGGCCGGCCTCCTGTCCTACGTGCTCAAGTAGATGGCCGGCGTCGTCACCACGCCGCTCGCCGCCTCCAGCGGCTCGTTCCTGATCAAGCCCAACGTCGGGCTGATGGTCTGGACGCTGCTGCTGTTCGGGATCTCGATGTACGTGCTGGCCAAGCTGGCCTTCCCGCGGATCACCCAGGCGCTGGACAAGCGGCAGCACATGATCGAGGATTCGATCGACGACGCCGAGCGGATCCGGCACGAGGCGGACGAGCTGCTGGGCGAGTATCGGGAACGGCTCCAGGCAGCGCGACGCCAGGCCGACGAGATCATCGACCGGGCTCGCAAGGCCGCCGAAACCCACGAACGCGAGTCCGAGTCGGAGGCTCAGACTCGCCGCGAGGAGCTGATGGAACGGGCCCGGCGGGACATCGAGGCCGAGACGCGCCGTGCGATTCAGGAGATCCGCCAGGAGGTGGCCGACCTGACGATCCTGGCCACCGAGAAGGTCACCCGGAAGATGCTCACCCCGGAGGACCAGCGGCGCCTGCTCGACGAGGCGCTGCAGGAGCTCGACTTCGCCGCGCTCAGCCCGGGATCGGAGAACTGATGGAGGAGGTGGCCGAGGTCTACGCGCGGGCGCTGTTCGAGGTGGCCCGTGACCAGGACAGGCTCGACGACGTTCACGACCAGCTCGGCCAGTTCACCGACGCGCTGGAGCAGAACCGTGACCTGGCCGTGTTCTTCTTCTCCCCGTACTTCTCCAGCGAGGAGAAGAAGGCGGCGCTGGGGCGGGCCATCGAGGGCGCCGACCCTGCCTTCTTCAACTTCCTGGAGGCCCTGATCGAGCGTCACCGAATGCCGGTGATCTTCCGCGCGCGGACCCAGTTTCACGCCCTCTGGGAAGACGAGCGCAAGCTGCTCGATGTAGATGTCACGACCGCGGTGGAGATGGACGAGGCCGCAGTGCAGAGCATCGGCCAGCGGGTCCAGCAGCAGACGGGCCGTACGGTCGAGCTGTCAAGCCAGGTCGATCCCGACATCCTGGGCGGAATCGTGCTCCGGGTGGGCAACCTGATCCTCGACGCTTCGATCCGCCACCGACTGGAACAACTTCGCAAGCAAGTCGCGGCCGCGCAGTAGGGCCTCGCGTCAAGGAGTCATTCAACGTGCAGATCAAACCTGACGAGATCACCTCAATCCTCCGCAGCCGGATCGAAGGGCTGGACACCGAGAGCGCAGAGCTGACCGAGGTCGGCACCGTGCTGTCCGTGGCCGACGGCATCTGCCGCATCCACGGCTTGGAGAACTGCATGTCCTTCGAGATGCTGGAGCTCCCGCACGACGTCACCGGGCTGGCTCTGAACCTGGAGTCAGACAACGTCGGCGCCGTGCTGTTCGGCGAGTGGGAGAAGATCGTCGAGGGGGACACCGTCAAGCGAACTAGCCGGCTGCTGGACATTCCCGTGGGGGAGGAGCTGCTGGGCCGGATCGTGGATCCCCTGGGCAACCCGCTGGATGGCAAGGGAGAGATCAACACCAGTGAAACGCGGCCCGCCGAGCACAAGGCACCCGGAGTGGTGCAGCGCCAGCCGGTGAAGGAGCCGATGCTCACCGGTCTGAAGGCCATCGACTCGATGATTCCCATCGGCCGCGGCCAGCGCGAGCTGATCATCGGCGATCGCCAGACCGGAAAGACCGCGATCGCCATCGACACGATCATCAACAACAAGGACCGCGATCTGGTCTGTGTCTACGTGGCCATCGGCCAGCGCAAGGCGACCGTGGTAGCGCTGGCCAAGCAGCTCGAGGACGGCGGCGCGCTGGACAACACGATCATCGTGATGGCGGCGGCCGACGAGGCGGCCCCGATCAAGTTCCTGGCCCCCTACGCGGGCTGCGCCATGGCCGAGTATTTCCTGTACTCGGGCCGGGCAGCGTTGACGGTCTACGACGACCTGACCAAGCACGCGTTCGCCTACCGGCAGATGTCGCTGCTGCTGCGCCGTCCCCCCGGCCGTGAGGCTTATCCCGGAGACGTGTTCTACCTGCACTCCCGGCTGCTGGAGCGGGCGGTCAAGCTGGCCGACGACCTGGTCGACCCGCACAGCCGCGAGAAGCTTCCGGGCGGCGGGTCTCTGACCTCGCTGCCCATCATTGAGACGCAGGCCGGGGACGTATCGGCCTACATCCCGACCAACGTGATCTCGATCACCGACGGGCAGATCTTCCTGGAGCCGAAGCTGTTCTACTCGGGCGTGCGGCCGGCGATCAACGTGGGCATCTCGGTGTCCCGGGTGGGCGGCAACGCCCAGATCACGCCCATGCGCAAGGTGGCCGGGCGACTCAAGCTCGACCTCTCGCAGTACCGGGAGCTCGAGGCCTTCGCCCAGTTCGGCTCAGAGCTCGACCCGGAGACCCAGCGCACGCTGGCCCGGGGCGAGCGCCTGGTCAAGACGCTCAACCAGGGCGAGCGGCAGCCGATGCCCGTGGAGGACCAGGTGATCCAGATCTACGCCGCCACCAGCGGCTACCTGGATCGGATCACGGTCGACCGGGTCGAGCGGTTCCTGGCTGATCTCCAGGACTCGGTGCGCGGTAACGAGCCCGAGCTGCTGAAGAAGATCGCCGGCGGCGACTGGAGCGACGAGACCCAGCAGGCCGTGGACACCGCGGTCAAGCAGTTCGCCGAGGACTTCGGCTACGACCTCGACGAGGAGGGCCATCCGCTCCAGGAGAGCGATGAGCCCGTGCGGCGCGAGTCAGAGGCCCCGGCCGACGCCGCCGAGGAGTCCGAAGCCGAGCCTGATCAGGAGGAGGCAGGGGCACCCGCCTAGCGCGGTCGCCGAGGATTCATGGCCCAAACGCAGCGAGACGTCCGCGAGCGGATCGGCGCGGTCAAGAACATCCAGAAGATCACCCGGGCCATGGAGATGGTCGCGGCGGCGCGGCTCCGCCGCGCCGAGCAGCGGATAGAGCATCTGCGGCCCTACGCCGACGCCATCCGGCGCATGACCCGTCAGGCGGCGGAGGCCGCGGGCGCGGTGCCCCGGCTGCCCATCTTGGCCGAGCACGAACAGGTGTCCGCAGTGGGACTGCTGCTGGTGGCCGGGGACCGGGGGCTGGCCGGCGCGTTCAACTCCAACATCGTCCGGGCCGGCGTGAACGCGGGCCGGGAGCATTCCGGCGAGGGTCACAGTCCGCGCTACTTCGCCTCCGGCCGGCGCCCCGGCTCGTCGCTCGTCTTCCGCGGTCTGGAAGTGGCCGAAAGCTGGAGCGGCTACACGGACCGCCCGGCCTACGCGGACGCCCGGCGCATCGCCGACCGGCTGATGGCCGCCTACGTGGATCAGGAGGTGGACCGGGTGGAGATCTTCTACAACCACTACATCTCGCCGCTGTCCCAGCGGGTGAGCCGGGAGACGCTGCTGCCGCTGCAGCGGGCCACGATCCTGGAGGAGGATGAGGCCGCTGAGGCGGCGAAAGGCGAGGGACCCCGGGCGCTGGTCGAGTACGAGCCCGACCCGGAAGAGATCCTGGGGCGCCTGGTCCCGGATTACGTCGAGATCTCGATCTACCGCGCACTGCTCGAGTCCACCGCGTCCGAGCACGGAGCCAGGATGACCGCGATGCGCAACGCGTCCGAGAACGCCAGCGCACTGATCGACGATCTCACCCTGCAGATGAACCGAGCCCGCCAGGCCGAGATCACGCAGGAGATCATGGAAGTTGTCGCCGGGGCCGAGGGGCTGGCCGGCTAGGCAGTCGGAAACGACCGCCGACACCACCTAGACTGGAGACCAATGGCCACCACAGAAGAAGAGCGCAGAGCAGGGACCGGACCAGACGGCGACGGCCGCAACCGCGGCCGGATCGAGGAGATCCAGGGCGTCGTGATCGAAGCGGTGTTCCCGGACCAAATACCGGAGATCAACCACGCGATCATCGTCAAACGGCCCGAGGTCGCCCGCAAGGAGGAGGATCTCGACGTCGCTGCGGCCGAGGACGAGTGGCTGGTCTGCGAGGTCCAGCAGCACCTGGGCGACGACCGGGTGCGGGCTGTGGCCATGGACACGACGGATGGTCTGTCTCGCGGGGCCGAGATCATCGACACCGGGGGCCCCATCACCGTGCCCGTGGGTAAGCAGACGCTGGGCCGGATCTTCAACCTGCTGGGCGAGCCGATCGATCTGGGAGAGCCGCTCTCCGATGACGTCGAGCGCTGGCCAATTCACCGCGTCGCGCCGAGCATCGAGGCGCTGACCCCCACGGCCGAGATGTTCGAGACCGGGATCAAGGTGATCGACCTGCTTGCCCCCTATGCCCGAGGTGGCAAGGTCGGCCTGTTCGGGGGCGCCGGCGTGGGCAAGACCGTGATCATCCAGGAGCTGATCCACAACCTGGCCCAGGAGCACGGCGGCCTGTCGGCCTTCTGCGGCGTGGGCGAGCGCTCGCGTGAGGGCAACGACCTGTGGCTGGAGATGAAGGAGTCAGGCGTCCTCGACAAGACGATGCTCGTGTTCGGCCAGATGAACGAGCCGCCCGGCGCGCGTATGCGGGTCGCCCTCTCCGGGCTGACGATGGCGGAGTACTTCCGTGATCACGAGGGACAGGATGTGCTCCTGTTCATCGACAACATCTTCCGGTTCGTGCAGGCCGGCTCAGAGGTCTCGGCGTTGCTGGGCCGCATGCCCTCGCAGGTGGGCTACCAACCCACTCTGGAATCGGAGATGGGCCAGCTCCAGGAACGGATCACCTCCACGCGCAAGGGGTCCGTCACCTCAATCCAGGCGATCTACGTCCCGGCCGATGACCTCACCGACCCCGCCCCGGCGTCGGTGTTCGCGCACCTGAACGCGACCACGACCCTGTCGCGGTCGATCGCCGAGAAGGGGATCTACCCGGCCGTGGACCCGCTCGACTCGACCTCGACGATCCTCAAGGCCGACATCTTGGGCGAGGAGCACTTCCGGGTGGCCAACGAGGTCAAGCAGGTGCTCCAGCGCTACCGCGAGCTGCAGGACATCATCGCCATCCTCGGCATCGACGAGCTGTCTGATGAGGACAAGGTCTCGGTCAACCGGGCGCGGAAGATCGAGCGGTTCCTGTCCCAGCCGTTCCACGTGGCCGAGCAGTTCACCGGCACCCCCGGGGTTTACGTGCCGATCGCCGAGTCGATTCGCGGCTTCGACGAGATCCTCCAGGGCAAGCACGACGACATCCCGGAGCGCGCGTTCTTCATGAAGGGCCCGATCGACGACGTGGTCAAGGAGGGCCGCGGCGAGGGCGGCGACGGCGACGGCGGCGAGTAGTGGCCCACGAGAAGTTCCGGGTCGAGGTCCTGACCCCGGAAGGCCAGGTGTTCGAGGGCGAGGTCGAGCAGATCTCGACCAAGACCACGGCCGGCTCGATCGGCATCCTGGCCGGACACGAGCCCGTGCTGGCCATGCTCGATCCCACCGAGCTGCGGCTGTACCGGGATGAGAACGACGTGGAGCGGTTCGCTCAGGCCGAGGGCTACATGCAAGTCGCCGAAGGCGGCGTGCTGCTGCTGGTTGAGGAAGCGCACACGCCAGAGCAGCTCGACGCCGCCCAGCTGCGTGAGCGGTTGCAGGACGCGGAGAAGTCGCTCGAGGGCGCGGAGGAGGACTCTGAGCGGCAGCGCATGGCGGCGGCGGACAAGCGGCGCTGGGAAGCGTTCTTAGAGATAGCTGAGAGCAGCGGCTAGGACGGCGCGACCACGCTCCGAAAGCGCTCGCGCGAAGCGCAGGCGCGCTTTCGGAGGGGGTCGAGACACCTCCTCTTGTCGCCTATCCTGTCTTCGCATGCTCGATGAGCGTGTCCTGGCAGAACGGCTGATCCGGTACGACACCTCGAAGCCCGAGGAGCTGATCGCGGCAGCAGGGTTCGTCCGCGGCTGGCTCGAATCTCGCGACATCGAGGTTCAGGTGCTCGATCATCAGGGTCTGCCGGTGCTGATCGCCGAGGTCGGGCCGCGGGACGATCAGCACCCGTGCGTCGTGCTGCACGGCCATCTGGACGTCGTCCCGGCGCACGACGACCAGTTCGAGCCGCGGGCGGACGGCGACAACCTGATCGGTCGCGGCGCCTACGACATGAAGGGCGGCTTGGCCGCCATGATGTGCGCGCTCAAGGACCTCGAGCGACAGGAGCGGGTGACTGTGCGGATGATCTGCGTGCCAGACGAGGAGTCTGAGGAGCTTGACCTGCGCTCGACCGACGCTGTGGTCCAGCGCGGGCTGGGCGGCGACTTTGCCATCACGGGGGAGCCGACCGACCTGCGGATCGGCGTCGAGGCGAAGGGGGTGCTGGCCATGCAGATCGAGGTCCACGGTCGGGCCGCCCACAGCTCGACCCCCTGGCTGGGCGACAACGCGGTGCTCAAGGCGATCGACAGCTTCCGGACGATCGAGTCGCTCCCGTTCTCCCGGGAGTCGTCGGAGATGTTCGACCGCCCGTCGATCAACCTCGGACGCATCCGGGGGGGCGACGCGCTCAACAAGGTGCCGGACGACTGCACGATGGCGGTGGATATCCGCTACCTGCCCGGTCAGGACCCGGAGCAGATCCTGGCCGAAATCGAGGCCATCGAGGGGATCGAGGTCACGCGGACGTTCGTCCATCCACCGGTCCGAGTTTCCCCCAGCAACCCGTTCGTCCGGGCGCTGCGTGACGCAGTGGCCAAGGCCGTTCAAGGCGAGCGCCTGAGCGTCGGGCGCGACGGCGCCTCCGATGCCGCGGCGTTCCTGGCCGCAGGCATCGCGGCGGTGGAGTTCGGTCCGGTCGGCGCCGGCCATCATGGGCCCGAGGAGTGGGTATCGATCACGTCGCTGGCCCGGTACCGGCGGGTGCTGGGCGAATTTGTCAGATCGCTGCCGCTCCACCTGGAAGCGTTGGGACAGGAGGGCCCGCTCCGGGCCATCGAGGGCGGACTGGCGTGAGCCTGTTTCCCACCTCGCGCCGGGGCGCGCTGCTCCGGTTCGCGTTGGGGGCGGTGATCGTGGTGGCGTTCGCCGCGGCCACCACGGCGGTGGCGGGATTGCTCCAGTTCAAGCAGTTCACGGCCGAGCTCGACCGCACCCCGGCGCTCAAGCATGCCTCGGTGACGATCGCCGATCCGGGCAACCCCCAGACGCTGCTGCTGATCGGATCAGACCACCGGGCCGGGGAGCCCTGGAGCTCGGCCAACACCGACACGATGATGCTGGTCCGGCTGGATCCGGTTTCGCTGACTATCAACGTGCTGTCGATCCCGCGTGACCTCGAGGTCCAGCTGCCCCAGGGCGGGGCGGTCGGACCGGCCAAGCTGAACGCGGCGTATTCGATTGGCGGGCCGGGCCTGCTGATCAAGACTCTCCAGGACCAGGTCTTCCCGTCACTCCACGTCAACCACATCATCGATGTCAACTTCGGGGGCTTCGCCGCGCTGGTCGACACCGTGGGCTGCGTGTATGTCGACGTCGATCACCGCTACTACAACAACACCGCGGTCACCAACTACTCGAGCATCGACATCCAGCCGGGCTACCAGCGGCTGTGCGGGTCCGATGCCCTGGCGTTCGTGCGCTTCCGCCACACCGACACCGACATCGTGCGCAACGCCCGCCAGCAGGACTTCCTGCGCTGGGTCAAGGACGAGTTCGGGACCTCGTATCTGATCTCCAACCGGGACCGGCTGCTCGGCATCTTCGGAGCCCACACGCAGACCGACGCCGACCTGCATTCAATCGACGGTTTGATCAACCTGTTCAACCTGGTCGCGTTCTCAGCTGGTCACACGGTCAAGCAGGTCCCGTTCCCGGCCATCCTCCAGCCCTGCGACCCGAACGGGAAGATCCCGTGCTACGTCAGCGCCGATGCGGGGGCCGAGCAGCAAGCGTTCCAGCGGTTCATGACGCCGACCCTCCAGCAGCCAGCCGGCGGCGGGGGCGCGGGCGGGCGCGCAGCGGGCAAGCCCGGCGGGGGTCAGGGCGGCGGGAGCGCGGACCTGACAGCGGATCCCGCCGGTGGCCAGGCTCAGTCTGGGGCGCTCCGCGGCGCGGGGATGCCCGTGTATTACCCCCGAGTGCTGGCCTCAGGGTCCAGCTACTGCTCGGGGGCCAGCGGCAACTGCCCGACCGAAATCCCCAGCTCGGAGTCCTACCCCCGGGCCTACCAGATCCGGGACATCAACGGCACGATGCACCCGGCGTACCACATGACGCTGGAGCTCAACCCCAACCTGGGGCAGTACTACGGGGTACAGGGCACCACTTGGACCGATCCGCCGATCCTCAAGGGCACCAAGCAGACCGGCACGGTGGGCGGCAAGCAGCTGCTGGAGTACTTCAACGGCCACAAGCTGAGCCTGGTGGCCTGGCGCACCCCGGGGGCGGTGTACTGGATCTCGAACACGCTGACCGACGACCTGACCAACCGGCAGATGGTGGCGATCGCAGCCTCGCTGAGTCCCCTCGGACCTGCCACGCGCTCGGCCTCCGGCCTCGCCTAATTACGCGGGCCCGAGCCGCCCGGAGCCGCCCGCTACGCTCACGCGTCCTATGTCAGCCCAGCGCGAGCCGATCGCGGTCATCGGCACCGGATACGTCGGTCTGGTCACGGCTGCCGGGTTTGCCGAGCTGGGCAGCCAGGTGTGGTGCGTGGACATCGACGCCGAGAAGATCGCGCGCCTGAAGCGAGGCGAGCTCCCGATCTACGAGCCGGGGCTGGCCGAGTGCCTGGAGCGCAACCGCGACCGCCTGCACTTCTCCACCGAGCTGGGCGAGGCGCTCGAGCATGCCCGTCTGCTGTTCGTGGCCGTCGGCACCCCGCCGACCTATTCCGGGGACGCCGACCTCAGCGCGGTCAACGCGGTCGTGTCCGCCATGCCGGAATCGGATCGCCACGCCCTGGTGATGAAGTCGACCGTGCCGGTGGGCACCGGCGCCGCCATCCGGCGGATCTTCGCCGAGCAGGGCAAGGGCGCGTTCGCCTACGCGTCCTGCCCCGAGTTCCTCAAGGAGGGATCGGCGCTGGCCGATTTCCTCAAGCCCGACCGGGTGGTGGTGGGCGACGACGGCGATTGGGCGGGGGACGCGGTGGTTGAGCTGTACGCCCCGTTGGGCGCACCGCTGGTGCGCACCGACGTGGCCAGCGCCGAGATGATCAAGCTGGCGGCGAATGCGTTCCTGGCCACCAAGATCTCGTTCATCAACGAGATCGCCAACGTGTGCGAGGAGACCGGGGCCGACGTGGTCGAGGTAGCGCGGGGGATGGGTCTGGACCAGCGCATCGGGCATAGCTTCCTCAAGCCGGGCCTGGGATTCGGCGGCTCGTGTTTTCCCAAGGATGTCTCGGCCCTCAAGCAGCTGGCCGGGAACTCTGGCTATCACTTCCAGCTGCTGACCGCGGTGATCGAGGTCAACGAGCTTCAGAAGCGGCGGGTGATGGGCAAGCTGCAGAAGCACCTGGGGTCGCTGGTCGGCAAGACCGTGGCCCTGCTGGGGCTGGCCTTCAAGCCCAACACCGACGACATGCGCGAGGCTTCGTCGCTCGTGCTGGCGGCGAGACTGCAAGCCGACGGCGCGAAGGTTCAGGCCTATGACCCGGTGGCCGAGGAGGAGGCCCGCAAGCTGATGGTCGGCATTCAGTTCGCCGAGCGGGCGCTGGATGCTTTGCGCGGAGCTGACGCCTGTGTAATCGTGACCGAGTGGGCCGAGTTCGCCGAGCTCGATTGGACGCAGGCGGCACGGGAGATGGCGGGCACCCTGGTGGTCGACGGGCGCAACTGCCTGGATCCGGCGGAGGTAAAGGCGGCGGGTCTGACCTACGAGGGTGTGGGTCGCGCCACCGGCCCCTCCGGTAACGGCGTATCTTCTGCGCCGTGAAGCTGGTCCGGCAGGTCCTGTGACAAGCGCCCCGACGCTGGATCCGGTGGCCATCGAGGCCATCGACTCGGCTAGCCAGCTCGCCGACATCCTCGCCCTCCCCGAACAGCTGCGGGACGCGCTGTGGCGCGTCGAGTCCGTCGGCCTCGAGCCCCGGGATGCGGTCGGCGGGCTGGTGGTGGCAGGGATGGGAGGGTCGGCTATCGGTGGGGCGCTGGCGCGTGCCGCGTTGGGTGACCGGGCGCTGCGCCCGATCGTCATCGCCCGGGGCTACGCGCTCCCCTCGTGGACCAACCCAGACACGATGGTGCTGTGCTCGAGCTACTCGGGCAACACCGAGGAGACACTGGCTGCCTACGAGGCGGCCGGGGCGCTGGGGGCCAATCGCGTGGTGGCCACCACAGGCGGTCAGCTGGCCGCCACCGCGCGAGAAGACGGGGTGCCGATCATCCCGCTCCCGGGCGGCTTTCAACCTCGGGCGGCGGTGGCCTACGCCCTGGTGGTCGCGCTTGAGGTGGCCTGGCTGTGTGGCGCCGCCGAGCGTCTGCACGCCGAGATCGATGTGGCCGCCGCGCACACCGAGAATCTGATCGACTCTTGGCGGCCGGGCGGCCCACAGGAAGGCTTCCCCAAGGAGCTGTCCCGAGGTCTGCATCAGACCGTGCCGCAGATCGCCGGCTCGGAGCTGACCTCGCCGATCGCCTACCGGTGGAAGACCCAGATCAACGAGAACGCCAAGATGCCGGCGTTCTGGGCGGAGCTGCCCGAGCTCGACCACAACGAGATCGTGGGCTGGCAAGCCGCGCGGGAGCTGGGCAACTTCAGCGCCGTGTTCCTGGATGACTGCGACCTGCACCCGCGGATTCGCCAGCGGATCGAGCTGACCCGGGGGTTGATCGCGGCCGATGCGGCCGCCACGTTCCGGGTCGAGACCGTGGGGTCCACCGCCACCGAGCGACTGCTGTCACTCGTGGTGCTGGGCGACCTGGTGTCGGTCTACCTCGCTGTCCTGCGTGGAATAGACCCCACGCCGGTGGCCACGATCGACCGGCTCAAGAGCGCGCTGGCCGGAGGCTAGGATGTCCGGCCGGTGCAGGTCGATCCCGCGCTGCATGTAGAGGCGGCGGTCCGCGGCGCTCAGGAGCTCGTCGATCGTCGTGCCGTCGTTGGGATAGACCGAGATCCCGACCGTCAGGTCCCAGTCGGCGCCCACATCCAGCTCCAGTCTCCGGGCCGGGATCCGTGCCTTGAGGCGCCGGCTGACCGCCGTGACGCCCGCGGCAGATTGCTGGGCCAGCAGTAGAGCGAGCTCGTCCCCGCCGATCCGCCCGACGATGTCGTGGGCTCGCGAGGACTCGGTGAGCAGTGTGGCCACGTCCTTGAGCAGGCGATCGCCGGCTCCGTGGCCCCGGGTGTCGTTGACACTCTTGAGTCCCCGGACGTCCACGAATGCGAAGGCCAGCGGATGGTGGTAGCGGCGGGCTCGGTCCAGCTCGCGCTCTGCGGCCTCGAGGAAACCCCGGCGGTTGAAAACCCCGGTGAGCGAGTCGGTCAACGCCGACTCGCGGGCCGCCTCAGCCTCGCCCGCGGAGCGGCGGGCGTGCCGCCGGTAATACGCGGCGACAGCGACTGACAGGATGGCTAGGGCAATTGAGAGTCCGACCAGGAACCACATAGGCAGACGGAAGGTGGGCGCTTTGCGCGCGCCTCCCCGCGGGCGCAAAGTAGGCCGCCGGGGTAGGCATAACGCCGAGCCCACACCTAGGTTGGGCAGCCGATTGATCGTAAGTCAAGAAACCGGGCCTTCGGTCAGAAGTGCCCGAATTTGGTCCGCCCCGACTCGGCCCGCGGCTAGCGGATGTGGATCCCGCGCTGCTCGTACAGACGCCGGTCGGCGGTGGCCAGCAACGAGTCGAAATCCTCGCCGTCCTCGGGGAACACCGAGGTGCCGATGGTCAGATCCCAGTTCGCGTCCACGCCGAGGGCGGCTCGGTGCCCCGGGACCTTGTGGCGGATCCGCTCGGCCATCGCGGCCACTCCTCCCGCCGCTTGCTCGGGCAGGAGGAGGGCCATCTCGTCGCCGCCGATCCGGCCGACGATGTCGTAGGTCCGGGCCGAGGCGGTGAGCAGCTGCGCCACGTCGCGCAGCAGGCGATCGCCGGCCAGGTGGCCCTGGCTGTCGTTTACCGCCTTGAGCCCGCGCACATCGACGAAGGCCAGCGCCAGGGGGTGCCCGTAGCGCCGCGCTCGCTCAAGTTCCTGGTCCACCTGCGCGGTGAAGCCTCGGCGGTTCAGCAGCCCGGTCAGCACGTCGGTCAGGGCGACGCTGGTGGCGGCCGCCACCTCATCCAGCCGCTTACGGGCGCGGCGGCCGGAGCGCACGGCTGCGCCTGTGGCCACGACGGCCGCCGCGAACAGCACGGCCAGCGCGATCCACACCGCGGTCGGGATGATGCTGATGAACCGCTCGATGCTGGTGGCGGAGCTGGATGGGTTCGACCCGCCGTGTCCGGAGTGGCGGGAGGCGGGGGAGTGCGATGGTTCACCGCTATGCGGGCCGATGAGCGCCGTTGCCGGAGCCAGGGGGCCGCGCAGGCCCGGCGTCCCACCGCCCGGAACCGAAGCTGCGTTAGCACCCGACGGCGACCCCGCACCGTTCCCGGCGGAGCGACCGCTGGGGACGAACAGCTGGGTGGCGCTGCCCGGAATCGGCACGAAGGTGGAGACGGTGCTGGCGGTCGACGACGGCTTGGCGGGAGAAGCGGGAGTGGCTGGAGTGGGCGCAAAAATGGGGGTGGACGCGGCGGCCGGAGCCGCGCTGGTGGGCAGCGAGATCGGTGTGCTCGTCGCGACCGCGATGGGCGCGGCCGTGACCGGGGTGGGCGCCGGCGTGGGGGCGGTGGGCTTCCCGTTGCTGTTCCCGCCGTTGTCCTTGCCGTTCCCTTGGCCATTGCCTTGGCCCCGGCCCTGGTCGCCCCCGTGGCCGTGACCGTGACCGCCGCCCTGGTCGCCCCCGTTTCCCTTGCCCTGGTCGCCGCTCGCCTGACCGGCGCCGGCATCTCC
>Ga0307374_10005352_pt1 | contig 20785 bp, 19 predicted proteins | sample OX3MG_FD_202532 | JGI IMG/M metagenome (GOLD analysis project Ga0307374, IMG submission 202532) | Soil microbial communities from Risofladan, Vaasa, Finland - OX-3 | ecosystem: Environmental > Terrestrial > Soil > Coastal area > Acid sulfate soil | place: Finland: Risofladan, Vaasa | collected...
CCCGGCGCATCTCCCGTGCCCGCACTGATGTCGTCGACCCCATTCTCCCCATGGATTCCTACCTCCCAACCCATTCTGCGCCATCCGCGGATCGCCGAGGGAGATGTACTTGGCCACCCAGTTACCCAATACGGTTCGAGCTTGCCGGGCCGCGCCTCGCGCTCATAGTGCGGCAGCCCGTTGCCACGCACCTAGCGCCGCACCGTGTTGCGCGGGACCTCGAGCTTCCGCGCGATCTCCCGGATGCTCTTGCCCTGTGTGCTCAAAACCCGGATCTCCACCGCTCGCTCCACCACCAGCATGAGGCCCTCCGCTGTGGTGTACCTCACGTCTGGGTGGGTCATTTTTGCACCGGCGACTACAGTGGACTGAAATCAAGTCGCGTCAGTCATGTGAACGTCGTTGCCGTGGAGCTTCAGACCGATCCCCGATGAGGTGGGGACTGAAACGAAGAGGTCTTCCCCGAAACGGCGAGAGCGTTTTTAAAGAAGCAGAAACCGACGCTCTACCGGGAACACTATTATCCCTGGTTCGCAACATGGGCATAGAAACCCTCGTACTTTGATTTTCGTCACTAATCCAACTGCGTCTCAGAACGTGCGGCGACTATCCGCGTTCGCGCGAAAGCCTGGACGATGCCCCCTGGTGACGCTCCGATGCTAAAGAACTTCTGTGAGATGACGGTCTGAGGAACGGGATTCGCGGGGTTGAATTCCGGGCCTTGATGTCATGGAAACGTCAAGTATAATTTGACCTATGCATGACGGTGTCGGCGACAACGGCAGCAAGCCGAGCCACTCGCGGCTCTTTGAACTCGCCTCCGAGCAAGGTGGATATTTCACTGCCGCCCAGGCGCGAGCGCGCGGCTTCAGCAAGGCGCTGCTCGCTCATCATGCCAAGTCGGGGCGCTTTCTCAGAGTCCGTCAAGGGCTTTATCGATTTCGCGAATACCCGAGTTCACCACGCGAGGACGTAACCGCCGCGTGGCTTGCGACAGGAAGGGAAGTGGCCGTGGTGTCACATGAGAGTGCGCTCGACATCCTCGGGCTTTCCGACGTGGTACCCGAAGTCGTTCATCTTACAGTGCCCAGAGCGATGCGCTATCGTTCGGGATCGCCTGGGGTCGTAATACACACAATCACGCGGCGCCTCGCGAAGTCCGACACTGTGGTTCGCGATGGAATCCGGGTTACCGCGGCAGTGCCCTCGATCATCGACGCGGCCCGGGCGGGAACCGCTCCTGAGCAGATAGAGGCCGCAATCCGACAGGCGCTCGAACGGGGCATGGCAACCAAATCAAAACTCCTGCGCGCCGCGAAAACACACGGAGGCCGAGTCGAGCGCCTTGTCCGACAAGTTCTCGAAGAGCGACGCAGCAAGTGAAGTACCGAAGCGGCGCGGCATTTCGCCAGGCACTCGAGCAGCGCCTGCTCGATCGATCGCGTGACAGGCATACTTCCCTGGTCCGGCTGCGAAAGGCAGTCGTGTTCGACCGCCTACTCGTGCGCCTGGCGATCGCTGCGCCAGATCGCTGGGTTCTCAAGGGAGCCTTGGCGCTCGACTTCCGCTTGGGAGAACGCACGCGGACCACGAAAGACATGGACCTCGTTCGCCGCGACAACGAGGCGGCGGCCACCTCCGACATCATCGCCGCTCAAGCCGTCGACCTCGATGATTTCTTTACCTTTGACATCGAGAAGGTCGGCGCGCCGGGTGAAACGCTTGAGGGCGTGGCGGTGAGATACCGCGTCCGGGTAGAGCTCGGCGGCAGGCGGTTCGAGGAGGTCATGGTCGATATCGGATTCTCAGACCCGCTGAAATGGAAGCCCGAGCCGATTCGCGCGCCGGACCTTTTGTCGTTCGCCGGCATCGAAGCGATCGAGGTGCCCGTCCTGCCGCTCGAACAGCACATCGCGGAGAAAGTCCATGCGTACACCAGAACGTACGGCCAGGGTCAGCGGAGCAGTCGGGCAAAAGATCTGGTCGATCTTGTCCTCGTGAAGCAGCTCATGGGTTTTGACGCGGCACGCCTTCGCAGCGCACTGGTAGGAGTCTTCGAAGGAAGGCATCAACACGGTCTTCCGAGTCGGCTTCCGCCGCCGCCGACTGAATGGGCGGTTCCATATCGGAAGCTGGCCATGGAGGTCGGCATCGACCCGGATCTGCGCGCGGGCTATGCCCACGCCGCGGCATTCCTTGATCCCGTACTCGTCGGCCGCAACTTCGGCCGATGGGATCCGCAAAGGGCCTCGTGGTCGTGATTTGTTCGCTGAATTTCCTTACAAGCATCCGGAGCGCACTCGAGCCAGAAGCTGCGCCGCACCGTCGGTTCCTCGCACCGAAGGGAGTTTTCACTCTCTCGTTTCGTCGCGCAAAGCAGTCCGATTCACTGTGCCCAATTTTGTGCCCTACCCACCGATCAATTGGTGTCATTCGGTAACAACCCAGCGCATCGGGCCGAATGCAGAAAAGCCTTCTGCCACAAGGGCTTTAGTGCTATCCAGCGCTATCGGCCGATACCTATGATTCTTCGTCCTTTCCGCTTGGGGTGCGTGTGGTCGCCGGTTCAAATCCGGCCACCCCGACCAAACTAAAATCTGGCCCGCTCCCCAATTTCATGGTCGAAAAGAGAGCTCCTTCTCAGGGCGTACACGGGCCGGCGGCGACAGATCCCGCGGCGCGGAGCGAGGCGATCGCTCCGCGCCACAGGCGGAGGTGAGTCTGCGCATTGCCTTACCGGCGTGGCCGCCGCAGGCATGCGAGTGTGTAGCAATCCGCGCGCCATCACGATTCGTGCGGCGAAGCGCGTGAATTCCGCGCAATCGCCGCGCCCGCAGCTCGCGCGCGCGGCTGATGTATCATCCCTACTACTCGATGTTGCAGATGCGCCAATCCGGGACGCGCAACGCTTGCGCGCTGCCGTTCGCAACGCCACCATCGCGGCGGTTGACACTCGCGCCGCGATCGATGATTAACCAGGGACGCGACGATACAATCGTTGGAGGTGCACCGTGCCAGAGTCCGCGTTCGAGCATCATACTTTTTCAACCAATGACGTCCGGCTCCATTACGTGACCGCGGGTGACGGCGATCCGGTCGTGTTGCTGCACGGATGGCCGCAGACCTGGTACGAGTGGCGCCGGATCATGCCGATCCTCGCGGCGAAGTACCGGGTGATCGCGCCGGATATGCGCGGTCTGGGTGATTCGTCGAAGCCGCAGTCGGGCTACGACAAGAAGACCATCGCCGAAGACATCTATCAGCTCGTGCGCCATCTCGGCTTCGAAAAAATTCTGCTCGTCGGCCACGATTGGGGCGGCCCGGTCGCGTATGCGTACGCGGCGGCGCATCGCCAGGAGGTGCGCAAGCTCGTAATCCTGGACGTTGCTATTCCGGGTGGGGGACTCGAGACCGGAATTCGTTTCCGCCGCGGCGGAATCTGGCATATCCAGTTTCATGGCGTGCGCGACCTGCCCGAGGCGTTGATCACCGGACGCGAGCGCACCTACTTGAGCTACTTTTACCGCACCGCGTATAACCCCACCGCGATCTCGGAGCAGGCTATCGACGAGTACGTGCGCTGCTACTCGGCGCCGGGAGCGCTGCGCGCGGGCTTCGAGTATTACCGCGCGATTTGGGACGACGCCGAGCACAACCAGGAAAATGCGAAGGTGAAGCTTGCGATGCCGGTGCTGGCGCTGGGCGGCGTCAATGGTTTCGGCGCCGCGGCCCTGCGCTCGATGCAGTCGCTGGCGGACAATGTGCGCGGCGGCGTAATCGAGCGCTGCGGCCACTGGATTCCGGAAGAGCGCCCGGACTATCTCGGCGCGCAGTTGCTCGAGTTCTTCGCCGAGCCATGAGCGCCGAGCGCGGTCACGAATCCGCCGATCCGCGCGCGGCGGCGATCAGGCCCGCGCTTCGATCATCGCCACGCCGCAATGCGACGGCACGTCGGCAACGCCGCAATCGGCGCCCATCCAGCACACGAGCTTGTCGGCGCCGGCGACTTTTTCGAGATGCATCGGGCGCTTGCAATGTTTCGGCGTCTCGATTTCGGCGCCGCATTTGGCGCATTTCATTTTCGCCGCCATCGGACCATCTCCCCGCGCGACACGAATAGATCGAATCAGGGTTGCGGACCTTTGATGTTGCGCGCCGCGATAACCTCGTCGATAAGTCCGTACTCGACCGCTTCCGCCGCCGACATGAAGTTGTCGCGGTCGGTGTCTCTTTCGACTTTCTTGATCGGCTGCCCGCTGTGATGCGCGAAAATTTCGTTCAGAACCTCACGCAGCCGCAGCGCCTCGCGCGCGTAAATCTCCATGTCGGTCGGCGGTCCCTCGAACCCGCCCGAACCCTGATGGATCATGATCCGCGCGTGCGGCAACGAATAGCGCCGCCCCTTGGCCCCCGCCGCCAGCAGCACCGCGCCCATGCTGGCGGCCTGCCCGACGCACAGCGTCGATACGGGGGGCTTGACGAATTGCATCGTGTCGTAGATCGCCAGTCCGGCGGTGACCGATCCGCCCGGCGAATTGATGTACATATTGATCTCGCGCTCGGGATCCTCGGATTCGAGGAACAAAAGCTGCGCGGTCACCAGATTGGCCAGGTCGTCGTTGACCTCGCCGCCGAGAAACACGATCCGGTCCTTGAGCAGTCGCGAAAAAATATCGTACGAACGCTCGCCGCGCCCGGTCTGCTCGACCACATATGGAATAAGGATGCTCATGACAGATTCACGCTACTCCGCGCGCGGCGCCGGGTCGAGCCTGCCCGCGGGCGCGCTCAGACGCTCGAAATCGAGACGGCTGCCGCGCGCAGGCGCTCGACCGTGCGATGCTTGCCGAGCACGCCGATGACCTCGTAGATGCCGGGGCTGACCGTGCCGCCCGTGATTGCGACGCGCACCGGCTGCGCGAGCTGCCCGAGCTTCAAGCCGAAGCGGGACAGCACGCCCTCGAAGATGGCCTGCACGGCGGACTCGGTGAAGTCACCCGCGATCGCGTCGAGTTCGCTTGCGAGTACATTTAGCGGTTCGAGAATTTCGGGTTTAAGAAATTTGGCCGCGGCCTTCGGATAGATCTCGATCTTTTCGTTCAGATAGAAGCTCGCGAAATCGACCAGCTCGACGATCGTCTTAGCGCGCTCGCGAAGCGTCGCGACCATCTTTTCGAGCCACGCGTCGTCGCCGGGAATCGTGATGCCGCGCTGCGCGATGAACGGCTTGACCTCGCGCGCCAACTGCGCGACGGGCCGGTTTTTCAGATAATGGAAATTCAGCCATAGGAGCTTGTCGGTGTTGAACACCCCCGGCGATTTGCCGCACTCCGCGAAATCGAAATACTCGATCAGTTCATCCTTCGAGAAAATCTCCTGGTCGCCATGCGACCATCCGAGCCGCGCCAGATAGTTGACCAGCGCTTCGGGAAAAAATCCGCCGTCACGGTACGCACTCACCGAAGTCGCGCCGTGCCGCTTCGAGAGCTTGGCGCCGTCCGGCCCGGTGACCATCGGCAGATGCGCGAACGCGGGCGGGGTGAATCCCAGCGCGAGCGCGATCTGAATCTGCCGCGGGGTATTCGGCACATGATCGTCGCCGCGCACCACGTGCGTAATCTTGAAATCGGCCTCGTCGATCACGGTGGCGAAGTTGTAGGTCGGAGCGCCGTCGGAGCGAAAAATAATCAGGTCGTCGAGTTCCGAGTTCTCGAACACGCTGCGCCCGCGGATTAAATCGTCAAGAATCGTCTCGCCCACCAGCGGCGTCGCGAAGCGAATCGTGTAGTTGCGTCCGGCCGCGCGATCCGGAAGTTCGAGCTCCGGCGGAAAATCCAGGTTGCGGCACTTTCGATCGTAAACCGGTTTGCGATGCTCTTTCTCGGCGGCCTTGCGCTTCGCGTCGATCTCCGCCGGCGTGCAGTAGCATGGATACGCCTTGCGCTCGCGCAGCAACTGGCGCGCCGACTCGCGGTAGCGCTCAGTGCGGTTGGATTCGAAATAGCGCGGGTCGGGTGGACCCTCATCCCACTCGAGCCCGAGCCATCTAATGTCGGCCAGATTCTCGTCGAGCGATTCCTGGGTCGAGCGCTCGCGATCGGTGTCGTCGATCCGAAGAATGAATTTTCCGTGCGTGTGGCGCGCGTACAGGTACGCGAACAATCCCGAACGGACGTTACCGATGTGCATCGAGCCGGTCGGGCTCGGCGCGAAACGGGTGCGAACGGTCACAGGCTACTCCCATTCGATCGTGGCGGGCGGTTTCGAGGTGATGTCGTACACGACGCGATTGACGCCCCGGGTCTCATTGGTGATTCGCGACGAGAGCCGCGCCAGGAATTCCGGGTCGAGCCGCGCCCAATCCGCCGTCATCCCGTCGAGCGACTCGACCGCGCGAATCGCGATCACGCTTTCGTAGGTGCGCCCATCGCCCATCACGCCGACCGTCTTGAGCGGCAGCAGGACCGCGAAGCCCTGCCACAGCCGCTTGTTCAATCCGGCGGCGGCGGTTTCTTCCATCACGATCGCGTCGGCGCGGCGCAATAGATCGAGCCGCTCGCGCGTCACGTCGCCTACGATCCGCACCGCCAGCCCCGGACCCGGAAACGGCTCGCGCTCCACGATTTCGGCAGCCAGGCCAAGCTCGCGTCCTGCCGCCCGCGCTTCGTCTTTGAACAGCAGGCGCAGCGGCTCGACGAGTTCGAGCTTCATTGCTTCGGGCAGCCCGCCGACGTTGTGATGGCTCTTTATGACCGCGGACGGACCCTTGAACGACACCGACTCGATCACGTCTGGGTAGAGCGTGCCCTGGCCGAGAAATTTGGCGCCGCCGATCGCGCTCGCTTCCTTCTCGAACACCTCGATAAAAGCGTGACCGATAATCCGGCGCTTGCGCTCGGGATCGAGCACCCCCGCCAGCCGGGCGAGAAATACTTCGGACGCATCGACGACCTTCAGTTCGAGCCCAAGCTGACGCGCGAAAATGTTTTCCATCCGCTCGCGCTCGCCCGCGCGCAAAAGGCCGTTGTCCACGAACACGCAGCGCAGGCGATCGCCAATCGCGCGATGAATCAGCGCGGCGGCTACCGAGGAATCGACGCCGCCCGACAATCCCATGATCACGCGGTCATCGGCGCCGACCTGCGCGCGAATCTCCGCGATCCGGCTCTCGACGATATTGGCCGCCGTCCAGTTGGCCGCCTCGCCGCAGATCCGATGCACGAAGTTGCGCAGAATTTGTGCGCCGCACGGCGTGTGAACCACCTCCGGATGAAACTGGATCGCGCGCAGCCGGCCGTCGGCGCTGCGCAGCGCCGCGAACGGCGAATTGTCGCTGTGCCCGATCGGATGCAGCGCCGGGCCAATTGACTCGACCCGATCGCCGTGGCTCATCCACACCTGATGCTCGCGGCCGTCGAGTCCCGCGAACAATTCATCGGGCTCGTCGATGAGCAAAGTCGCGCGGCCGAATTCGCGCGCGCGCGAGCCCACGCTGCGCGAGCCCAGATGCTGCGCGATCACGTACAGGCCGTAGCAGATTCCGAGCACCGGGCATCCGAGATGCAATACTTCATCGGCGATATCGGGCGCCTGGTTCTCGTACAGGCTTGCGGGACCGCCCGACAGGATGATGCCGCGCGGATTCATCGCGCGAATCTTTTCGACGGGAAAATTAAACGGATGAATCTCGCAGTACACATGCGCCTCGCGCACTCGCCGGGCGATTAGCTGCGTGTATTGGCTGCCAAAATCAAGAATCAGGATCACGGCGGATTGCCTTGCGCGACTAATATACCGCACGCGCGATCGCGGTAAAATCGGCCCCCCGCCGCGTGTCTCGGCCGCATCACTTGCGCCGCCGTGCGCGCGGGTTCGAGTCCGGCGCGCGCGTGCGCCCCGCTTCGACAAAGGTCCTGCCCGTGCGCCGGAATTCCACGCGCAAATGCGTGCCGACCAGCCCCAAAGCGGCGCGAAACCGCGACTCCAGAAAGCGGATGTAGTGCGCCGGGATCTCGCGCTCCAGGTTGGCGAAAAAACGAATCCGCGGCGGCGCGCTCGCAACCTGCGTCACGTACATGAGGTTCAGCCGCCGCCGCCCCACCATCGGCGGATCCATCGCCGCCATCGCCTGCGCCAGGGTCCGGTTGAGCGTCGAGGTCTGGAACTTCGCGCGCCACGAATCGCCCGCCTTGACCGCCGCGGGGATGATATCGCGCACGCCGTCACCGGTCAGCGCCGAGGTGAAGACTATCGTCGCGTAATCAAGAAACGGAAAGCGCTCGTGCGCATCGCGCGCGAAGGCGGTGGTCTTGCGCCCCAGTTTGGCCGCGGCGTCCCATTTGTTGCACACCAGGACCATCGCGCGGTCGTTCGTGTCCACCAGCCGCGCCAGCCGCGCGTCCTGATCGGTCAACCCCTCGGTCGAGTCGATCACCAGCAGCACCACCTCGGCGCGGCGGATCGTCTCGATCGCGCGGCCGACCGAATGATGCTCGAGTTCGCCTTCGACCTTGGTCGGGCGCCGGATTCCGGCGGTGTCGATCAGCAGAACCTCGCGCCCCTCGGCGGAGAGCCGCGCATCGACCGGGTCGCGCGTGGTGCCGGGAGTGGAATCGACGATCGCGCGCTCGAATCCGGACAGGCGATTTAAGATCGACGACTTTCCCACGTTGGGCCGCCCGACCAGCGCCAGGCGCAAGTCAGGCCCCGCGGCCGGCGCGTCGGATTCGGCGGGCGGCAGACGAGCGACAATCTCTTCGAGCAGCTCGGCGACGCCGCCGCCGTGCGCGGCCGAAATGAGGAACAGGCGCTCGGCGCCGATTTCATAAAAATCCGGCGCGGGCGATTCCGTGCGCGGATTATCGAGCTTGTTGACCGCGATGATCAGCGGACATCCGGTCTCGCGCACCAGTCCCAGCGCCTCTTTATCGGCGTCGGTCAGGCCCGCGCGGCCGTCGAAGATGAAGACCACCACGTCGGCCACGCCCACGGCGCCCAGGGCTTCGGCGACCAGCCGTTCGGACATTGGCTCGCGTCCGCCGAGTTCGAGGCCGCCGCTATCGACCACCATGAACTCGCGATCGTCGAACCCGGCACGTGCGAAATTCAGATCGCGGGTGGTGCCGGGAATCGGGCTGGTGATCGCGCGGGCGCCCTTCGAGATTCGATTGAACAGCGTCGATTTCCCCGCGTTGGCGCGTCCCACCAGCACCACGGTCGGCAGCCCGGCCGCGTAGCCGCGCGCCTGGCGCCCCTCTGGTTTCGCCGCACGGGCGCTCATAGCCCAAACTCCGTCATCCTGCGCGGGTCGCGCGTCCAGTTGGGAACCACTTTCACCAGCAGTTCCAGGAACACGCGCGCGCCCAGCATCGGTTCGAGTTCCAGGCGCGCCGCCGTGCCGATCCGCTTGAGCGTTTGCCCGCCCGCGCCGATCAGCATCCCTTTGTGCGACTCGCGCTCGACCGCGATCACGGCCGCGATATGTTTCAGGTTGCGCTCCGCTTCGTCGCTGAAGGTCTCTATTCGCACCGCGCTCGAGAACGGAACCTCCTGCCGCATCGTGAGGAAAATCTTCTCGCGGATCACTTCGGCCGCGAGCATCCGCTCGGTCTGATCCGTGTACTCGTCCTCGGGCATCAGCGGCGGACTCTCGGGCAGCATCGCCCTGACGGTTCGGACCAGCTCCTCGATATTCTCGCCGCGCAGCGCGCTTATCGGAACGATCTCGGCGCCGGGATACTCGAGATGAATCTGCCCAATCAGCGGCAGCAGGTTTTCACGCGGCTGCGTATCGACCTTGTTGATCACGATCACCATCGGAACTCCGAGCTGCGCGAGCTCGGCCAAAGCGGCGGCGTCGCGGCGGTCGAGCCTGGCGGCGGCCTCGACGACCGCGAGCACGACCTCGCCTTCGCTGAGCGCGCGGCGCGCGTTTTCGACCATCCTGCGGTTGAGCTCCTTTGGCGAATCGTGCAGTCCGGGAGTATCGAGGATCAGGAACTGCGCGCCGGGGTCGGTGCGCACGCCCAGAATGCGCGCGCGCGTGGTCTGCGGACGCGGCGTCACGATCGCGACCTTGTGGCCGACCAAGCGGTTGAGCAGCGTCGATTTGCCGACGTTCGAGCGCCCGCCCAACACAACAAATCCCGCGCGATACCCACCCGCCGTTTCAGCCGCCATCTTCCTGCCCGATCCGGTCCAGCGCGAGGCGCGCCGCCGCCTGCTCGCTTTGTTTCTTGCTGGCGCCCTCGCCGATCCCGAGCTCGCGGCCCGCGATCTTGATGCGGGTCGTGAAACGCTTGGCGTGATCGGGGCCTTCGGCGGCGACCAGTTCATAGCTGGGCTGCGAGCGGAAGCGCCGGTAGGCGATCTCCTGGAGTTCGGTTTTGTAGTCGCGTTCGGCGTCCGGTCCGCCGACGTCGTGCTCGAACAGCCGCTCGACCACGCGCTGCGCCGGCGCCAGCCCGGCGTCCGTGTATATTGCACCGATCATCGCTTCAAAGGCGGCCGCCAAAATCGAAACCTTCTCGCGGCCGCCGCTTTTCTCCTCGCCCTTGCCGAGCTTCAGCATGGTCCCCAAATCGATCGCCTGCGCCTTGAGCGCGAGCGTACGCGCATTTACGATCGACGCGCGCAGCTTCGACAGCGGGCCTTCCTTGGCGGCCGGAAACTGGCGCATCAGCAGATCCGCGATCGCCAGGTCGAGCACCGCGTCGCCCAGAAATTCGAGCCGCTCGTAATGCGCGTCGGAGCCAACCGCCGCGCTCGGATGAGTCAACGCCACCTCAAGCAACTCGGGGCGCGCGAACGTGTAGGCTATCCTGCGCTCGAGGGCGGAGGCACCCGATTCAAGCGCCGGGCGCGCAGGCGCCGGGCGCGGATGCGTCCCCGATCGCCCGAGCAATCTGCCCAACCAGTTGAGCCGTTTCGGCAAGCGACGTCTCCACCTCGACTTCTTGATTGATCAACGCGTCCGGACCGGCGATACGCACGCGGACATAGTTGCGCGTGTATCCCGACAGCACCCCGGCCGCCGACCGCTCTTCAAGTAATACATTAACTTTCGTTCCGGCGAAGCGCCGCGCGAACTCGAGGCGCTTGCGCTCGCCCAGCTCTCGCATGATCGTCGCCCGACGCTTAATTTCGCCCGGCGCGACCTGGTTCGCCATCTTCGCCGCCGTGGTGCCCGCTCTGACCGAATACGGAAAGACGTGGAAGTAAGCAAGCGCCAGCGACTCGACAAAGCTCCGCGCCGACTCGAATTGCGCCGCGCTTTCACCCGGAAACCCGACGATCAGATCCGTTCCGATCGCCGCGTCGGGCATCGCCGCCAGGACCCGCTCGACGCGCCCGCGATAAAATTCCCGGTCGTAGCGCCGCCGCATCCGCGACAGAATCTCGTCCTCGCCCGATTGCAGCGGCAGATGCAGATGCGGACAGAACTTGGAACTCGCCGCGATAATTTCGATAATCCGGTCCGACAGCTCTTCCGGGTCGAGCGAGCTTACGCGAATCCGGTTGATCGGCGAGCGCTCCGCGACCATCTCCAGCAGCGCGGCCAGATTGGCCGCGGGCTCGAGATCCTTGCCGTAGCCGCCCAGATGCACTCCCGACAGCGTGACTTCCTTGAAGCCGCGCGCGTGCAGGGCGTCGAGCGCGTCGATCACGCGGCGCGGTTCGACGCTGCGCGAGGTTCCGCGCGAGGTCGGTACGATACAGAAGCTGCAAAACTGATCGCAGCCCTCCTGCAGCTTCAGAAACGCGCGCGTCTGTCCGTCGAGCGCCACCGCGCCGAGCTCGATCGGCGCGCGGACCTTGCGCAGGTTCGTCACCATCACACGCTCGTCCGCTCCCTGAGCCACCACGCGCTCTAGGTCGCCGAGCCGTCCGAGTCCCACCACCGCGTCAACTTCGGGCGCGCGCGCGAGCGCCTGCGGGTTGGCCTGCGCGAAACATCCGGTCATCACGATTCGCGCGGCCGGGTTCAGCCGCCGCGCGCGCCGCGCGAGCTTAAGGCTTTCGGAGTCGGCGCGATCGGTGATGGTGCACGTGTTGATCACGTACACGTCGGCGATCTCGGAAAAATCGCCGCGCTGCATCCCGCGCGCGCGCAGGCGCGATTCGATGATCGCCGAGTCGTACTGATTGACCTTGCATCCGAGCGTCGCGATCGCGAACTTCATGGGCATCGGAATCGCGTCCATCATCGCACGCGCGCTCACGCTTCGATCGCGCGCTCGATAAAGCCGCCCCCCAGCACTTCGTCGCCGCGGTAAAAAACACACGCCTGCCCCGGCGTCACCGCCGGTCCCGCCGCCGCGAAGCGAACCTCGGCGCGGCGCGCCGAATCGATCGTCACGGTCGCGGGCAGCGCGGGATGCCGGTAGCGAATCTTGACTTCGGCGCGTATCGGCCCCGCCTGGCGTATCGACGGATCGACCATGCTGACCTCGCGCGCGGTCAGTCCCACCGCGTTCAGCGCCGCGCGCGGACCGACGACCACGTCTCCGGATTCGGGACGGATTTCCCGCACGTAAAGCGGCTCGCCCGCCGCCACTCCGAGTCCGCGCCGCTGGCCCACCGTGAAGCGATGCACTCCGCTGTGCGTCGCGAGCGCGTTGCCGTTCGAATCCAGAATCTTGCCCGCGCGAAGCTGCCCGCCGGACGCACGCCGCTCGACGAACCCCGCATAATCGTTATCCGGCACGAAGCAGATCTCCTGGCTCTCGGGCTTGTCAGCGTTGGCAAGCCCCAGCGCACGGGCGCGCCCGCGAACCTCGGCCTTGGTCATCGCGCCGAGAGGAAACATCGTGCGCGAGAGTTCGGCCTGAGTCAGCGAAAACAGGAAGTATGACTGATCCTTCGAGGCATCGGCGGCGCGCAGCAGACGGAATCGCCCATCGCTGCCGCGCTCGATCCGCGCGTAATGCCCGGTCGCGACGAAATCCGCGCCGAGCGCGCGCGCGCGCTCCCAGAGCCGGTCGAATTTGATCTCGCGGTTGCACATCACGCACGGATTCGGCGTGCGCCCCGCCAGATATTCGCCCACAAAATTATCGATCACGCGCGCGCCGAACTCGGCGCGCAAATCCACCACGTAAAACGGGAAATCCATCCGCTCCGCCACCCGGCGCGCGTCCTCGAAATCCTCGTGCGAACAGCAGGTCGCGCGCGTGCGTGCCGCGCGCCGCTCCGGCTCGGGCGCCAGGCGCATCGCAACCCCGACCACGTCGTGACCCTGCTCGCGAAGTATTGCGGCCGCAACGGAGCTATCGACTCCGCCCGACATCGCGACCAGCACCCGCGCGCTCATCGCACCGCCCCGATTGCGATCGCGCCGAGCGGCTCGGCTTGCGAAACGCGCCGCCAGACCCGCGTGATCACCGCGAGGGCCGCGTCAATCTCCGCGGGCGCCGTGTTCCATCCGAGACTGATCCGCAGCGAGCTGCGCGCCTCGGCGGCGCTGCGCCCCATCGCGAGCAGCACGTGCGACGGTTCGACCGCGCCGGCCGCGCACGCCGAGCCCATCGATACTTCCACGCCCTCGAGGTCGAGCGCGATCAGCATGCTCTCGCCGAGCACGCCCGGGAACGTCAGGTTGAGCGTGTTGGCCACCCGCGCATCACGCGGGCCGTTTAACCGCACGCCTGGAATCCCGGCGCGCAGCCCCGCGAGCATCGCCGCCGCCATCGTTTCGATTCGCGCGCGCTCGGTTTCCATCGCGGCGCCCGCTGCCTCGGCGGCGACGCCGAACGCGACCGCGCCAACCAGGTTCGGCGTCCCCGCGCGCATCGCGGCTTCCTGCGGTCCGCCCAGGATTTGCGGCGCAATCGTGATTCCGGCGCGGATGAACAGCGCGCCCACCCCCGCCAGTCCGCCCAGCTTGTGCGCGCTCAGCGTCATCAGATCGCAGCGCGGCTGGTGCGCGTTTATCGCGATACGGCCGGCGGCCTGGGCGGCGTCGAGATGAAAAATCGCCCCGGCGCGCGCGGCTGCCTCGGCGATCGGCGTGGCGTCGAGTATCGAGCCCACCTCCGCGTTGACGAGCCCAAGCGTCACCAGCGCGGTCGCGTCATCGAGCGCGGCGATAACCGCGGCGGGCGGAACTCGTCCGTCGCCGTCGGGTGCAATTCGCACTATCTCGAAGCCGCGCGTCTCAGACTCCCCAAGCGGAGCGAGGATCGACGAATGCTCGAGCGCCGACGTGATTACGCGGCGGCGCTTTCCGGCACTCGCGAGCGCACCTGAAATCGCAAAATTGTTCGCTTCCGTGCCGCCGCTGGTGAAGACGATCTCGCGCGGCGCCGCGCCTATCAGCTTTGCCACCTGCGCCCGCGCCTGCTCGAGAGCGCGGCGCGCGCGCTGACCCGTGCGATGCACCGACGCGGGATTGCCGTCGGCGCCCGCGAGCATCCGCGCCGTCGCCGCGATCGCCTCGGGCCGGGCGGGAGCGCCCGCGTTATGATCCAGATAAATCGACATGATTGAATTGATAGCGGTACCGTGAAGCCATTAACCTTATCTTACCGCTCGATTCCGCAAAAGACGCTCGCGGCGGGAGTATTCAGATGGCTGAAAGTGGAAGCGGCCCCAGCGTGATGGTGGTTGGAGCCGGCGTGGTCGGATGCAGCATCGCGTTCCATCTCGCGAAATTGGGCGCCCGCGTCACCGTCTTCGACAAAAGCGGAATTTGCGCCGGGATGTCGGCACGCTCGGGCGCTCTGGTGCGGATGCATTACACCTTCGCGCCCGAGGCTGTCCTGGCCTGGAAGAGCCTGCCCTACTTCGAGAATTGGGCGAAGGCCGTCGGCGGGCGATGCGGCTTCGTGCGGACCGGTTTCGCGGTCGTGGCCGGACCCGACAACGCCGCCAAGCTGCGCGCGAACGTCGCGATGCTGAAAGCCGCCGGGGTCGAGACCGAGCTGCTCAATCCCGATCAGTTGCGTAAGATCGAACCCGCCGCCAGCACGGATGGCGTCGCGATGGCGTGCTATGAGCCGCGCAGCGGATACGCCGACCCGGTCGCAACGACCGAGTCGCTCGCCGCGGCCGCAAAACAACTCGGCGCCGATTTCCATCTGAACACCGCCGTCGCCGCGCTCGCCACGCACACCGGCCGCGCGGTCGGAGTCACCGACGCGTCGGGCCAGACGCACCATGCGGATTTCATCTGCATCGCGGCGGGACCGTGGACCGATACCCTTCTGGCTCCGTTCGGGATCGCGCTCGGCATCAGGCCCGAGCGCGCGCAGATCGCGTTCTTCCGCAAGCCCGCCGCGCTGCGCCACTGCATCTTTATCGACACCGTCGCGGGCAGCTATTTTCGTCCGCACGGCGACGACCTTACGATGGCTGGCACGGGAGCGCTCGCGCCGGACGCGGCGAGCGATCCCGATTCGTTTCGCCAGACCAACGACGCGGAATTTATCGAGGCCGTGCGCCGCCGCCTGGCCGAGCGGATTCCCGCACTCAGGAACGCCGCCTACGTGCGCGGCCACGCGGGCATTTACGACGTGACGCCCGACGCGCGCGCCGCGCTGGGACCGATCGCCGCGATTCCCGGCCTGTACGTCGCGGCCGGCTTCAGCGGCACGGGATTCAAGACCGCGCCTGCCGTGGGGGCCGCGATGGCGGAGCTGATCGTCGAGGGCAAGAGCGCAACCGCGGACCTGACGCCGTTTTCCTTCGAGCGTTTCCGCACCGGAGCGCTGATTCGCACCGCGAACGAATACGCGATGGGCGCGGGCTTCGGGCATACGCTGTAGAACGGATTTCATTTTAAGCCACGCGCGTCTCAGGGGGTTGTACTGGTATGAGAAAAATGCGGCGGCTGCTGGTTTGCGCACTCGCAGTCTTGCTGGCCGCGGGCTGCGTCACCCAGACAGCTTGGGTTTATCAGTCCAACCACTATCCGCCGAGGGCGGAGACCGGAACCAAGCGGGCGGTCGTGCTTCCCTTTGAGGACCGCCGCAATGACATCAATCACGACTATTCTATTATCGCGATGCTCCCGCTGGTTCCGTACGGACGCGTCGTCGAGCATGTACCGCCCGATATGGAACTCCTGGTCAAACCGCGCGACTACTTTGCGAAAGCGCTGGCCGCCGATTTGCGCGCGACCGACCGGTACCGAGACGCCTATTTCAGCTCAAGAATCGGCAAGGCGGACTACGTCTTCAAAGGGGAGATTCTGAACACCGACTATATCATTGAGATATTAACTTATGGACTGAGTATGTTCGCCGCGGCGCCATGGATCGTCGGACTACCCGCCAGCAAAATAACCAATGATCTTTCGTTGAGGCTCGGATGTTCGAACCCGAACGGCGAGATCCTGTTCCAGAAAACTTACGCCGCTGATCCTTACGAAGTGTATCAGTGGATGTACTATGTTCGGCCGAATATCAACTATCCGCATATGGCCGCGCAGATATACAGGCAATTCGTGGCCGATCTGATCGCCAACGGCAAGTGCATGTAGCGGCCAGCGCTGACAGCGCCGATAGAAACCCGGCGCACGTGTGGTCAGGATCCCGCCCTTATGCCGCGGCGCGCAGCCCCGGCGGCGCGGGGCGCGAGGCGGCGCGGGTCAGCACGGCGCCGTAGCCCGGCGCAAGCTCCATCTTCGGGCCCAAGCCTTTCGCGAGCATGAGCGCGTGCGCCATCGGCAGGTTGTAGCACGGCACGGCCATCAGCAGATGATGCTCGAGATGATAGTTCACGAAGTACGGCGCGATCAGCGCGCGCTCGAGCAGGTTCGCGTGCGTGGTCCGCGTGTTGCGCATCGGATCGTCGTTGTCCGGCACCATCGAATGCTCCGCGATACTGCGGATACGCGTGATGAGCTGGTTGAACGTCATCAGCGGCACGATCCACAGCGTCAGGTACAGCCACGGATGCCCGGCGAGCGCGAGGATCGCGAGCAGAATCGCGTTGGTGACGAAGAATCCGCCAAAGCGCGTGAGTCCCTGCCCGAACTGCGCGGCCGCCGTCATTTCAGCGCCAGTCTTGCGGAACGCACGGCGCATCGCGCTTGAGCGCTGCTGATACGCCGTCTGTCCGCTCAGGTCGCGAATCACTTTGCGCCGGAAGCTCGCGCGCGTGATCGGAAACGGCGCCGCCAGCGCAAGGTCAGGATCGTTGGGCTGCTGCGTGAAGCGGTGATGCAGCACATGGTAGGTCCGGTACGCGAACATGTCGGACATCAGCGGATCGCCGAGCAACCAGGCCCCCACCCAATCGTTCACCCGCAGGCTGGTGAAGAGCAGCCCGTGAGCCGCGTCGTGCATCAGGATCGCAAGCCCCAACTGCCGCGCGCCGATTATCAGCACCGCCGCGATGAAGGTCAGGGGATTCGGCCACCACACGAATAGCGCCATCGCCGCGAAGATCACCGCCCACGCGTGGAACACCATCCATCCGCCGCGCAGGTCCGACTTGCGCTTGAGTATCAGCAGCTCATCGGGAGTGAACACACTGCTCGCCTTGAACATCATCGCCATCGAAGTTGACCCTCGCCAATCCATCCGTCAGTGATCTTTGCCGCCGAGCGCGGCCGAGCGATCGGGCGGATGATGCTCGCCGACTTTGTCCTCGAGGCAATCCTGGCGCTCCTCGACTTCCTCGATTCGCACTCCAATCTGGTTGAGCTTCTCGAGCAGCCCGTTGATCGCGCGCGCGACCGGGTCCGGCAGCTTGCCGTGCTCGAGTTCGGCGACGTCGTGGCGCGCGCTCTCGCCCTCGATCACCTTGCCCGGAATTCCGACGATCGTCGAGTACGGCGGCGCCGATGAAACCACCACCGCGCCCGCGCCGATCCGGCTGCCGTGCCCGATCCGCACCGGGCCGATCACCGACGCGCCCGCGCTGATCATCACGTGATCCTCGATCGTCGGATGGCGCTTTTCCTTCTTGAGGCTGGTGCCGCCGAGCGTGACGCCCTGATAGATGAGCACGTCTTCGCCAATCTCGGCGGTCTCTCCGACCACCACGCCCATTCCGTGATCGATAAACAGGCGCCGGCCGACTTTCGCCCCCGGATGAATTTCGATTCCGGTCAGCAGGCGCGAAAATTCGCTCACCAGGCGCGCGAGCAGCTTCAGGCGATGCTCCCATAGCCAGTGCGCCAGATGATGCATCCAGATTGCGTGCAGACCCGGGTAGGCGAGCACGACTTCGAGCGTCGTGCGGGCGGCGGGGTCGCGCTCGAAGACGACCCGAATATCCTCGCGCATGCGGCTTACGGCACCCATGGCGATTCTCCCCGGACGCGGCGGCGCGTCCCGTCAGCCCTTGTGCGCGGCGCCGTCGCTGACCTGCGCACGCGGCGCGCGCGGTTGCGCGCCGTTGGATTTCGCGTGCGCCGCACGGATGCGGCTGCGCGGCTTGGCATTATCTTTGTGCAGCTTGTACTCGACCGAATCAACCAGCGCCTGCCAGCTCGCTTCGACCACGTTGTCCGAGAGCCCGACCGTGCCCCAGCGCCGTATCCCGTCGGTGGATTCGATCAATACGCGCACCCGCGCGGCGGTGCCGCGGCCGTTGTCGAGCACCCGCACTTTGTAGTCCGCCAGATGCATCGTCTCGAGATTGGGATAGTACGGGATAAGCGCGCTGCGCAGCGCCGAGTCGAGCGCGTTGACCGGCCCGTTGCCGATCGCGGCATTGCGCGTGCGCACGCCGTCGGGTCCCTCGATCACCACCACCGCTTCGCTGAACGGCGCCTGGTCTTCGTGCCACTTGTCGTCGAACACCCGGAAGCTGACGAACTCGAAGTGATCTTTCGCCAGCCCCAGCGTGCGCAGCATCAGCAACTCGAACGACGCGTCGGCGCCATCGAAGGTGTAGCCCGCGCCCTCGAGCCGCTTGAGCTCTTCGAGCAAAGCTTCCAGCTTGTCGTTGGCGGAATCGACCTCGATGCCGAATTCGCGCGCCTTGTAGATCAGATTGGCGCGTCCCGACAGCTCGGAGAGCAGCACCCTCCTATCGTTGCCGACCGCGGCCGGCTCGACGTGCTCATAGGTATGCGCGTTGCGCTGGATTCCCGAGACGTGCAGCCCCGCCTTGTGCGCGAACGCGCTGCGCCCGACGTAAGCCTGGCGCGCGAACGGGGTGATATTGGCGAGTTCGTACACGATCATCGAGAGTTCGCGCAGATGCTTGAGCTTGGCCTGCGGCACGCAGTTGTAGCCGAGCTTGAGCTGCAAATTCGCGATGATCGAAATCAGGTTCGCGTTGCCGCAGCGCTCTCCGACGCCGTTGATCGTGCCCTGCACCTGCACCGCGCCCGCCTCGACCGCGGCGATAGTGTTGGCCACGGCGACCTCGGAGTCGTTATGGCAATGGATCGCGACCGGGCAGCTCACCGCAGCGCGCGCGGCTTTGACCGCGGCGTCGATCTCGTGCGGCAGGCGCCCGCCGTTGGTGTCGCACAGGCAGATGATATCGGCGCCCGCCTGATCGACGGCGCGCAGGCACTCGAGCGCGAATTCCGGATTCGAGAAGTAGCCGTCGAAGAAATGCTCGGCGTCGAAGATCGCCTCGTCAACGTGCTTTTTCAAATACGCGATCGAGTCGGAAAGAATCTCGAGATTTTCCCGCTCCGAGATGCGCAGCGCCTCGCGCACGTGGAAATCCCAGGTCTTGCCGACCACGGTCGCGACCGGGGTCTCGGCGCGCAACAGCAATTGCAGGTTGCGATCCTGCGCCGCGCGGACCCGCGCGCGCCGCGTCGAGCCGAACGCCGCGATCTTCGCGTGCTTGAGATGCGCCTTCTTGATCTCGCGGAAAAACGCCGCGTCGCGCTCGTTCGAGCCCGGCCATCCGCCCTCGATATAGTCGAACCCCATGTCGTCGAGCCGCCGCGCGATCTGAACCTTGTCCGCGACCGTCAGCGAGACGTCCTCGGACTGGCATCCGTCGCGCAGCGTCGTGTCATACACCTGGATATGTTTTATAACCGCCATCGCTCAAACCGGCTCCGCCTGGGGCGCCTTCGAACCGGCGCTCACGAACGCGTCATGCAGCGCGCGCATCGCCAGCTCTCCATACTTCGCGTTCACCACCACCGAGACTTTGATTTCGGAGGTCGCGATCATCTCGATATTTATCCGCTCGGCCGCCAGCACGCCGAACATCCGCGCCGCCACTCCCGCGTGGGTGCGCATCCCGGCCCCGACGATCGAGACCTTGGCGACCTGCTCTTCATTGCGCACGCCCGCCGCGCCAATCTCGTCCGCGATTTTCTTCACCAGCTCGAGCGCGCGGCGCAAATCGTCGCGGCCCACGGTAAAGGTCATGTCGGTGCGGCCGTCTTCGCTCGCGTTCTGGATAATCATGTCGACGATGATTCCCGCCGCCGCGATCGGGCCGAAAATCTTCGCCGCCAGGCCCGGCCGGTCGGCTACGCCCGCGATCGTGATCTTGCTCTGGTTCTGATCCAGCGTCACTCCGGAGACCAGCACGTCCTCCATCGATTGATCCTCTTTTCCCACCCAGGTTCCCTCGCATTCCTTGAAGCTCGACAGTACCACCAACGGGACATTATAGCGCCGCGCCAGCTCGACCGAGCGGCCCTGCAGGACTTTCGCGCCGAGCGCGGCCATCTCGAGCATCTCGTCGTATGAGATTCGCGCGAGCTTTTTCGCGTTCGGGCAGATCCGCGGGTCGGCGGTGTAAACCCCGTCCACGTCGGTGTAGATTTCGCACGCATCGGCTTTCAGAGCCGCCGCCAGGGCGACAGCCGTCAGGTCCGACGCGCCCCGCCCCAGCGTCGTGATATCGCCGT
>Ga0307374_10005354_pt1 | contig 20782 bp, 13 predicted proteins | sample OX3MG_FD_202532 | JGI IMG/M metagenome (GOLD analysis project Ga0307374, IMG submission 202532) | Soil microbial communities from Risofladan, Vaasa, Finland - OX-3 | ecosystem: Environmental > Terrestrial > Soil > Coastal area > Acid sulfate soil | place: Finland: Risofladan, Vaasa | collected...
TTGCTCGATCCGATGAGTAACTTGCGTAATCGCCTGAGCCGTATCCTTGTTCCGTTCCGCGAGTGATCCGTGCGGCCGGAAACACGCACTGCCGCGAAACGCCGTGGGACCCGACGGCGCGCTCTACCGGCGATAACTCCGGGGGTGTATTGGGGCTGGATGAGAGCCAGACTGGGTCGATCGGCCTGGCGGATTTCAACGGACAAACGGGGCAAGTCCGATGGCAATATCTTCCGCCCAATGGGCCCGGCGCCCTTTGGAGCCCGGCCGTGGGACGGGATGGAACCATCTATGCGTTGGACGATGATTACCCGCAAAATGGAGCGGGCATCGACGCTATTGACGCGAACGGCGGGTCAGTAATTTCTCAAACTCCGCTCCCGACGACAACAACTTCGGATACGCTGAACACGCCAGTGTACCAACCGCTACCAGGGGGCGGACAGCAGCTTCTCGGCTACTACTATTGCTACGAGCCATCGTACTATTTCCCGACTCCACAGGGGAACAGCGGCTCATCCGACGGCCTGACATCGTCACTGGCGATCGGTAGTGACGGCACGGTGTATGTGGAGAACTGGACTCACCAGGAAACCTCCACGGACACAGCGAGTCCGGATGGCTCAAGCTGTACTGATGCTGGAACCATCAGCGAAACTCTTTCGCTGGTGACGCTTTCGCCGGGCGGCGGGTCGCAGAATCAACAACTCGCTACTTTTTCGACAACGTGGAGCAATACGTACTGCTCGACCTGTTCACAGAGCGCGTTCAACTTAACCGAACACACGCCTGTAGACGTCATTCCCGACGGGCGCGGCGGAGCACTGACAGCCTGGGAAACGTGGCAGTGTAGCAGCACAACGGGCAGTTTCTCTAACTGCACCGAAAGCACGGCCACGATGGCCGATATCGGGCCCCAGGGTGTGGTTCAGGCCGACTTCTCGAGCCTGCATATGAGTTCCGTAGGCGACAATCTGGTGTTGGGCGGCGACGGTACTGCGTTCGTGACGGATGGTGCGAGCGTCATTTCGTTCAACACCTCGACGCTACCAGTGGGGCACCGCCGTCGCCTTGGCGTCCAGCGCGGACTTCCCCGCCTTGTCTCACCGGCCCTGAGCGAATGTCCTGGCGCGGATCGAGGTTTAGGCCTGGTATGCTAATAGCGCCAATGCAAAAAAAACCGAGTGCGGGCGGCGGCTTGAAATCGCAACCCACCCGCATAAACCCCTCCATCGCGTGGTTCCGCGAGTAGTTCGTGGCCCGGCCTGGTCGCAGATGGTCAAACGCACCGGATCTTTCGAAATTTGGACGATCATCGCATCGGTCGATATCGTGATCGGATCGGGGTCGGTCTCGATTTCCGCTGGAACGTCATTGCTCCACGTACGAATCGGATCGAGCACCTGTGTGCGCGGACTTGTCGCGCCATTCGGGTGGTAGTGAACGCGAAGAATATTCGGTTCCACCACGTGCACGGTCACAGAGTCTCGGCCTGCACGAAGCGTAACCGTGTCGCCGTGTGCGACAACCTGACCGAGGTTTCCGACACCAGGCGGGAGCTGCGCGGGCATTCCTTGCGCCCTCGACAATGCCGCTGCGGCGAAGACTTGCAGAGCGACGGTCATCGCGCACAATGCGGCTTTCATCTTCATACGGCGCACGGCAAGCGAACACCTCGTCGGCCTGACGCTTCGGAAAAAGAGAGTCATTCTCATTTGTTCTGCAATCGTTCAAGGGAGGCTGCTGGCCGATCTATGCCGAGCCGCGCCTGAATTTGTTCGAGCGTGGCGCCCTTAGTCTCCGGCCAGACGAACAACACGAGCACAAACTGCAGCGCCATCATCGCCGCGAACACAACGAACGGAAGCACATGGGAGCGCGCGGCAACCAGAGGAAATACACCGGCGATGAGCGCGTTGGTGATCCAGTGCGCGGAAGAACCCACGCTTTGCCCGCGTGAGCGCACTTTATTCGGAAAAATTTCGCTGATGTAGACCCAAATAACCGCTCCCTGCGAAATCGCAAAAAAGATGATAAATCCAACGAGCAACCCAAGTAATGCCGCCGAATGTTCGTGCCGCCAAAACAGGCGCGCAACACCGCCGAGACAGAAGACCATCCCGGCCGATCCGATTAAGAGAAGTTTTTTGCGTCCGATGTGATCGATAACGGCCATGGCACCAAGCGTTGCCACGAGATTCGTGAAGCCAATCACGACGGCCTGTCCGCTGCTCGACATGTGGCTGAAACCTGCCGAAGAGAAAATGTCGTTCAGGTAATAGAGAATCGCGTTGATTCCGGATAGCTGATTGAACATGCCCATGGCGATCGCCAGGAATATCGGAAATGCGTACTTACGCGAAAAAAGAGGCTCGCGCGATTGAGAACGATCGAACTGAAGGGAGCCAACGATCTCCTGTAATTCAGTTTCGGCATCGCTCGATCCGACCAGCCGCAAGACTTCGCGAGCCTCGTCGAGGCGGTTTTTCGTAGCGAGCCAGCGTGGGCTCTGCGGAATACCGAGAACGAGCACGAGAAACATCAGCGCTGGCACGGCCGGAATGCCTAGCTGCCATCGCCACTCTAAGTTCCCAAGGTGAAACAGCGCAACGCAAAAATTCGATAGGTAGGCAAGCAAAATACCGACGACCACGTTGATTTGGAAGGTGCCCACCAAGCGGCCTCTCCAAGCCGCCGGGGCAATCTCGGCTATGTAAACCGGGCCCAGAACTGACGAGCCACCGATGCCAAGCCCGCCAACAAAGCGCAGCACTAAGAGCGAGGGCCAGCTCCAAGCGGCCGCACAGCCTATTGCGGAAACGAGGTAAAGAGCCGCCATGACCATGAGGGCTCGGCAGCCGCCGACCTTTTCACCGAGCAAGCCCGACGTCAGCGCACCTACAACCGAGCCCCACAACGCGATCGAGACTGTAAGACCCAATTGGGACGGAGTCAGATGAAACGTACTCGTCAGCGAATACGTGGCACCCGCAATCACCGCGGTGTCGAAGCCGAACAGCAAACCGCCGAGCGCACCCGCGATCGCACTTTTCGCCAGATACAGGTTCGGTTTCATGCGTTTCGTTTCCTTGAAAGCGCCACGTTGCTTGGCATCCGCCTTCTTTTACGTCGTAAGCCGGTCAGAAGAGATCGGGTCGATTTGCCACATCGAAAGACTTTCGATCGTTGCTGTCCCTTCGACTTGCAATTGGATTCGCGGAGCAACTGAACCGGCGTAGTAAAACCGCTTCGTATAGGCACTGGAATTGCGCACAATGACCTCCGCCACGGAGCCATCGACATAGATGTGAACTTCTATTGGCTCCCGTGGCTGGGCGCGAAGGGGCATCGGCTTGCCATCGGCGATGATTTGATCGGGAATCTTCGGGTCGAACTGGAGCTTCACCAGCGGCTCTGACATCGTGCCTTGCGGAACTGTTCCAGTGAGTGAGATTGAGAATGGCTCATTGCCCGGATGAATCCTGCCCAGAATCTCGCCCGTCGCATTTCCGATCGCGAGGGCCGCCATCTGCGAGCCCGCATTCGCACCGGGCATGAGCTTCTGCTCGCGCCCACGCAACATCTGCACGGCGGCCGATATTGCAATCCTGAGATAGCCTTCACCGTCCAATGTGAGCACGCGGGGCAGCGACATCATGCCCGCCCATCCGGCAGCTTTATATTCCGCGAGGGGGCGCGCTTCCGGAATCCATCCCCACACGATGCGATTTCGGTTCGCGTCGAGTTGTGTCTTCGCGGCGTAGAACGAACCATGATCGAGAATGCCCAACCGCTGAGCGTGGAAGCGCATCTCTTTTTCGTCGAGAATCCCGGATTGCCAATGAACCGCGCCCATGGATCCATAGATGAGCACGTGTTTGTCTTCGAGCGGGAAGAAATCCGGGCACTCCCACATGTCGCCCGAAGCAACGGGATTAGGTGCATTCTTGTCCGACCCGGCGCCACTCGCCAAAACATGCAGGTAATCCCAGTGCCGCAAGTCTTTTGATCGGTACAACAAAATATCGCCGCCGCGACCGCGCTCGCCCGAGCCGACTGCCAGATACCACCGCTCGCCGGCTCGCCACGGACACGGATCCCTGAATCCCGCAACCTTCATCCCAGCAGGCGGGGCGGAAATCACTGGTTCCGGCAGTTTTGTCCAAGTTTTCAGTTCACGATCAGTCGAGGTCGCCAGGCACTGGCTTTCGCGAAAGAAATGCTTCCCATCATTAATAGTGGCGTTCTGAAGCGACGCATCAACTACGCCGGTGTAGAGTGCGGTCGCGACACCCTTATCGACCACGACGGTTCCCGTGAAACAGCCCGCTGAGTCCGGTCCGCCCGGCGTTGGTGAAAGCGCGATGGGCAAGTGTTCCCAGTGAACCATCTCGGGGCTGACCGCGTGGGCCCAATGCATGTCGCCCCAGTACGGTCCATTCGGGTTGTACTGAAAAAACATGTGGTACTGATTGTTCCAGTAAATTGGTCCGTTGGGATCGTTCATCCAGTTCGCGGCGGGGAGCAGGTGAAATTGCGGACGTCGCGGGTCGCGGGCCAACTCAAACTTCAGCGCAGAAGAGCTTTCAGAGCCTTGCTTGGACTTGGCGCTGGCGATGCGCTCGAATGCCGCCGCTGCGGCAAATCCGGTAGCTCTCTTAAGCAGCTCGCGGCGGTTCATCGTGCCTCCTACAACTTAAGAGATGCGTGCGTTTGATCGCGTGACGAGGCACCAAGCACCTCGCGCCGATTTCGCATTCCTAGCGAAAGAGAGAGAGGTTAATGATGCCGGCCATGGCCTTGTAGCCGGCGTCGTTCGGATGCAGATGGTCGCCGCTGTCGTACCTGGGCAGAAACCGGCGTGGATTGCTTGGATCGCGAACGGCGGCGGCGAAATCGATCACGCCGTCGAAAGCTCCGCTGGTCCGAATCCAGCGGTTGACCATCTCGCGTTTCGCCTCACCTTCGTCGCTGTAGTAATTGGCGCCTTGGTAGGGCGTAAGCGTGCCGCCGAAGACCTTGATGCCATGGGAGTGCGCTCGACTAATGATCTGTTGCAGGCCGGCGATCAATTGCTGCGCCGTTACTTCTTGCGATTGGTGGGCTCCGGGCTGATGCGGCCAGCCCAAATCATTGATGCTCTCCAGCACAATCAGGTACTTCACGCCGTCTCGCGCCAGTACATCGCGATCCAGCCGCTCTAACGCGTTCGGGCCAATCACATCGTGCAGGATGCGGTTGCCTCCAATGCCCTCATTCGCGACGGCCAGGTCTGCAGTGGCCGGATCGGCTTGCAGCCGCGCCGCCAGTTGACTAGGCCATTGCTGATCCCTGTCGATCATCGATGCAAAACCATCGGTGATCGAGTCGCCGAATGTTACGATCCCGCTGGATCGAGTGTCAGCCTCCACATCGACCGCTGAAAGCCAGTAATAAGAGGAAGTGGTCCACCGAGCCTGCATATTTTCCATGGCAGTGAAATCGCCTGGGCCGGATATGTAGGTCGTATGCAGCGCCAGCTGATGATAGGTCGCTGGCTCTGTCTTTCTCGGAACATAAATGCTCACGGCGAGATTGGTCGATGGAACGACTTCTAGCTCGACTGCGTCGCTGACTTCGAGAGCGCCGGGAGGAATGGTGACCGAAGGCGAGCCGTCGAATGTAAGCGCCCGGTCCGAGCTTGGTTCAATTGCATCGCCTTTCTGCTGGATACCGACATGCGCGGAGCCAATGGTCAGCGAATGCGTGCCAAAAGTGTTCGAAAGTTGCACTCGGATCCGATTTCCGCCGAGACTGACGTGAATAATCATCCGCACCGTCTGGTCTTGAAACTCATCCGCCCAAGTTCCAGTCATCGGAGAAGCTGCCCACGTGCAGACCCAGTGCTCGGCTCCTTGCGGCGATTTGCCGGATGCAGAATTCGATGCAAGGAGCGATACCAGCACTAAAACCAGCCAAGCCCAGAGCGTGGTGTTTCTCACAACCAGCAGCCTCCTTCTTTCATTCCGCTCGACACTTGAGATCTGCGCGGTCGGTTGTCCCCTGCCTCACAAACCCTGGAGCAGGCGGCGCCTCGGCAAACAGCCCCGCCAGGCTGGTAAAACGGCCTAACTCGTGACCGGAAGATTCTCTGCGCGGTCGTGACAGTACTGGGCGATATCTGTCAGTGTCAAGGACATTCAGCCCTAACCGGTCTTGAAGTTGTATATGGTAATATTGGGGGCCACGAGTATCGATCCGCAGCAGTAACGCGACCTGCGAGGAAGGACGAACGGTGAGCAATCTTAAGTATCGAGAAATAATCGAAAGAATTCAGAAGGACATTTCTTCAGGAGCGTACAGGCCCGGCCAGCGCTTGCCGAGCGAAACGGAGTTGGTCCGGAGGTACGGAGTTTCACGTATGACCGTGTTTCGAGCCATGCGCGATTTGCAATCGTTGGGAATCGTGACTCGGCGTGTTGGTTCGGGGACATTTGTCGCTCAAAAAACGGATTCAGACAGTCACGTTTTTGGGCTCTTAATTCCCGAGCTCGGGCAAACGCAAATTTTTGAGGCGATCTGTAAAGGCATGATGGAAGCGCCGCAGGCGAGGCGACACTCGTTGCTGTGGGGGCATGCGCCTTCGCAGGCTGGCGAAAAAGAACAAGTCATGGAACAGCTCTGTCAGCAGTTCATCTCGCAAAAGGTGTCCGGCGTTTTCTTTGCTCCGGTGGAATTCACTCCAACCAGGTATGAGGCTAATCGCCGGATTTTGTCCGCCCTTGATCAAGCTCACATTCCGGTTGTTCTGCTCGACAGATGTATCGAGCCATATCCTCGGCGCAGCAACTACGATTTGGTAGGGATCGATAATCGACGTGCGGCCTTCCTGGCTACCGAACACCTAATCGGGTGCGGAGCCAAGCGTATCGCATTTTTCGCACGACCTGACTCCGCCCCGACAGTGGATGCCCGGATCGCGGGTTATCGTGATGCCCTGCGTGCGCTCGCGAATGGTTCGGCGCGGAGCCGGGGAATCGTAAGTCTCGGGGAAGCCTCGGATGCGAAGTTTGTGAGAGCGCTCTTACGAAAGGAACGACCGGACGCGTTCCTTTGTGCGAATGATCACACTGCGGGCGACTTGATGCACACGCTATTGTCTCTCGGGCGGCGAATCCCAGCCGATATCCGGATGATCGGCATCGACGACGTGAAATATGCACGCCTCTTGCCTGTGCCGCTGACAACTCAACATCAACCGTGCCGCGACATCGGGAGGACGGCTTTAGCGGTCATGCTCGATCGGATCTCGAATCCGGATCTGCCACCCCGAGACGTGCTATTGGCATGTCAGCTTGTCGTTCGCAAATCCTGCGGTAGGCACCTGAACGAGCGCAGGGGACGGCGGGCAAATGTGCCTGCCAAATAAGGGTTGCGATATTTCGGTCCGACGGATTTCGGCGGCTTGACGTTATTTATTGACGGCGACCTTGGCCGATAGCAAGCCTCGACCTCGCAGCCACTGCTCCAGCAGAATCGGCCACAAATCCAGAGAGGGACTTCCGAGGCCAAGTCCGGAGCCATGGCGGCCGTGCTCGAAGAGGTGCATCTCCACCGGGACTCCCGCTGCCAAAAGAGCCTCGTAGAAATCGATACTGGCTTGCACGACCGGAACAACATTGTCGTCCGACGTGGCGTAAATGAATGTTGGCGGAGTGTCGGCCATTACGTGAAGGGCCGGCGTGTAGGCTTTTTCAAAACGCTTACACTCTGCTGCGGGAACAACCTTGAGTACCGAGCAATAGGTGATCTTTCCCTTGTCGTTCGGTTCCATGGCGTTGAGCCATGCGTACCCGAGAATCATGAAGTCGGGCCGGTCGCTAACGCGGTCGATCGGATCAGATGCGTCTGCATCGCCTTCGTCAAAAAGCGTCCCGGCCGTCGCCGCCAAATGTCCGCCGGCCGAGAAACCGATGATGCCAATTCGATTGGGAGAAATGTGATATTTCGCCGCATTGTAGCGCACGAGCCGGATGGCTCTTTGTGCATCTTCGAGAGGAATGGGAAAGAGATTGTGAGACCCAAGACGATACTTGAGAACGAAAGCTGTGATGCCGCGAGCCGCAAACCAATCAGCGACCTGTCGGCCTTCATGGTTACTCGCGAGCATTGTGTATCCACCGCCGGGAGCAACGATGACGGCGGTGCCATTGGGCCTGAACGGCGAGAACACCGTTAGAGTCGGAATGTCGTTCGGTGAACCATTGAAAGCAGGTATGTGCGCGTCCCACACCGGGATCGTTTTGATGCCAAGGTTCGGATCGAGCGGCGGCGCTGCGCTACTTTGTGCAGCAGCGAAGGAGGTCACCGAGCAGACGATCGTTGCGAACAACAGTGCCGTGATCAAATGCCGCTTCATGAGTCTCTCCAAACGAGAGAGGTTGCCACAACTATTTATACGCAGATAACGGGACTTGGCCAAACCATGTCCCTTCGAAACCCGAGCGATTGTCTCCCCATACGACGTATAGGAATTTGCGGTCGATATCCATCGACGAGAGATCATCGCCCATCATGAAATTACATCGGTCACGGACACACTCGGGCGAAAGGGCGTGGCTCACGCGAACGGTTTTGAAGCTATGTCCTCCATCGACCGACACTGACGACCACTCGTCGAAAGTTCCGTCGGGATAAACTGCCTTCCAGACCAAGCCCAGATCGCCAGTAGGCGAGTATTTCATGGCCAGATGCTCGAACATCGCATTCGCCGGCACCTGCGCGGCTATCAAGGGAGGTTCCCAGGTATTGCCGCCATCTTCCGTGAGTGAAACCAGAATGCGCTTTCCTGCCTGGCGCGCAATTGCATAACGGCCCTGCTTGCTGGGATCCGCCGAAAGCATTACGCAGGACAGGCCACAAAATGAGCGGGTGCCCGCGCCAAGTTCTTCCTTGGGCAGCGGAGGAACCAGTTTGTGGACGAACGTCTTACCGTTATCGTTGCTGACGCCCAGTACAGTGCAAGGGCACTTTTCATTAGCTTCAGGCACTTTTGTTGCGTCATATGCATCAACAAAATGGCCAAACGCTGCGCTGAAGCCGTACACACCCACGAAGCCGGGGTACTCGTCGCTGTCCATCGGATAAATGAGGCCCCAGGTGCGCCCACCGTCATGAGAGGCGCGAATAAAGGTGCGCATCCGCGTGACGCTTGATGGAGGATAGCCGGTATAACCTTGACCGGGCAGTTTCGGATTCAGCTTAGGACGTCGTACTGTCGCCGGATCGACCGTATACGTTAGTCCCATTCCGCTTACGTAAATCGTTCCCGTAGAAGCGTCGGCAACGAAGACTGGACGATCCCACGGAGCAGCCTGTTCAAACACCGGCTTCACGGTCGGAGCATAAAGAGAGGCCGAGAACGCCGGATGTACCCAGACTGGCTTACTCCAAGTCTTCCCCTTATCGGCAGACCATGCCATCGCTGATCCGCCATGATAATAGTGAGCTTCCCCATTCGGCGCGTAGCCCTGGGCGTAGTCGGCGTCGCCACGATTTAGATATGCAATACATCCCATGTAGAGCGTCCCGTTGGCAGCGGCCCCGGCAAATGAGTCGCTACAGCGATTTTTATCGAAGACCTTTCGGAAATCATCCTGGCTGAAGCTCCAAGTTTTCCCTCCATCCTGCGTAACCGCTATATCCGTTCGAGAACCGTCTGGTATAGAGAGTTCTTTTACGCGCAGCAGCGTCCCCGGTGACGTCCAACTCGGTGTTCCCATTTGAAACGGCTGCCCCGGACGTATTCGGGGTCGAATAGGTGCTTCTCCCGACGGCAATCGGTTCAACGTCGCCATTGCAACCACTAGTATGTTGTTCGGATCTTTCGGGTTCACCACGACCCAAGGCTCGCCCGCACCGCGGTTCGGGTTTCCCAACAGCAGATACTCATCGGATTCAGGCTTCTCAGCCGATTGGGATTTAGGAGAGCTGCTCGACAACAAAGCTTTATTTTTGTCTTGAGAATAGACGGCTGCACATGAAAGCAGCAGGACGGCTGTGATCCACAGAGCACTCTGTGTTCTCTTATTTAGTCGCATGGCACCTCCTGTTCAGGAATCCGCAATGTAAGCGTGGGCTAAACGCGATAAAGTTTGGCCCCGGACGTCAGACGATTTGTTGAAATAGGAGCAAGTTGCCACACGGTCATCCGTCGCAGGTGCGCCGTCCCGCCTCTGGAAAACAGGCCAATGCCGAGGCTCGCAGGACTCACTGGATACACACGGTCGGAAATTGAGACCCTGCCGTTCGCGAACGTTTCGATCACGGATGCATCTACGTACACACGCAGTCGTAGAACGTCTGCTTTGGGAATCTTTAACGAGCCGCTCTGCACGCCTCGGCCAGCGCCCGGAAAAGGGCCTGTCGCGGTTTCGGGATCCCTGCTGGAATTCGTGGTATCTGAAAACAGCATTTGCGAATCGCGGTCATAGCCGATAAGGGTTTGCTCAGTTCCGTCCGCTGTGGAGCGAACGCGCAGGCCTGCTTGCTGGGAGTCTCTTAATTCGATCTCCGCCTCAATTTCTGCGCAATCGCCCTCAAGATCTTTAAGAAATAAAGCTCCGTTGGGCAAGATTTCCTGGTTTGGGATCTCTTTGCGGCCGCGCCGCAGCACATTCACCTCCGGAACCGGTTCGACGCCAAGAGTTCCGTCGCTCAGCAGCGTGAGATGTTTGGGTAGCGACATAACACCGGCCCACCCCGCTGCCACCTGTGCCTGCATACTTCGCTTTTCGTGAATCCAGCCCCACCAGATTCTCCGGCCCTTCTCATCCTCCATCGTTTTTTGCGCGTAGGCCGCGCCGTAATCGATTTGCCCGCCGACCCCCTGCTGGAATCTGTGATCCGAATAGGTACCTCTGAAATAGCTGTTCCCGCGAGCCACAAGCAAGACCGGCCTGCCATCGAGAAAGAAAAAATCGGGGCACTCCCACATGTCTGCGCCAAATCCGACAGAATTTTGCTTGCCGGACTCTGGCTTTGCAACAGCTAGCGGGTGAAGGTACGTCCAATTCCTCAGGTCCTTCGAAGTGTAAAGCAGAGCCAGCCCGCCGATTCCGGCTTCGCCCGATCCAATCACCATGTACCAGATATCACGCTCTTTCCATAGCGACGGATCCCGCCAGCCCACCACCTTCATTCCAGCAGGAGGCACTGCTAGAACCGGATCCTGCGGAATTTTTATCCACCTCTTCTGATCCGGATCCTCCGGGTTGGCAGAAACAGCAACTATCTGACGCTCGGGAATCAGGCCTTTTGCCCGTGCGGCGCGTTCACTTTCCTCCGACCACGTCGCGCCGGTGTAGACCAGCGTAGGAATGCCGTTTGCCACCACGGCGGACCCGGTCCAACAGCCGTTCTTATCGGGTCCACCCGGAGAGGGAGCGAGCGCGATGCCGAGATTTTTCCAGTGAACAAGGTCACTCGAAACAGCGTGGCCCCAATATTTAGTGCCAGTGTTCGAAACCACCGGCGCGTACTGGTAGAACAGATGATAGCGGCCCTTCCACTGGAAAGGCCCATTCGGATCGTTCATCCAGTTCGCCGGAGGCAGCAGGTGATACTGCGGTCGATTGCGATCGGCGGCAATTCGATTGGACGGCGGTGTATCCGCTTTGAGCATCTTGGTGGAAGCGAGCGCAGCGGCTCCTGCAGCGATAAACTCGCGTCGCGTGATCTCTCTGGGAGAAGATGGTTGACCGTTCGGAGCGGAGTTCTCCATCCGTTCCCTCACAAGGAATGCGCGTGCGGATTGTCTTCCAACAGGTGCGAGCTTTCTTTCTTCCGATCCGCCCCCAGGTATTCCAGGAAGAACTTGAGCCGAGCGGGTTCGGCCAGTGGCATTGGACCCATACGCGAACCGAGTTCCATTGTCGTTTTGCTGCCGGCAGTAAACTCGGGCCAATGCGGCAAGGTCGGGCCATTCGGGTTGCCGCGTTTAGCGAAATTGGTCCAGTAAGGCGACATCTCGCCGGAGATCTTAAAATCCTCCGGCTGCCAGGCGCGATGCAAGACGCGGATGGTCTGGAAAACGTACGGAACCTCAGAAGTATGGAACGCTCCAAACAGCGGATACTGGGGCCACGGTTCCGCGCGGTCAAAATAGTACGTGTATACGGGCCCGCGCTTAATCTGGTCCGTAGCCCATACGTAAATGGAGGCGCGAGCGCGATCCCGCCGCACCGCCGCCAAAGCAGCCGCAGCTTCTTTTTCGTTCTTTGCGGGATACAACTTCAAGCACACTCCTGCTTGATTGCCGCAAATGTTCTTTATTTGCGCCGTGTACATCTCTATCGTGACCGGGGCGCGTGAGCGGCCATCGCCGAAATCAGCAATTCCGATGTCGTTTGCCACCATGCCGTTTATCAGCGGAACTTCGTGCGCCGGAATATCGTCCGTTACGACCCAATTATCGAGGTTGGGACTGAATCCAGTCAGACCCCGAGGCATACCAGGAATCGGCTTCGCGAAATCGGCAGCAGGCAAAGCACGCAACTGCGCGAGCGAATGCGCTCCTAGACGTTCGGCGTACTTGGCGCCCTGCTGCTCCGCATCAGCCAACCGCTTTCTGGAATCGAGCCCACGGAACAGCCCAAGCCCACTTTCGGTTATTGCGTGCTCAAATAATCCTTTCGCTAAGGACGAAGCCATCAGAATTCCGACGGACCCGGCCCCCGCGGATTGTCCGAAAATTGTTACGTTGGATGAATCTCCTCCAAACGCGGCAATGTTCTGGTGAACCCAATTCAACGCCGCAATCTGGTCGAGCAGCCCATAATTTCCGGACGAGTGGTGCCGCGATTCTTCGGTCAGCGCAGGGTAGGCGAGAAAACCGAGCGGGCCAACGCGATAATTGAATGTAACAACGACCACCCCGTTCCGGGCCAGATTCGCACCGTTGTAAACCGCAACTTCACTCGAACCTTCGCTGTACCCGCCACCGTAGATCCACACCATCACCGGCATTTGTTTCGAACTGTCCGGAGAAGCGGTCCATACGTTCAGATATAAACAATCTTCGCTGATGGGTCCCTGCGTCATGAACCCGCGGCTCCAGGGCAGCCGGACGCCCATTTCGTCCTGCATGCAACTCGCTCCGAAATGATCGGCAGCGCGCACGCCTTTCCAAGCGGCCACTGGCTGCGGAGGACGCCAACGGAGGTTTCCGACGGGCGGCGCTGCGAAGGGAATTCCCAGATACGAGCTAACACCGTGAAAATCAATTCGACCGGAGACCATGCCGCTATCGATCCGTACGGCCTGCTGCGTCTTCCTAGCCGCCGAAGCAATCAGCGCGATCGAGAATAGGAGCATTGCGACCATATGAATGCTGCGGTACACGGCGTTCCCCTTTATTCTATTCGAGCGATGCAGCGGGCGACAAAAAGGTGCGGTCGCTAGCTCCGACCCTTACACGTCCGTGTTCACTTGTAGTCGGCAATGGGCACCCGTCCATACCACGTCGCGCGGAAACCGGCACGGTCGTCGAACCACGTCATGTGCACGAAGTCTTTATCGGCCGCCACGCTGATGAAATCGGCTCCGTGGTCACCCATGACGCGCCTCCGCGAAACACCAGGAGACGCCGCTGTGCTTACCTTATGTGGCGCGCTGAAGCTCTTCCCACCATCGCGCGAAATCGCTGACCAGATCTCGAACCGTTGCGGCTGGGCGAAAAAGACGTAAGGTTGCGTCTGCAGGTAGGCCGGCAACGGCCGAGGTCGGGGCGGCGCCGGCTGTGATAACGGATACATCGCCCGCCAGGCAACTGCCAAGATTCCGGATTGGCTGTAAGCAGCTGTGAGATTGGTAGCGGTCGTTGAAGGAGGATCGGGAATGGACTGCGTTTGCGTCCAGCTCTTTCCGGCATCTTCGGTCAGGACGGTATCGACGCCGTTCGACGTTGGAAACAGAATCGAAAACGCACCTGGCCTGGTCGGGTTTGCGGCCACAATCATGCCAAAGAGAGGGCCAGCGCTGGCGTCGGGAGGCGACCCTGGAATCAGATAGCGATTGAAAGTCTTTCCGTCATCGGTGCTCGCGCCGAAAACCCGGCAGGGACAGTGTGCGTGGAGTGACGCTGGCACGCTGGAAGCTATGTAGGCAACTCCCATCACCCCATCTGCTACGTCGTATTCGCCGCCAAACCCGGATTCAGGCCACTCGGGCGAGTCGAAAGCATAGACCATGCCCCAGTCGCGCCCCCGGTCTTTCGACATGCGCACGACGGTCTGACGGTGTGGCGGATCGGCGGCCTCGCTGTGCCCATTCAGGTAGATCTTGCCAGTCGAGAAGTCGACGCGGATCTCGGGCCTGTCGCCTTGAGATCCGACACGAGCAAAAGAAACAAAGGGGCCCAGAATCTCCTTCGGCATAAACGAGCTGATGACTTGGACGGGATCGCTGAAGGTTCGCCCTCCGTCCGTCGACCAGATCAGAGATGAACCGCCGTAATCCTGAGGCGCGCCGTTCACCTCGTTGGTTTCTTCTTCAGGCGAAAGCGTGACGGGAAAGTGCGCTTCGCATCCGAGGATCATCGTTCCATCCGCTGCAAAGGCGGCAAACGGATCCAAACAGCGGTTCCGATGGAAATAGTCTCGCATCGGATCTTCCGTGATGGTCCACGTCACCCCTCGGTTTCGGGTAACGGCGAACTCCGTAATTGTTGCGCGAGCGGTTCGCTCAAAGCGCAGTTCGTTGTCCTCGAACTTGCCCTCGTTCGAGTTCACGACGCACATTGCTGCGACGGCGATCTCGTCGGCATTCAGCGGATTAATGGCCGCTTGCGATTCGCCGCATCCGCACGTTGCGGTGCCCATCAGCAGATACTGCTCCGGAATTATTTCCGTATCGGGTGTGGCGTCGGCGTATTTCCCAGATATCGTGCGCGGGTGCGAGACTTGAGCAAACACCGTGGTATCGGACGATACAGCAAAAAGGAGCGCTACCATCGAAAGAAAGAGTGCTCTGCGCATGGAGGTCTCGAAACCAGCCGATTTCCGACTCGTCACAAAAGTCTGTTTCCGAGCGTGAAAGTACGGCGGAGCTACAACCCTGTCAAGAATATTTCCAGACAATCTCCCTAAAAGTTGTCTATAGCAATGATATGAGCAAGTGCAATCCGCGCTGAAGCGACTTTCGGCAACCGCTATTTCTCACTTTTCGAGCGAATCGAGCCGCTCATCCCAAGCGTCGACTGCCGCTTTCGGTCACGTGTTAAGGGAAGCTCGTCAACTTGCTTGGCCAATCGTAGACGGACCTGAGCGCATATCGTCTGCTCCGCGTGCCGTTCCGACGGACTCTAGCACTCCGAATAGCGGCCCGGAATTAAATCCTTTTCTCCAAGCGGCTAAAAGCTGAGCGTCAGAGAGAATTCAAAATTGCGCGGTGGCCCAGCGGTGCTGGTAACGATACCGGTGACACCGGGCAAACCGGCAATTGGACTCGGACCAGCGAAGCGGACGCGGTTAAAAATGTTATACGCATCCGCGGTAAATTTCAGATTGACGGATTCTCTGATCGGAATGTTCTTAGAGAGCGACATATCCCAATTATTGATCCCGTCCATTCGCATTCCCGAATCAACTCGGGGCTCGTTTCCAAAGGCCGTGGACGAAGTCGTGGTGGGAAAGCACGCTGCGTTGAACCATCCGTTCAGCGCGCGGTATTCACGCGACCCGGGGACACTCTTGTTGCATCCCGGTATTACATCCGGCTGAATAAACAGCCCGGGAGCAAATATGAACCCGTTGCCCGCACCGAATTGCTTCAACACGGGGCTTTCGAGCTCCACCATCGCGATTGGCGGGCCGCTACTTATTGTGGTCAAACCGCTCCACGACCATCCTCCGGCAACAGCCGAAACAATCGGACCCGCATTGCTCAAGTATCTCTGGCCCTTTCCGAAGGGCAGCGGAACTGTATAGCCGAACGTCAGTTGCTGAGGAATGTCGTATTCGCTGAGGGATTTCGCCCCCGTCGCTATGTTGGTGTTGTCTTGAATGGTCCCACCGAAGATGTTTCCCGGGTCGAGGAAGTTCGTAACGCTATCGGTGTTCGACGTTAATTTCGACCACGTATAGGCAGCCATAACTTCCCCGCCGCCCCAAAATCTCTGGTGGACCGACACCTGCAAGGAGTTGTAACTGGAGAATCCATACTGGGGATCCATTCCCAGAACGCGATCGTACTGCGGGAATGGCTTTAGTAGATCGCCCTCAGGAATCGTCGGTTGCGACAACGGCGATGCAGGGTTTGTGATTGACCCATAAAATGGATTCGGCACCTGCTGTTCCAATGTTGCCTGGCCAAGTGCGAGGTACTGGTCTGGCACTTGGTTGATATTGAGGTTTGGCGCCGTGGCAAAACCCTGCATCAGCAAATGCGTTCCTTTAGATCCTGCGTACGCGACCGTGACGGTGCCACTGCGGGAGATCTGGCGCTCGAAAGCCACATTCCACTGCTGTTGGTAGGCAGCCTTCTGACCCGGTACTCGCGAAACCACGGTCGTGCCGTAATAATTCGCCAGATTCGCGCTTCGCCCTGGTGGCTGCAGCACGCCGTTCGGGAAAGGATTCGCGACCGTTGCGGTGATCACATTTGGCTGTCCAGTCGTGACTTGGAAAGTATTGTTCACCGCAGTCGTAATGCCGTTAATTGGCGAAACCCCGGTGTCGTCTTGCGCCAACGAGAAAGGAAGGTACGATAGGCCATATCCCGCTCGAACAACCATTTTTGAACCAAGCCGGTATGCGAGGCCGACTCGCGGCGCGAATAGGTCCCAGTGGAGATGGTCTTCGCGCTGCGATGGCCAAGCTGGCGAAGCAACAAGCGTAAACAGACCTTTGAGCGGTTGCGACTGCCCAGTTACTGGATTGACATAACTCGTTACGTTTCCGACGGCCGCCGAGGCGTTGGGAAGGAAAACGGTGTTTTTGTTGTGAGACTCAGAGTAGACACCTGGTTGATCCCACCGGAGTCCAAGAGTTGCTGTGAGGTTCCTGGTAGCTTGATATGTGTCTTCGACGTAAAACCCATAGGTAGTGTAGTATGAGCCCGTCTCGGCTATGTTCGCGACGTTCGTTCGCTGCGGAACACCAAGCAGCATGGAAGCAAGAGCGTTTCCGGTTGTTCCGGGAGCGGTCGGACTGGCTGTCAGCTCGTTGTCAAAAGTCAAGCTCACACCGGTGAAGTTTGATTCCGCAATCCATTGTTCGCGGCGGACGTCGGCACCGATGTTGATTTGGTGTTGGCCAACGATCTTGATCAAATTCCCCGACAGCGAATAGACGTTTTGCATCCAGTACAACTGGGAACCAATGCCGTTTGTGCCAGCAAGATTAGTCGCCGGGAAGCCGGAGGTACCGACAAAAGTCAGAGCTGGATACGACGTGTCTCCACGTGTGGGCCCCCCGACAAACTGGCTTTGAATGGCACCCCAGTCGGGGCCGTACTTAGACAAGTCCACGCCCTGACTATCCGGCGCCTCGTTCTGGAAAATCCTCAGGTAAGATGTGCGGACATCCAAGACAGTGGTCGGACTAATTGTGTACGTGTCGCCTAGCACTGCCTGATGGCTAAACAGGCCGGTTAAGCCCTGCCCTTGGGTATGGGTGCCCCACGCATCGTACGGAGTACTGATCACTTTCCAGTGTGAGTATCGCCCAAACAAATGGTTCTTCTCACCAATCGTCGTATCGACTCGGCCAGTGTATTGGTCTTGGACGCCGCCGGTCGGAAAATTGCGGATGAAGTTGTTTACCAGGCCGGGCTGGTTCGGGCCCGATGCTGGAAACGAGTCGGCCAGTATCAGCTGAGCGCTCTGGTCGATTCTGTTCGGACAGATCACATTCAGCACACCGTTGCAGGAGAATTGCTGCCCGGTTGTCGGATCATAAATCGGCGGCAATCCGGCCGCCGAGAAGTCGCCCGAGAGCTCCGCCGCGGTGGGCACAGTCGTAGTGGAGAGCACGGCCGAGTGCTTGCGTAATCCGTCGTAGCCAAAAAAGAAGAACGTTTTGTTGCGCTTTATCGGGCCGCCTACACTACCTCCGAATTGATTTTGCACGAGAGGAGCGCGGGGCAAGCCCGCGTGATTGGCAAAAAAATCGTTGGCGTTGAAAATGGTGTTGCGCAGGTAGTCGTAAGCAGTTCCGTGAAAAGCATTGGTTCCTGACTTCGTGGTGATGTTGACGACGCCGCCAGCATAGCTCCCATACTGCGCGCTCACGTTATTCGTCACAACGCGAAATTCCTGAACGGTGTCCGGCGCAGGAATTAGCCCGTTCACGTTATTTGCTGGACCATTCACCGACGCCCCGTCAACAAAGAACGCGCTTTGGTTGCCGAATGCGCCTCCGATGAAATAATTTCCGAAAGCGATTGAGTTCGTTCGTGCTCCTCCAGCCTGATCGCCAGCCGGAGTTCCGTACGTCGACCCTCCCGCGCTAACGCCGGGAATCAGAGTAATTAGGTTGTTCACGTTTCGGCCACTTATGGGGATGTTCTGAACCGTTTGGTCGGTGACGACCGAGCCGAGTGATGAAGTATCGGTTTGCAGAGCGATCGCACTGGCAGTCACTTCAACTGACTGTGAAACACTGCCCAGCTTCAAAGCCGCATCCAGTCGCGTGGTCTGGTCGACTTGAACCTGAACGTTTTGGGCCGTAAATCGCTCGAAGCCGGACTGTTGGATGGCAGCCCGATATTGGCCGGGCGGTACGTTGGCGAACGCATACGACCCTGCAGCACCGGTCGTAGCGGTTCTGGTTTCATTCGTTCCCAGATTGGTTAGGGTGACCGTTGCTCCCACGACGGCCTGGCCGCTCGGGTCGGTAACAAACCCAACGACTCCGCCGAACCTGACCTGCGCTTGCAGCTGCGCAGCGAAAGTGAGCATCGCGCAAACCAGAACAGCCAGTGCTCCGAACCATGCAGACCAGGGGCGGAGTCGGTTTGAACTGCTTTCCGCCGCAGGATTCGGGTTGCCCATACGGCTGACGTAATGGCTATACGGTGGATAGAGCAAGTTCTTTCGCATTTCAGCAGCCCCCAGAAGTATCGGTAGGATGGGAACGCCCGCAGCGTCACTGCCGCGCTGCCCAAACGGTGTGTTACGCCCACCACAAGCCCCACTGATCGTGCCGGCCAACGAGCCGGCCGACCATCATCTTTTCGTCTGGTGCGAACTTTTAGGCTTCACCGTCTGTTCTTGTCAAGGACAAATGCCAGGCAGGAATAAAAAGTTGTCTATACGAGCCGCCTATTTCGGTAATGTACGTCGATGGCACGTGCGACAAGCTACCAAGTGGTATAGGCAACTAATCACATCCGTGTGGGATAAGCGGCTTGACACCGGATGTACGCGGCTCCTATAAGGTCATGCGGAAAGTCGCAGCGAAGGCGCTATAGACTAGACGCACGGTGCAAGAAAGAAGTCAGATGAGACGAAACCCAATCCTTTTTCGCGCTTGCGGCGGTTGCAATGCGCGGTTTTGCGGGTGCGTGTGCCTCCGCCCCTGCTCAGAAAAGCGCGTAATCACAGTCGAGCAAGGTGGTCGTCGAGGCAAATGGCACGGTTCAGGTGCCGCCCGAATCAGTTCCTTTATCATCGTTCCTCACCCCGGCGGCGCGGACCTATATGACGCAGCACCTCCAGTAAATGCAGGAGCCTAAGCTGATCGAGCACGTACGAGGCGTGCCTCGTTTTATGGAGCCATTTCTCAAACGAGACGACGAACTTTTCGCCGTGTCATGGAAGGGCGAGCAGCTTGGGGGAGTGCGCGTGTACGTATACGTTCCGAAAGCTAGAATTTCCGCCAAGAACAACAAGCGGGTCCTGATCAACTTGCACGGAGGCGGATTTTCGGGCTGCTGGCCGGGCTGCGCGGAACTCGAATCGATACCCATTTCCGCGCTCATGAAGATCAAGGTCGTTACTGTGGATTACCGCCAAGGGCCGAAATACAAATTCCCGGCCGCGAGCGAGGACGTCGCCAGGGTCTATAAAGAGCTATTGAAGACTTACGACGCGAAGAACATCGGCATCTACGGATGTTCCGCCGGTGGAATGCTAACGGCGGAATCAGCGGCGTGGTTTCAGACGCATTCGCTCCCATCTCCCGGTGCGATCGGAATCTATTTTGCGGGCGCCGGTGGGTTTGGTGGAGACTCGCTTTACATGGCGAGTCCGACCGGAGAAGCGCGAATGCCCTCCGCGATGTTCGGCCGCGCTTCAGGTAAGGGCATTCCGCAACTCGGCTATTTCAGCGGAACGAAACCGGACGATCCATTGGTAGCACCGCTTAACTCGCCAGAAATTCTCGCCAAATTCCCGCCGACGTTGATCATTACCGCAGATCGTGACATTGCCATGAGCGACGCTATCTACGCACACGAACAACTGGTCAAACAAGGAGTCGATGCTGAGCTGCACGTCTGGGAAGGGCTCTTTCACGGGTTCGTTTATAATGCTGATGTTCCCGAATCCAGGGATGCTTTCAATGTCATGATTCAGTTTTTCGATCGGCATCTGGGGCAGTAAATGGTGCGACGCTGTTGCAATTCCGGCTATTCTCAAGGTCCTCCGTTTTTGCCGGAGTGATGCTGGGAGATGCTCGACAGCCTGATTTGAAATCGGCAAGCGCCTTGTGACGCACTTTAGTATTAGCCGTTCGTGTCGCCTCTATGACTACTGGCAACAACCGAGGAGTTCCAGATTGGCCATACTTTGCACTGGAGAAGT
>Ga0307374_10005355_pt1 | contig 20781 bp, 16 predicted proteins | sample OX3MG_FD_202532 | JGI IMG/M metagenome (GOLD analysis project Ga0307374, IMG submission 202532) | Soil microbial communities from Risofladan, Vaasa, Finland - OX-3 | ecosystem: Environmental > Terrestrial > Soil > Coastal area > Acid sulfate soil | place: Finland: Risofladan, Vaasa | collected...
CTGCCGTGGTGGTGGTAGTCGCGGCCGTCGGCGTGCCGTCAATCGCGAGGGCGGCCGATGCCGTGGCGGGCAAACTAAAAATACCGATGACGGAGAAACAGAAAATCAGAAAGAGAGAGGCGGTGAATCGATATGACATGTACTTTGTTATCTAGCCCACTCCTCCTTCGTGACCATGAGTGTCATAACTGCAGTATAGCGAGTTCGCCATCTTTGGCAACATCGCTTTTCCACATATGGAAGCTGCACAATAACCTTTTTGCGCACTGTTCCTGCAGGAGACCACAAATGCTGGGTAGAATCGCGAATTGTTAGACAATCTCGAAAGACTTTGTCTGGTAATGCTCCTCGATAATTGTATTGGCATTTGAATTCATTGCGCACGATTTGCAGGAAGCGAAGAGGTGCAAACGGTCTCGTTTCCCTGACAGCAATGATAGCATCTTCTCCTCGAATTCTTTCCGTTCTCCGAATGAGAGGCGACCGACGTAGAGTGTGGGTTGCAGTTTGGACAAGCCGTAATTTTTGCAATGTTTCTCGGCTTGCGTCTGATGCTTCTGACTTGATGTCCGCCACGCGGCAATCGTGAGGAATCCAGGATCGTTCATGGAGCGCTGTATTCGAACGGCACATACATCTTCTCCTTCTCCAAAAAGATGCGTGCAAGCAGTTCGCTTTGTTCCGTAATCGCAGCGCGAAGTGTCCGTTTCTTTCCTCGGTGCGCGACCTTTTGATCAAGCCGCTTAAGCACGGTCCCAACCACCTTGCTCTTCCCTTTTGCCGAGAGACGGTATTCACCTTTGGTTACGAGCTCGAAATCGCCTCGTTTACCGAGCTCCTTATTTATAAACAGCGGAATAATCGCGGCATCCACCAGGGGAACGCGGAATTCCTCTACCATATCAAGCACGAGTGCTGGCTTGCCGTAGCGCTCGGAGTGATACAGACCGAGATAGGGATCAAGGCCGATATAGAGGCAGGCGCGCTCTATTTCGTTATAGAGAATGCCATAGCCGTAGTTAATGGCACTGTTGAATTTGTCCCGGCCCTGCGGGATGCGGCCGGAAAACTTGAAAAGCGATTTCATTCCATGCCAATACCGTTCCGCGACGGAGCCTTCGAGACCGAGCATCTCTTCGTTCGCTCGATTGCTCGGAAGCAGTTTCCCTATTGATTCAAATACCGCTTCCGCCTGCATGCGCTCCTTCGCGTTTTCTGCGCCATAGCGGTCAGCGAGATGACGCATGAAGCGGATTTGGTTGCGGCATTTGCCCACAACGAAGGTACGGGCAAGTTCGAAGGATTTGGCTGGATCCGAAGAGACCGTGAGTTGCGCGCGACGCAACGTGGCCAATCCTTTCGGATCGCTTGAGAAAATGCGGCCGACCGGTTTGCCGAACGCGCCGAGATACACGATGTCTACCTCGTGCTCGAGCGCGAGCTGCACGGCATGCATGGAAATGGAAGACGGCCGTAATATAACTATCTTATTAAGCCGACGAATCGGATACTCTTTCTTTGTTCGCGGCGGTTTCGGCAGACCTGTCTTTCGGCGCTTTCTGCCAGGAGGTAGCGGTGGTTTCGGCCCCGGCAAAGAGATGGTGATTTGCTCGCCGGCCGCGCCGATGAAGGTGCCGTATGTGTCGATGAGTAAATCCATGGGTATAGGATATATCAGTACATTGACGATTAGTCAATACCACTGCCTGATGCGCTCTTAAGATACCTCCTCACCCCTCATGGACTCCTCCGAGGGGTTGCGGTATCCCTTGTACCTGTACTAGCTAATACAAGGAATATGGAAACAGCAATGATTCAGGGCGGTTTCGGGGTCTCCCCTCCCCTCGTGGAGATAGTCCCCGTGCGGTACTGCTTGTACGCCAGGAAGAGCACCGAGAGCGAGGAACAGCAAGTATTGAGTATCGATAGCCAGATCAAAGAGATGCTCGCACTCGCTGAGAAAGAAAAACTAGAGATTGTGGAGATAAAGCGCGAATCACACTCCGCTAAAGAAGCCGGAGCGCGGCCGGTGTTCAACGAGATTGTCGAGGAAATCAAGAGCGGCAAGTTCAACGGCATACTGACCTGGGCACCAGATCGTATCAGTCGCAACGCAGGCGACTTAGGCAGAATCGTCGATCTCATGGACAGCAAGCATCTGATTGATATCCGTACGTACGGTCAGCGATTCACGAACAATCCGAATGAGAAGTTTCTTCTGATGATCCTCGGCAGCCAAGCCAAGCTTGAGAACGACAACAAGCGCATCAATGTGAAGCGTGGGTTGAGAGCAAGAGTGGAGATGGGACTCTGGCCTGGAATCGCTCCGACGGGGTATCTGAATGACGGTCGAAAGGACCATCGTTGTGAAGTGCTCGTCGATCCCGTCCGCTCCCCTGTCATTAGACAGGTCTTCGAGAAAATAGGCGTGGAGCGCTGGAGTGGACGCAAAGTGCACGCATGGTTGAAAACTGATATTAGATTCGTCTCGCGCTTCGGCAAGAGCATGAATCTCTCAACTTTGTACAAGATGCTCAAGAATCCCTTCTATTGCGGCGTGTTCGAGTATCCGCGTGGCTCGGGTTCTTGGTACACCGGCAAGCACACGCCACTTATCACCCAGGAACTCTTCCAAGCAGTACAAGAAAAGATCGCCGAAGAAAATCGTCCCAAGACCCGCTTCAAAGAATGGAATTTCACCAAACTCCTCCTCTGCGGATACTGCGGCAGCGGTATCACAGCGCAAGAAAGAGCCAAGATACTGAGCACCGGAGAACCTGTCTCCTACATCTACTACTCCTGCTCCCGCGCCAAGGACGTGAACTGCAAGAATCCGTACCTGCGTGAGGAAAAGCTCATCGAGCAACTGACGAATCTCATTGGCCGTATCTCCCTCGACGAAATCGGTGCCCGCCATCTCATCGAACGCGAGGTATCGCGATACAACAAGTTGCGAGCGGAGGTTGAAGGGGAAAGCGAAACCATTAAGGCGAAGGAGATGGACATTCGCAAATATGCTAAGTATCTACTCAAGAATGGCAGTCGTGAAGAAAAGCGAGAACTACTTGAACACTTACACGATCGCCTCATTCTAAACGACCGTATCATCACGCTCGCCGACTAACACAAAAGCGCGACAAGTGTCGCTCTTTTGTGTAGGAATGACCCTCGCGGTTGCGAACTGAAATCGAAGCCTCGCGGTTTAAAAACCGCGTGCTGACCGCTGTGCGGGATAGGAGAATCGAACTCCTGCCTACTGCTTGGGAAGCAGTCGTCCTGCCACTAAACTAATCCCGCATAAAAAGCGAAAACCGGTTCTGCCACTTAATCAATTCCGTATATTTCTTCAGAACCAACTCAATATCTTCTGCCACCAGGACGGCGGCGTCGAGGTTGCTGCAACCGGGGGAACCACGACGATAACTTCTTCTCCGGGCCGCGCAACTCCGAAAGCCGTTCGGATGGCCGCATCCTGCCCTCGAGGAGTCGCGAGTGCGGCGAGATTTGCTGTGAGCGTCACCTTGCGAGTCTCAAGCGCCTGGTACTGTACCCGCTCCTGATTCGCCAGTGACACCGCAATACGCGCCTTGCCAGCAAGCCCCCAGATGCTAGAGACAAGCCAGGCCGTAGCGAGCAGAAGGATACTGATAAGAATTCCCTGCCGCCATTGTCTCGCTCGCATATCTCCATTATAACAATCATTCGGCGGAGGACTGCACCATCTTCATAAAAACTTCTTCAGGAATATTCACCTTTCCTCGCCCGCGCTCAAGCAATTTTTTCTTGCCCCGTTTCTGCTTATCAAGGAGCTTATTCTTGCGCGAGACATCGCCGCCATAGAGGTATCCGGTAACGTCCTTGCGCATCGCAGAGAGCGAACGTGAGGCGATAATGCGCCCGAGCGCGCGTGCCTGTATCTTCGTGACGAAAAGTTGTTTCGGCAGGAGCGCATAGAGCTTCTCGACCATTTTCTCTGCTTCTTCTTCCACCCGCCGACGCGCGACCACGCGCGCGAAAGCTGGCACCGGCTCGTCAGCGACGAGCACATCGAGCCGAACGACATCTGCTTCCCGCTGGGGAAGAATTTCATACGAGAGCGATGCATATCCCGAAGATATATTTTTTAGCTTGTCGAAAAAACCTCGCATAAGTTCCCGAAGCGGCATCTCGATGGTCATCTCGATGCGGCCGTCGCCGGATGTCTCGGTCGCCATCGTCTGTGCCTCGTGGTCGTAGAGCATGACGACGAGCGCGCTCACCACTTCAGGCGGTGTAATGATGATGACCCGCGCCCATGGCTCTTCAATTTTCAGAATATCGCCGTACTCGGGGAATTTCGCCGGGGTGTAGATGGTCTCGCGCGTACCATTTGTCTTTGTAACCACGTATGAAATCGTTGGGATAGTGACAATGAGCGAAAGATTGAATTCACGCCGCAAACGTTCGGTAATAATTTCAAGATGGAGAAGCCCGAGAAAGCCGCAGCGAAATCCCCTCCCGAGCACGCCCGAAGACTCTTCTTCGAAAGAGAGTGAGGAATCGGAGAGTCGAAGCCGCTCAAGTGATTTCCGCAGGGACGGTAGATCGTCTTGACTCTCCGGGTATACCGATGCCCAGACGACCGGTCGCACGCGCTCATAGCCCGGCAGTGCCGAGAGCGATCCTCTTGCCACGCCTATGGTATCGCCAACCGCAACCACGCCCGGTTCCTTGATGCCGGTCACAATATATCCTATTTCGCCCGCCGAGAGAGAATCAGCGGGCGTCTCACCCGGCATGAAGATACCTGTTTCAAGCGCGATGAACTCTTTCTTAGCTGCGCGGAAAACCAGTGATTGGTTTTTTCTGAAAGTCCCGTCAAACACACGCAGATACACAGCGATTCCGCGGTGTGTGGAATATGAAAAATCAAAGATAAGACCGCGCGGTTCTCCGCTAGAGATTGGCGAGGTGTCATGGGGCGGTGGAACGCGATTCACGATCGCTTCAAGCAATTCGTCAATGCCCTGCCCCGTCTTCCCCGACACGGCGAGGACGTCATCCGACAATACGCGCACGAGTTTAGCGAGTTCGTTTCTCACCTCATCAACGCGCGCAGCCGGTGAGTCTATTTTCGAGACGACGGGGATCACGACGCATCCCTGCGCGCGCGCCATCGCAAGCGTTGTGAGAGTCTGCGCCTGGACACCTTGCGTCGAATCAACGAGGAGAAGCACCCCTTCGACGGCATGGAGTGCACGAGAGACTTCATACGAAAAATCGATATGCCCGGGCGTATCGATGAGATTGAGTGTATAGTCGTTGTACTGCATTCTCACCGGTTGCATCTTGATAGTAATGCCGCGTTCGCGTTCGAGATCCATGCGGTCGAGCACTTGGTCGCGCATGAGCCGTTTCGGAATGGTACCCGTACGCTCAAGCAGACGATCAGCCAGCGTGGACTTTCCGTGATCAACGTGCGCGATGATTGAAAAATTTCGTATCTTTTTTTGATTCACGGTTGTATTGGTTCTTCAGCGGACGGTTTCAGAACAGTCGAGTGGCCGCTCCGAACAAGCTTACCGATGGCACTGACAACGATACCGAACTCTTCATTTTCGACGATATAGAGCGCAAGCGCCGATGCGGCGAGTCCCGCAATGCCAGCGACAAATCCCTGTGTAAGTACGGCCAGAAGCGTCGTCAAGGGCGCGATTCCGCCTTCAAACGATAGTGTCACATACGCCGCCACACCGCCGGCAAGCGCAGCGATACAACCGTCAATGGTCGGACGCACGAGCGTGCGGCCGAGTCCGGGAGCAACGCTCCGGAGTGCATACAAGGAAAGGAACACAAGAAAGAACTGCCCAAGAATATTCGCGAGTGCCAGAAGGAGGACATCCGTTCCGGGAACGTCGGACACCTTCAGGAAGGCCGCGAGTGCAGCGGGCATGCCCGTATGCGGCATCGCGAGAAAAACCACCGCGAGAATTATCGTGAGCGTACCTCCAGCCAATTGGTACCCGAGCGGGCGCCAGGATTGTCGGGCCGCATACAACGCACGCGAAAAGAGTAATTCAAGCGCATCTACGACCAACCCGACAACACAAATGACGAGTAGAGCCGCCGTGAGGCGAGTCGCATTCCAGTCAAACGCACCAGTTCCAAGAACGATTCGCACGATATGTGCACGCAAGACGGCAATGAGTCCGAGAGCCACGAGCGACCAGAGGATGATGTGCCGCGCACTCGCCGAAAGGATTTTCATAAACTCATCGTGTTTTTTCGATAACGATGCCTCGGACAGTGCTGGGAATGCCGCGACGGCATACGAGGAACCGATGATTGCAAGCGGAACTGCTTCAAGATTGCTAGCGAACGTAAAGACGGATATCTCGCCAGTACCCAACCGAGACGCCATGGCCGTCAAGACAAGTATGGTGGCAGAGTTCACACCAAGCGCGAGCGAGCGTGGAATGGAATTCCGTATGATCGGCGCCATGAGCGGAAGGGTCGGAAGTCGGAAACGCGGCATAACTCCCGCGCCGATAACGACTGGGACGTGAACGGCAAGGTAGGCAACCGCGCCAATCACGACGCCAATTCCGATGCCCGGTAACCCCCAGTGCGGATACAAGATCACAGTGCCAAAAATGATCCCGAGGTTATAGAGTACGGGCGAGAGCGCAAAGAGCACGAAACGCCGATGCACCTGAGTCACACTCGCGAATACGCCTGAGAGTCCGAGCAAGATAGGCTGCACGAGCAGAATGCGCGCGAGCAATACAAATTCCGCCTGATGCGCTGATGCGACGAAATTTGGGTACAGGAGCGCTAAGAATTGCGGCATGAAGATGCCGAGCACAATACAGATAAGCCCGCCAGCACCAAAGAGGAAGGTCGCCGATTCAGAGAGAAGCCGACGTGTTGTTTCCCGATCCATACCAGTAATGCGCGGGATGATGACGTAGGCGCTCACAAGCGATGAGACGAGCGCGAAGACGAGATCCGGCATACGAAACGCCGCATAATAAAAATCGAGCACTTGACCAGCACCGAAGGTGTGTGCGAACGTTCGATCGCGCAGAAGCGCGAGCACCTGTGAGGCAAGCGTAAGAGCGGCGAGTAGATACGCAGCCTGGTGCAGGCCGCGTATCGGTGACGCGATGCGCAAATACGCGGCTCTATGCAAGCCGCGTATCGGTGCAGCGATGCGCTCGAAAGTCTCCCGGACCATCGCCGTATTCTAACCTGTCTTCTGGCTTACTACCAAGCGATTTGCTCGTGAAGACTATTACTTTGCGGATGCCGAACTAACCGGTACGAGAGGGGCAGAAAGAAGATTCGCCGGGAACGGATTCTTCCCCGCCTCAAGCGCGGCGAGCTGCGAGGCAACCGCCGTCGCGTTGTTGCTCGAGAGCGCCGCGATTGCCTGTATCTGCACAAGTGCGTCCTTCAGGTCGCCCTGCTTTGCATAGACTGCTGCAAGGAAGTAGCGCGCGTTTGCGAACTGCGGGTTCGCGGCGACAGAGCCCGAGAGCGCAGATACGGCATCCGTGAGATCGTTTTGCGCCGCATACAGGATACCGACCTGGAAGAGGATATTCGGGTCATTCGGTGTGAAGTAAGCGGCTGCAAGTGCCGAGGTAAGTGCATCTTTCACGTTGCCGTCCTGCACCTCGAGCTGCGAAAGGAGGAATATGGCGGCTGTGTAATCCTGTTTGAGTGCGATTGCAGCCTTCAGGTCAGCCTCAGCGGATATATTGTTTTTGTTCGCAATATCGAGCTGCGCGATGCTGTACGGAATCTGCGGATTTGTCGGATTAAGTTCCTGGGCCTTGTCATACGCGGCTTTCGCACTGTCGTATGCTCCTGATACATTGAGCGGGACTGCCTGCGCATAGAGGTTCCCGAGCGCAAGCCAGTTCTGGTAGTCGGAAGGCGTGAGCCGTGTCGCGGTGAGAGCCGCGTTGATGCCAGCTGAAAGTGCCGCCTGGAATGCTTGCTGCGCGGCAGCCGTCGGCATCGTCGAAGAGGCTTCAATCTGGCCGATACGTCCGGTAGCGACGGCCGCTTCAATCTGATAGGCGGTTGCACTCGGTGCGAAGGAAATAGAGTTCTGCGCATTCTGATCTGCTTGATCGAGATTACCGGCGGAAAAGGCAGCACTGGCGCTGGCAAGTTCTGCCGTGGCAATAGAGTGCTCAACGAGCATATACGCGGCAACGACCGATGCAAGCAGGAGGATTGTGAGCGAAAACACTATAACGAAGCCGAGGCGTGGACTCCTTGAGAAGATGACGCCCCATTGCTGACCCCGTAGGGCAAAACGCGTCGTCGATATGAAGAGACCCGCAAACACAAACGCGAGCGCGATGATAACCGTGCTTGGCAGGTCGAATATCGCGGTGATGAAGAGATAGAGTGCCGCAATAAAGGAGAGTATCGCGACATAGCGAACAAACGCATCCTCTGGCGCGCGCAGAATAAGCATGCGCAGACCGAAGATTGCAAACAGCACGAGGAAGATGATCCACGCGAAGGCACCCACAAGACCGGTCGTCACGAACGATGTCGGGATGAAGCCGATGCCAGACGAGAAGTCGATGTTCCAGAACACGGTCGAATTGAGCGAGGCATCACGGTATTTGAGCCACTCCACGCCGAACGTATTCGGGCCTGTGCCGAAGATTGGCGCGCTTGCATAAGACTGGTGCGCTATCGAAAATGTCGACTGCCAGGAAGGACGGACATTCAGCACGTTCACGTGGAGCGTGTTCGCCAGAGCGCCGCCAAGGGTCCCGCCGATAAGGAAGAAGAGCGATACCGCGAGCACCAGAAGCGGCAAGACGAGCGAATGACTTCCTTCATCCGTATCGAGCGATGCGTCGCCCATCATCGCCGCATCTTCAAGGTCGACGTCAGCCGTTTTCGGTCCGCGCTGCATCACTGCTTCAACAAAGAGACCAAGAGAGGCGAGCGCGAGAAGCACCCAGACGATTGAGGAGTTCGCGAGTGCAAGCAGAAAGAGCGCCGCAATACCGGTTACGGCGAGTAGGCGATGCGCTCGGCGCGAGAGTTGAATGAATCGGAATGTAATGAGAACGCTGATAACACCGAGTCCCATCAGGAAAGCGAGATCATTGAACGAACCGATGAACGAAAATGCCGGTGAAATCGTATTCGGAGCGAATTGCCCGATGATGACGATGAGCACTTCAAGGAGTGCGGCGATGCCGAACGCGAACGCGCCAGTGCGCAGGAAAGAACGGTACTGTTCGGAGCGCCGGAGCATGAACGCGGCCAGGGTGCCAAGGATGGTTGCGGTCAGAATGAAGCCGAGCGTATCCGATTCGAGCGCGGTACCCCAAAGCGCGTTTGAGAACGGTACACCTGAAAATGCCGCCGAAAGCACATAAGCAATCGCCGGTAACCAAAGCGCGGCAACGAGCAGAAACGGTGGAAATATGATATTTCCACGCGAAAGGCGCGCGAGAATGTAGAGCGCGAGCGTGATGAGTGCGCCCGCAGCGAGCAGGAAGGTCTTCATCGTCGAGAGCGGAACCGCTGTGGATGGTATGAAAACGAATACGCTCACGACAAGCGTTGCGATAAGCGCCCAGATGCTTATGGTCTCAAGCGAACGGCGACGCGAAACTACTGACTGTTGCGGTGGCATAATGAATGATGATGATACTATTGATGGTAATGCCGTTCAGTATACTCCGTCGTCGCCTTTGTACATAAACTCATCCACAGTTCCTGATTTGGATAATTGTGGTATAATTCACGCAGACTGAGCCTGGCGATCGCTCCATCGAGAGATGGGGAGGAAAGTCCGAACATGCTCCCGTCGTATGACGGGAAATAGGTAGCGGGTAACGCCCGTCGTCCGCAAGGATAGAGGTGCCCACAGAGACGCTTGTAAGTGAAAACGAGCAAGCGTCCCGCTGAAGGCGGGACGAGCTTTCCGAGCAATCGGAGAGGTGCAACGAACAAATCCTTACCCGCATGCAAGGCCGTATCGCCAGCGCACAGCGCTGGCGGGGTGCCGCTCGAGCCTGACCAGCAATGACAGGCCCAGATAAATGATCGCCCGCGACAGAATTCGGCTTATTGGCTCGGTCTACAAAAATGAGACATCCCACGCTTCTGCGTGGGATGTTTCATTATCTTTGTTCTTACACAATTTCGCAGGTTCCGCCGGCACAAGCAAGCTCTCTTTTCATATCCGACTCGTCCTGCCGCTCGTAGGCGATGAGCTGGGAATAATCTACCTTCGGGAAGCGCGCCAGTCGCTCTTCATATTCCTCCTTAGTAATAGTCTCGTACGGCGCGAGACGGTAGACATGATTAGAGCGCGGGAGGAACGAAAGGCCGCCTATAATATCCCAATTTTTCTGGAGCCAGTCAACGACGCCGATCCACTCGTCCTCGCCAACCGAAATTGTGGCCGATGGATTGTGATGGGTGAAGTTCAGTTTCACCCGTTTCCAGTATTCAAGCTGGTCGAGTGCCGTCAGGTCGTCTTTGAATCGTGCCTCTTTGGAATGGTCGGGGGCTTTGACTGGAAATTCAAATACGAATGTGTTCGCCTCCTCCATCGACTGCCCCACTTCCGGATAATACGGCACGCCTTGGTCGCGCAACATCTTGAAAAGCGAGTCGGTCGCACTAATGCGCACGCGGCGAATATAGTACGGTGCATGGCGCGGGTGAATACCCGACGCGCAGTTAAAGGTCTGCGAAACGGTGCCCGACGGCTTCACCGCCGTGACTGCCATCGAACGCTCCACGCCAAAGCGCTTCGCGTACGTCGCATTCGTCTTATCTGCCATATCGCGGAGCTTACGCATTATCTCTGGATGTCGCGCGACCGACGAATCCCAGTGCCCTGTCATCGAAACACCGAGGAGACGTTCCGCTTTGTTGTGATCGGTCCACTCCTGAGAGATGTAGCTGAACTTCGTAAGCGTAGACTGGTAGGTGCCGATGATGGAGGCAAGACGCGCTTTCCGCAGCAGGCTCGCCTCGGAGTCATCCGCGCGCGCGATGATTTCCGAGAGATTGCAGAACTGCTTTGACTGCAAGATGATCTCAGCACACGGATTCGTTCCGATGGGGCCGTGCGTCACACCGTCTTCTCCGATGAAGCCAATTTTCTTGAAATATTCCACACGACGCCTAGGCATAGTCTTTGCAAGACCAGCACGGTTGAAAATACCGCGCTCACCGCTGCCACTTTTCATAAGCGCAACCCATTCGTCCATAAGTTCAGCATTTGTCGGTTGCGTTTCATAAACGGCTGAATTATTCGCTACAGCACGGTGAGGATCGGTCATATAGAATTGCCCCTTCTTCGCGTCGCGCATCTCCACATCGTCGAGGTTGGAGAGCGATATCATCGCGGTACGGCGCACGCCGCCGGCGACGACACATTCGCCTACCTTGCAGATGATGTCGTGCGCATCGATGGCGCGCAGGCGCCGTCCCTGGCGCCGCAAAACGCGCTCTCGGGCGAACGCGAGCAGAGAACGGAGCGGCTCTGGGCCACTCGCCTTTCCACCCATCGTCTTGAGCCGTGCACCCGCCGGACGGATCTGGGAAAAGTCAAAGGTAATATCTTTTCCGGCATACCAGGTCTTGAGTCCGAGCGTGAGCGCATCGCACCATCCCTCTTTCGAGTCTATAATGATGTGCGTCTCGAGCTTCTTCCCCGACTGCTTCATGATCTGCGGAAGCTGTTCAATATTCTGGCTCTCGACTGCAAAACCGACGCCGCATCCCTGCATCGAGAGATACATAATCTCCGCAAAATCCTCGAGCTTGGTAGGCGCGGTAAAAGTGCAGTTATACGCACAGGTATTACAGCGGCGCGCCGCTTCACCCGCGAACTGCATGAGACGCATCGACGGCATCACTTCCTGCCTCAAGATGCCCATGCGCACCTCCGCATACTCCTTCTCGGTGAGTTTGTCGCCGAGATTCTCGCGCATAAAGCCGATATAGCGATCTACCGTTTCCACCCACGTTTCGCGGCGCCCCTCGGACGGCAGCCACTTTGCATACGTGCGCAAATAGACGAATTCACCGAGCGCATTGCCCTCGAAATATTTCTTGCTCTCTTCCGCAAGCTTCTTCACGTGTGCCGGTATCTCTATGTGCGCTGCACGAAGCTGGGCGCGCTTATCGCGGTAGAGGATGTACGCCTTTGCTGTCTTCACATAATCGTTCAAAATGAGACATTTCTCTACCGAGTCCTGTGTACCTTCAACGGTCGGGAGGAAACTCTTATATTTCTTCGCAAATCGTCCGAGTTCGCTCGCCACCTGATGCGCAACGAGCACTGCATCATCCTGTTCCCCCTCGCCCGCTTCCTTCATTGCCTTAAATACCGCAGAAACAATCTTGTCAAAATCAAATGGAACGAGCCGTCCGTCGCGCTTCTCAACCTGCGGAATCATCTCACGATAGCGGAGTGTTTCTTTCGAAACTGGTGGCTTCGCGACGGAGACTGTCGCAATTTTTGTACGAGAAAGAACTTTTGCTGCTTTGGGCATAAGCGGAAGATTAAATAAGTGGAAGATTAACAAGTGATAATAATAAATCCTCTCATCTCGCTAGGGATAATTTTACTCCTGCCAAGACCAAATGCCATGTGGACAGCGTTATTGTGAAACGCTTGGAAAATTTTTCAATAAGAGCGGCGTGCCGGTCGCAATGAGATGCAGACCGGCAAACCCTGCGACAGTCTCAAGGACATATCGAGCGGGCACAGGCGGGTAAAAGACATCAGGATAGGTCGATGTCGCAACATTGCGCTCTATAAATACTACGTGTCCTTGATCGTCAAGCCAGAACATATCGAGCGGAATGAGTGTATCCTTCATCCAGAAGCCGTAATATCCATCTTTCGGAAAGACAAAGAGCATTCCATAGTCGTCTGGGACACTGGTACGGCCCCCAAGACCTTTCTCCCGCTCAGCTTCCGTTGTCGCATAGTCAATCCTCAAGGACACACCGCCAAATTCTGCGCTCACCGACGGCGAATCTTTGTGCAATGATGTCTTATAGATAACCGCGAAGACCGCGAGCACAGTGACGACTATAAATAGCCCTTTATAAAAATATCGTGACATGCGAATACTCACTGTATCACGGCCGATAGATGATCGTCAGGCATTTCTAATCCTGTCCAACAAAGCATGAAAACAGCCGGCAGGAGCCGGCTGTTTTCAAGATCAGATATTGACCATTATTTAACCGAGACGTCCCTGAAGATCATTGCTGATATCGCTGAATTTGACACTGTTCCGTAGATGCGTACCGTATCACCATCATTTACCTTGCTGAAATCAAGAGTCGTCCAGTTTTGAGCAAGGATTTTCGCACCCGAGGTGAGTGAGACGGAATATGCCGTACCGCTCGCAGTCGTTAGTGTGAACGTCTGTGCCGTCGCATCCAAGTTACTCAACACTCCTTGGATTATCTTTGGGCCTGCCGACATCTCCTGTCGTACCGCCTGCACATTCTGCTTTACCTGTTGCGTCGCTGCCTGCTTAGCCGTCCAGTCACGGATTAGTTTTGCATCAATAGTCCATGCTGACGTTTGATCGACCGTACCCTGTACGCCGACGAAGTCACCTGTCTGGAAATCAGAGAGTGCTATGCCCTGTGGGAGCACTTTCGCAGTCGTCGGGACATTCACCGTCCAATCGCCGCCCCAACTCTTAACCATGACCGAGTCAGAGGAAACCGAATCGACCGTACCGCGTAGGAGTATATTCCCGCCAGGACCGGCCTGCAATACCATTTGATGCGTAACCGAGGATACGACAGTTGGATTCACTCGATGGAAATCATATTGTCATCATAGTATAGCAGACAACATTATTCTATTATGTATTCGTATTTCCATTAAAAAGTCCCATGGCGGAAGGGGCGAGATTCGAACTCGCGGTGGGGTTTCCCCCACGCATGCTTTCCAAGCATGTGCTTTAGACCACTCAGCCACCCCTCCGAATGCGTTTCTTTATATCAGGAAAACTCAGATTATGCTTGCGGGGCAAGGAGCGCTTTGATGCGGTCGGGGATGGGCGGATGCGTGGAGAAGAGACGCTCTATCCAGCCGGAACTCCCGCCAGCCTTCACTCCGAACGGATCACCAATGAAAAGATGCGCGGTCGCGAGATTGGCGCTCCGCATCGGCGCGGCATAGCTACCGATCTTTCCAAGTGCAGAGGCGAGACCTTCTGGATAGCGCGTAAGAAGAGCGCCCGAGGCATCGGCGAGATATTCGCGCCGGCGCGAGACTGCAAGCTCAATGAGCTTCGCGGCGAGCGGCGCGAGCACGATGCCGACGATGGCGAGAATCATGACAAGCGCGCTCCCGCCTTCGCGGTCATTGCCGCGTCCGCCGCCCCAGAACGACATGCGCAAGAAGATATTCGCGACAATGGCGACAAAACCCGCAAGCACCACGGCGACAGTCATAAGAAGCATGTCGCGATTCTTGACATGCGAAAGTTCGTGACCGATGACTCCTTCGAGCTCCGGCCGCGTCATCATGGCGAGGAGGCCGGTCGTCGCACAAACAACCGCATGCTTCTCGTCTCGGCCAGTTGCAAACGCGTTCGGCGCCGGATCATCGATGACATAAAGCTTTGGCTTCGGCAGGCCTGCGGCGATAGCAAGATTCTCAGTCACGGTATAGAAGTCAAAGAATTCTTCCCGTGAGGCCGCCCGCGCATGATTCAATGAGAGTACAAGCGTATCTGATGCCCAGTACGCATAAAAATTAGTCGCAACGGCGATAATAACTGCAATATAGAGAATGAACGGATTCCCGTAGTACCAAGAAATCGCGTAACCAAGAGCAATAACGACGATTAGGAATCCAATCACAAGCGCCCATGTACGACGGATATTTGAAGCTCGTTCAGCGTAGAGATTCATGGCCTGTTCAGACTTCGACTCGGTTTCGTCCATTGTCCTTGGCACGATAGAGCGCGTCATCGACAAGCTTCTGTAGTGCCCTTAGGTCGGTCGAACTTTCTGACGAAACAACGCCGAAGCTTGCTGTAATCTTTAATTCCGGATACTCGTCGAGTACGAGTTTTTCGATTTCCGCACGGAGTCTCTCTGCATGGTTCGCGGCAATCTCTACACTGGCACCTGGCATAAGCACCATAAACTCTTCCCCACCCATGCGCACCGCCATATCCGTCTCGTGGCGGATTGATCTTGTGAGAAGTTCTCCAATCTTTTGCAATACCGCATCGCCCGCTTGGTGGCCGAGCGTATCATTGACCTGCTTAAAATGATCGATATCAATGGCTATCAAGGATACCTCTGTGGGTGGTTCGACGCCCTTACGCTTTTCCTTCGCTTCCCCGCGGATGACGTCAAGTAGCCGTTCAAGCTCGCGGTCAAAGATCTCGCGCTTTTTTAGTCCCGTTAAATAGTCGAAGCTGTGTTCTTTTTCCCGCTCCGCAATGTGTTCAAGCAAATATCGACTCCGCGCGAGAATGAGGTTGTTTTCCTCTTCAGGGGTCGTCGGCCGCTCGAATTTCGGATTCTCACTCATGCCGTTAGAATTGTACCTTTATCGGCTCCGCTGCTGCAGCGTCAGCGGGAGAAAGATCAAAGAGATCCATCGACTTAAAGTGAAACGATGAAGCGATGAAATTACCCGGGAAAGACTGGAGTGCAGTGTTGAGTGCCATCACGGTCGTGTTGTAGAAGCGGCGGGATGCCTGGATTTTGTCTTCGGTGTCGCCAAGCTCCTGCTGCAGAGCGAGGAAATTCTGATTCGCCTTGAGATCCGGGTATGCTTCGGAAATAGCGAAAAGCGACTTCAGAGCACCGGTAAGCTGATTTTCGGCCTGCGCCTGCGCTGCGGGCGTTCCGCCGCCAGCGCCCATCGCGGCGGCACGCGCCTTTGACACGTTCTCAAAGGCACTCGATTCATGGGCTGCATACCCCTTCACTGTCTCGACGAGGTTCGGAATGAGGTCGTAGCGGCGCTTTAGCTGAACTGCGATGTCGGCCCACGCCTCCTTCGCCTGGTTCACGAGCGTAATAAAGCGGTTATAGGCAAAGATAATCCAGAGAACGATAATGGCGAGCACGACGAGCACGATGGTGGTAGTGGTCATTTCTTAAGTATATCACTGGATAAAATCAGTGAAAATGGGTGAAAAAGTAAACACCCATCGGCACGCACCAAGTCAGCCAGTCAACAATGCCCTTTCGCCAGAGCTGCTGGTACGTCCGACGTTGTAAGTAGAACTCCTGAAATGAAATGAAAAACACGGCAGCGATGAGGAATGCATAGAGCGCCATAGAACTTCCAAAGAGAAGTTGCGAAAGGTATGCCGCGCTTATGAGAAAAAGTATGGAGCCGGCGAGGTGGAAAAGCTGTCGGTAAGCGTCAAGTCTAAACCCGTAGTGGCCATTGCCATATTTTTTCTGAAATCGGGCAAGGGTCGCATTGTACGAACGGATACCGCGCACCCACTGCCCCTGCACTTCAGTCTGAAACGGATAGAGCCGGTCCGGCAATACCACGAGCGCGTGGTAGAGGCCCGCGCGTTTTTTCTTCATGGTTCTAGTGTACAGCCTGCGCAATCGCCTTGACCACGCGCGGGTCGAGCAGATCGGGGATAATCGAAGTAGCGGTCGGTTTCGCAACGAGTGCCGCGAGCGCGCGAGCGGCACGCAGTTTTGTCGCTTCGGTTATCTTTTTTATCCCTTTGTCCAAAACGCCGCGAAAGACTCCCGGAAAGACGAGCGCGTTGTTGATCTGATTCGGGAAGTCGGAACGGCCGGTCGCGATGACTGCGGCGCCAGCGCGATGCGCCGCCGCCGGCAGAATTTCCGGATCGGGATTCGCCAGCGCGAAGACAATTGCCTTCGGTGCCATACTCGCGACGTGTTCGGCCTTGAGCACTCCTTTGCCGGAAAGGCCGATAAACACATCGGCGCCTTGCATCGCCTCGGTAAGGCCGCCTGTCATTCTGCGCGGATTGGTAAGCGCGGCGAGTGCTTCTTTGTGCATATTCAAACTGGTGCGGCCGGCGTAAATCGCACCGACCCGGTCAACCAAGACGACATCTTGAATGCCCGCCACGAGCAGAAGCTTGGCGACCGCCGTACCGGCCGCGCCAGCACCACTCACAACAACCTTGAGCTTTTTTGCATCTTTCTTTACCACCTTCGTGGCGTTGATGAGTCCGGCGAGCACGGCGATGGCGGTGCCGTGGTGCATCACTGGCACGTCTAATTCTTCGATGAGCCGCCGTTCGATATCGAAGCATGCCGGTGCCGCAATGTCCTCCAAATTGATGCCGCCAAAAGAGGGCGCAATGGCTTTCACGGTCCGAACAATCTCGTCCGAATCCTGGGTATCGAGCACGATGGGCCACGCATCGATGCCTGCCATCTCTTTGAATATGAGCGCCTTCCCTTCCAGTACAGGAAGCGCGCCATAGGGGCCGATATTGCCAAGACCGAGTACGGCCGAACCATCGGAGATCACGGCGACGGAATTACCCTTCACGGACATCCTCCGTGTGTCCTCCGGATGCTTTGCGAGATAGAGCGACGCAACACCCACTCCCGGCGTATACCAGAGCGAGAAATCTTTCTTTCCTGCGAGCTTCACGCGTGCCTTCGTCCCGATGCGCGCGCCCTGTTTCTTGAATGCGGCGAGTATTTTTTTTGTATCCATAGAGAGACTAGTATACAACAAGAGCGGAATGAGGATACACAAACATGCGTTTCCGCGATAGTTGCGTACGCCGATCGAGCGATTGTATGTAATCATACGGGAGTGAATCCAGACGATACTGTTGATACACACTTCACGCGGCTCAAGCCGGAACAGAAGCGGGCACTTGCGAGGCTCGGGATACGAACTATCCGCGATCTGCTCTATCACTTTCCCACGCGCTATGAACATTCGGGACCTTCGACCACAATCGCGGGAATCGCACCCGGCACCGTTGTGACGCTCTACGGCACGGTACGGAAGCCGGACGTACGAAAGACCTGGAAGAGTCGCCGCCCCATCGCCGAGGCTTGGCTCGAGGATGCGTCTGGAAAGATAAAGATGATGTGGTTCAGCCAGCCCTACATCGCAAAAACACTTTACGATGGTATGGCGGTAAAGGTGAGCGGGCGGGTTGCTGGTACGAGTGCAAAAATATATCTCGCGAATCCAGAAATCGATAAGTCTGCAGTCCTGCCAGAGGATGTACACAATTCGCTCTTCAGGAATCAAGATGTCATCTTGAATACGAATTCAAAAGATGGCATCTTAGGAAACGAAGTGCTGCATCCTATGTATCCCGAGAGCCGAGGAGTCTCATCGCTCTGGCTGATGCACGCAATTCGAAAAGTCTTTGAAAGCGGCGTGCATGAACGTGTCACCGACCCGATTCCCTCCGACATTCTCGCGCGCTATAACCTGCCGCCGCTCTCATCGGCACTCGTTTTCGTCCATACGCCGCGGAAGATGCCAGACGCAGTGGTTTCTCGCAAACGCTTCGCCTTTGAAGAAGTCTTCGCACTCCAGATCGCGGTGCAACGCCGCCGCCGCGCACTTCTACAAGAAGAAGCGTTGCCGGTCGCAATTGACCGCGCAAAGCTCGCCGACTTCATCGCCTCGTTCCCCTTCCCCGCGACCGCTGCACAGTTGCATGCCATCGACGCTATTGTCACCGACTTTGGGAAAACGCATCCGATGCTTCGCCTGCTTGAAGGCGATGTTGGCAGCGGGAAAACCGCGGTCGCGGCTGCGACCGCGTATCTCGTTGCGACCTCGCTTCCGAAGGGCCGCATCGCGGGGCACTTGCAAGTCGCCTACCTCTGCCCGACTGAAATACTCGCGAAGCAACATTTCTCCACCTTCATCTCCTATTTCAAAGATCATCCCATTCCAATCGGCCTCATCACGGGAAGCGAGTGCAGAAAATTCCCATCCCGCGTACGGTACGAGGAGTCCACAAAACTCTCTCGGGCGGCGTTTTTGAAAAGAGTCGCGAATGGTGAAATACCGATTGTCATCGGCACACATGCGCTCATAGAAAAATCGCTTTCGTTCAAATATTTCGCCTATGCCATTATCGACGAACAGCATCGCTTTGGCACTATGCACCGACAAAAGCTCGCAACCAAGGGGGCGATAGTCCCGCATCTGCTCTCGATGACTGCAACGCCCATCCCTCGCACACTCGCACTCACTCTTTACGGCGACCTCGACCTCACACTTCTCGATGAAATGCCAGCCGGGAGAAAGCCGACTGCGACTGAAGTGCTCGCCCCAGAAAAGCGCGGAAAAGCGTACGAGCGCGTGCGGAAGGAGCTTGCTCTTCGCCACCAAGCGTACGTTATCTGCCCGCGCATTGATGAGCCAGATCCCGCGAAAGAGCTCGCGCTTATGGCAAAGTCGGTCAAAGCCGAAGCAGTGCGCCTAAAAAAAACGGTATTTCCCGACGCGGCCATCGACATTTTACACAGTAAGATGCGCCCGAAGGAGAAAGAAGAAGTTATGAAACGATTCGAGAAAGGCAAAATAGATATTCTCGTCGCGACATCGGTCGTTGAAGTTGGCGTCAATGTCCCGAACGCGACCGTCATCCTGATCGAAGGTGCCGAACGATTCGGGCTTGCTCAGCTCCACCAGCTGCGCGGCCGCGTTATCCGCTCCACGCACCAGTCCTATTGCTTCGCACTCCCTGAGACCTTCGGCGAAACAACGCGCAAACGCATGAAAGCATTCATGAACGCGAAGAACGGTTTTGAGCTCGCCGAATACGACTTGGCGCTGCGCGGCGCGGGTGAGCTCGCAGGCGGTAAACAGTGGGGTGTTTCCGATATCGCGATGGAGGCACTGAAGAACCTTAGGCTCGTGGAGGCCGCTCGCAACGAGGCGGCGCGCATCATCGCCGATGACCCCGACTTACACCGCCATCCCGCACTCGCGCTCCGCTCCAGTACCGCCGACCACGAGATGCATTTAGAGTAACCGTGCGCTAAAGTAACAAAGGTGGAGCACGCAGGTGAAATACAAAAGCGCGTGTAGCTCAATTGGTTAGAGCACCGAGCTTATACCTCGGCGGTTCCTGGTTCGAGTCCAGGCACGCGCACAAGATAACAAAACGGCGTTGCATAAAAAAATGATGATTGTTAATCTTTGACATGGGTTTGTACATTGCAGTTGGACAACCCTGGGGAAACATTCAACCGCATTAAAAGGAACAAAAATTGGAAAATAACAGTCGACCGCACGCAACTCTCACCGTATGGGACGAGGACCTTGTCGAGGTCGAATACAAAGGCGGAGGGCGAGTCAAAGTGACTCCGCTCGTCGCGTACGTTGCCAGGGAACGTAATCAGTTGGTGGATCCCTCCGAGAAGAAGGAGACGCCAGAAGAGAAAAACTGAGGGAAAAGTCCCTCAACTAGGACTCCGAGCTCGCTCGGAGTTTTCTATTATTTCTCCAGCAGGATAGCAATGCCCTCCTCTTCTTTCTGTTTCGGCGTGATGCCATTCGCCAGCAAAATCTTTTCAAACTCGGTGCGTTCAATGGTTTCCTTTTCAATAAGTTCCTGTGCGATAGCGTCAAGTGCACCGCGGTGCTCGCTGATGACTTTTGCGGCGCGCACCTTTGCATTGTCGATGATATGCGAGACTTCGGCGTCGATTTCGGCGGCGACACGTTCAGAGTACGGTTCATTCCCGAGCGCACGTTCGCCGAAGGCGATGGGGCCCATCTTCTCGCTCATCCCATAGCGCGCG
>Ga0307374_10005356_pt1 | contig 20778 bp, 9 predicted proteins | sample OX3MG_FD_202532 | JGI IMG/M metagenome (GOLD analysis project Ga0307374, IMG submission 202532) | Soil microbial communities from Risofladan, Vaasa, Finland - OX-3 | ecosystem: Environmental > Terrestrial > Soil > Coastal area > Acid sulfate soil | place: Finland: Risofladan, Vaasa | collected...
AAGCAGTCCTATGGTGCTCACGAAGCGACAAAAATTTGAAATCGAAAAATTTCATCAGGACCCCTTACCTTCGCGTGCTGAGGCAGTTACAAAGAATGCTCTGAACTTTTACCGGACAGTATTGATACGGAAAAACCAATTTGTTGTAGCGCCGGGCTTTACGCCCGGCATACCGCCCTGAAGGGCGGCGCTACAGGTAAACGTATTTTCCAAACGCAACACTAGTTCCAGTTTGTCCGGACTGAAGAGTCCGTGTGATAACTGAAGTTGTAGCGGCGGCCGGAGCCTGTCCTGAGGCACGAAGGGACCGCCGGGCTGGATTTTTCAATAACTTTCGGCGCTCAGGCAAGCAGTGCTTGCCGCCGAGCGCCGCGACAGCGCGAAAAAGCTAGAAGCCATTTCAAAACCTCCTGTAGTCCATTGAAGGGGAGACTGTTGAGCTGATCATTCGTGGATTTGGAGAACCGGCCGAAGAGGTTTTAATGAAAATAAAGGACTTAACGCCTGGCCTCCGCCTCTCTTCTCAAGTCGTTCAGGTCTGGTCAAGGAAATCAATAAGTTCCATGGGGTTTTGAAATGGCTTCTAGTTGTCACACAGACTCTGGAGGAGGATCGATGAAGCTCACCGAGAGAGTCCACCTCGTGGGTAGCGGGTGGCTGGGATTTGGCTTGAGCCACGACTTGGATTGTCATACTTACCTGGTCAACGGAGGGACGGAGCTGGCCCTGATCGACGCGGGCGTTGGGCTGGAGACCGATCGGATCACCGCCCATATCCGGGGCGACGGCCTTGATCCAGACAAGCTCAAGTACGTGCTCCTGACTCATGCGCACTCCGACCATGCAGGAGGATGCAAGTATTGGAAAGACCGCTTCGGAGCGCGGGTGTTCGCCTCACCCGAGGCCGGGAAGTTCGTCAGCATGGGCGATGAGGCCGGCATCAGCCTCGCCGCAGCGAAGGCCGGCGGATTCTATCCAGAGGATTATCATTTTCCTGCCTGCCCCATCGACGGCGAACTGCACGAAGGCGATATCTTTCGAGTCGGGGACTGCGCATTGCGCGCCATTGAAACCTCTGGACATTGCAGCGGCATGCTGAGCTTTCTGATGACCATCGAGGACAAGACCCACCTGTTCTCCGGCGATACGGTCTTTCATGGGGGGAAAATCTTGATGACCAACGTTTACGACTGCGACTTTCAACAGTACGTCAAGAGCCTGCAGAAGCTGGACGGACTCTCGGTCGATGCCCTTCTCCCCGGCCATCTCTGCTTTGCTCTCAGCGGCGGCCAATCGCATATTCAAAAATCTCTGGACAGCCTTGCTCGGATGGTTCTGCCGCCCAACATCCTTTAGACCCGCAAGCCGGGACAGGAAATCTATGGACCTGAAGTCTGCTTTGAATCCGGAATCCCTCTTCGCGACACTCGCAGATTTGGTCGCTATCAACAGCGTTAACCCCCAATATCCGGGTGGTCCGGGAGAAGGTCTTCTTGCCGAATACATTGGGAACTATTTCAGAAAGCATTCGATCCCGTGCGAATTCCAGACAGTGTTTGAAGGCCGGCCGAATGTGATTGCGAAGCTCGATGGGAAGCGAAGCGGCCGCACGCTGGTCCTGGAAGCCCACATGGACACGGCCTCCGAACTGGGCATGAGCCGGGCGCCCTTTCAGCCCGTGCGCGAGGGCAACCGGCTGTACGGCCGCGGAAGTTGCGACACCAAAGGCGGGCTGGCGGCCATGCTGCACGCCCTGAAGGTCCTTCACGACGCGGAAGTCCGACTTAACACCTCGGTTGTTTTCGTCGCCGCTGTGGATGAGGAGTATTCCTTCAGGGGCGTGGTTAAGTTTCTTGAGAAAGGAATTAAGGCTGACGGAGCAATTGTCGCCGAGCCCACCGATCTCGAAGCAGTCGTCGCTTCCAAGGGCGTCTTGCGTTGGAGGCTGCGGACGCGCGGACGGGCCGCGCACAGTTCTAAGCCTCAGCTTGGAATCAATGCCGTCGCCAAGATGGCAAGAATCATCGTGGCCATGGAGGAGAGGTTCCCTGCCATTTTTCAAAGCCGCCAGCACCCCTTGCTGGGGCCGCCCACATTGAATGTGGGAGTCATCCAGGGCGGCGTCCAAGTCAACCAGGTGCCCGATTCTTGCACGATCGATCTGGACCGGCGCATGCTTCCCGGTGAAACAAGGGAATCCGTCTGGCATGAGTTTGAGACTCTCTTGTCTGAATTGCGGGCCTGCGATCCAGGACTGGAGGCCGAGATGGAACAGCCGATGCTGGAGGCTTACACTCTCGACACCGCTCCTTCTGAGAGGATTGTTCAGGTGGTATCGGGGGTGTTGCGGGAGGTCACAGGCCATAACCGTCTGGCGGGAGTGCCTTATGGGTCGGACGCCAGCGCGTTGGCGAGGGCTGGGATTCCCAGCGTGATTCTCGGTCCTGGGAGTATCGATCAAGCCCATGCCGCGGACGAATACGTGGAATTAGACCAGGTCGCACTGGCCGCCGAGGTTTACGCGCACAGCATATTGGAATTCTGATTTTGCTGGGCAGCCCCGGCAAGGTATTCTAGAGATCCACCTGCGGGAGCGAACGGATGAACCGACGAAAATTCCTTGGTCAAAGCGCCGTCTATGCTTTCCTCACGGCGGACCCTCAGGCGTGGCTTCGGGCCCAGGGATTGAGAATTGAAAGGGAAGCCCCAACCCCCGAGCCGATCCCCGAACCCCATTTCCCCGACCGAGTTCACCTGTTTATCTGGAGGAACTGGGAACTGGCGAATTTGGATCGCATCGCGAAGGTGCTGGGAACAACGCCGGAGAAGGTGGTTGAGATTGGCGCCTCCATGGGACTTCCTCCCAAACCGCATCTCGCTCGCGAGCAACTCCGGCGCATCTCCGTCACCGTCATTCGCCAGAATTGGCACATCTTGCCGGACGACCAGTTGATGGAGTTGCTGGGCTGGGACCAACAACGTTACGAGTATGCCTTAAGGGAAGACGACTTTCTTTGGACCAAGTTGGGCCAAGTCAGGCCGCGCTGCGATCGTCTGCAATACACAGCGCCGTCTGCGGCCGCCCGAAGCCGTGCGGCCAGGATTAAAACCCTGGTGCGCGAGGTATTCCAAGCCTCCCTCGACGACCCGGGAGAACCGCCATTCCAATTCGTGACCGACTTGAGCAGTACGCGCGTACCCTCGCTGCGGGATACTGAGAGTCATCCTGCCGATGCTGAAGTGGATTTGAGTAAGGGATGGACGCTTTTAAAGCCCGCTGAAGAGTCGGGGATTCCGGCGCGCCTCATCGATGATTTCGCGAGATACCTCCGGAAAGGTTACGGATGTGACTTGGCGGAGGGGACGGGCGAAGGGTCAAGAATATTCAAAATAGAGCTTGATCGTTCCGTCGCCAAAACACCTGGCAGTTTTCAGTTGAGCGTCCAGCCGGAAACCGTTCGCATGGTTGGGCGGGATCTCGCGGGTGTGCGGCAGGGCCTTTATTACGTCCGCGACCAGATGGAAGAGCGCGGAGGGCCGTACTTGATAAAGGGTGCTCTGCTGCGCGCGACTCACCTTAGTCCCCGTTATGCGTATTCCTACTTTGCCCTTTATGGCGATCCCCTCATGGAAACGGACATTGACCCGTTCCCGGAAGGATTCCTAGAGAAAGTTGCGCGCGCGGGAGTGAACGGAGTCTGGCTGCAAGCCGTGCTGCGAAACATGGCGCCCTCGAAAATCTTTCCGGAATTCGGCGCGGGTTGGAAAATCCGGCTCAAGAATCTGGCCCGGCTGGCGGAGCGCGCCGAGGACTACGGAGTGAAAATTTACCTTTACCTCAACGAGCCCCGCGCGATGCCCGCCCAGTTCTTCGCAAAGCATCCGGGAATCAAGGGGACGCACGATCCCGATGAACCTGAGTATTTCGCGATGTGTACAAGTACGCCCGAAGTCCGCGACTGGCTTTCCAATAGCCTGGCCCATATATTTTCCGAAGTGCCCGGGCTGGGCGGAATGTTTTGCATCACCGCTTCAGAAAATCTGACCAACTGCTACTCGCATGGCCGGGCGCAATACTGCCCACGCTGTTCGAAACGCACTGGAGCGGAGGTGATTGCGGAGGTCATCAGGACTTTCCGCGACGGTGTGCGCCGCAGCAGCCGCGAAGCTGAAGTTATCGCCTGGGACTGGGGGTGGGGATACGATTTGATTCCGAACGGCGCCGATTCCGCCGGGGTCATCGAAAGGCTCCCGCAAGACGTGGCCCTTCTGAGCGTCAGCGAGTGGGGGCAGCCGGTAAACCGGGGAGGAGTCCATACCAAAGTAAACGAGTACTCGATCTCCGTCGTCGGTCCTGGACCTCGGGCTCTCGGCAACTGGGGCCTCGCGCATAAACGGGGCCTTCGAACCATGGCCAAAGTGCAGTGGAGCACCACCTGGGAGATCTCGGCGGTTCCCTACATCCCGGTTCCAAACCTGGTCGTTCAGCATTGCGAAAACCTCTTGAAGACGGACCTTGGTGGATTGATGCTGTCCTGGACGGTCGGCGGATATCCCTCGCCGAACTTCGAGGCGGCTCAGGGGTTCTACTTTTTACCTTCGCCAAGCGCCGCTGAGGCGTTAGGCAAGGTTGCCCGCCGCAGATACGGCAGCCATGCCGCGCCCGCCATTCTGGAAGCGTGGACGATCTTCAGCAGCGTCTTCCAAAACTTTCCCTTCGGGCTGGCGATCTACACCATCCCAACGCAGCACGGTCCGGCAAACCCCTTGCGGCTGCACCGCACGGGCTACAGAGCTTCCATGATGCTTTTCCCCTACGATGATTACAAAACCTGGGCGGGGGTTTATCCGGTGGAAACCGTCGAGGACCAATTCACAAAGATGGCACGCGGGTGGGAAGCAGGACTCCAGCGGTTTCGGGACGCGCTGGCCCTTGTGCCCTCTCACAAACGGGCGCTGGCGCAGAAAGATTTGGAAATAGCTGAGACTTGCCATCACCATTTCCAAAGCGTCGCCCATCAGGTCCGCTTTTACCTTTTGCGGACGCGCTTGGAAACGGGTGCGCCCGAAAGTCAAAAAGCGGTTCTGGCGCAAATGATCGAAATCGCCAAAGATGAAATCGAATTGGCCAGGCGGCAGTACGCCGTTGCCCGCCACAACTCGACCATCGGCTACGAAGCTTCCAACGAGTACTACTACCGCCCTCTCGATCTGGTCGAGAAGGTGCTCAACTGCCATCAGGTTATCGAGGAGATAAGGAAGCGGTAGAGATCATCAAATCTCTTCCAGAGTCCATAATCCTCGTATAATGGGACCATCGTATGAAAGCCTGGGAAAAGCGCTATGCAGGAACGAAGGTCCTTATCCCCGCAGACGGGTTCAACAAGGAGGAAATGCAATGCAACGCCGCAATTTTCTTAAGTCGTTGGCAGCTTCGCTTCCGGTGCTCAAAGCACGGGCGGCCGGCCTGAGAGCCGGAACGCAGCCGATCGATCTGGCCGAAGGTAGCAGGTCGAAGTACTCGATTTGTCTCTCGCGTCACGCCTCGCCTTCCGAGGTCCATGGAGCGCAGGAGCTGCAAAAGTTCCTGGGAGAGATTTCCGGCGCCACATTGCCGATTGTTAGCGACGCCGACAAAGTGCAAGGCAATCTGGTGCTGGTGGGAAATAGCCAGCAGGTGGAGCGTCTCAACTTGGGCATCCCCCTGGAGTCGCTGGGCACGGAAGGTTTTATGCTCAAGACAGCCGGAAACCACCTAGTAATTGTGGGAGGACGCCAACGCGGGACGATGTACGGGGTTTACACTTTTCTTGAAAAACTGGGCTGCCGCTGGTTCACGCGCGAGGTCAGCCGCATTCCCAAACTGCGGAGGGTTACGGTTGAGCCGCTCGACGAGATCCAGAAACCCGCTTTCGAATATCGCGAGCCTTATTTTACCGAGGCGCAGGACCGCGACTGGGCGGCGCGCAACAAGATGAACGGCGGGATGGAGGATTTGGACGCTTCGACCGGAGGCGGGATCAAGTATTATCCTTTTGTCCACACGTTCTACGCGTTGATTCCTCCGAAAAAGTACTTTAAGGATCATCCGGAATACTTCGCGCTGGTGGATGGCAAAAGGCGCGATGAGAATGCGCAGCTCTGCCTGACCAATCCTGCCGTCCTTCGCATTGCGATTGAAACGGTTTTCGAATGGATCCAGGAGCATCCCGAAGCGACTATCTTCTCCGTTTCGCAGAACGATAGTTGGGGCTGGTGCGAATGCAACAATTGCCGGCGGGTGGAAGAGGAAGAGGGCGGCGCCCATTCCGGACCGATTCTAAGATTTGTCAACGCCGTTGCCGCCGCCGTTGCTCCCAAGTATCCCGACAAACTCATCGACACGCTGGCCTATTCGTATACACAGACCCCCCCGGCCAAGGCGCGGCCGCTCGCGAACGTTCGCATCCGCATGTGTCCGATCGGCGCATGTCAGGCGCATCCTTATGAAGATTGCCGGTACGACACTTACATCATGAAGGACCTGCGGAGCTGGGCGGCGATTACCAGCCATAGCCTTTACATCTGGCATTACGTCACGAACTTCTCCCACGGCCTTCGTCCTTTCCCGGACTTCGGAGAGCTGGCCGCGGACGTCCCCATGTATCGGCGCAATGGCGTGGTGGGCATCTTCATGGAAGGATTCGTCATCAACGGCGGGGGAGCTGAAAACGCCGAACTTCGCTCCTACGTGATGGCACGGTTGCTGTGGGATACCCGCGCCGACGTCAAGCGGGTCATTGATGAGTTTCACCAGACCTATTATGGGAAAGCCGCTCCGGCCATGCTCGCCTACTTCAACTCGCTCCAGCGCGTCGTGGATTTGCCACCCAAAGGAAAAGGACAGCATTTCTGGTGCTGTGACACGCCGCATTTCTCAGACGAGTTTCTGGCCCGGGCACGGCAATTGTTCAGCCAGGCGCAGGCGGCGGCGAAAGATGAATCGGTCCGCACGAGAGTTGAAAAGGCCCGGCTGCCGCTCGATTATCTGGAGCTTAATCGCGTGAAACAGTTTGCAGTGCGCGGCGGCTGGTACGAACCCGCCAACACCAGTGAAGCGCAAAATCGCTATCAAGCTTTGATGGGCCGTCTCGAGCGGTTCGGGATGACGGACCTTGTGAAAGACTCCGATCTGGATCGCAAGGAATTTCCCGTCCGCATCAAGCCTTACCGGGTAGAAAGCCTGCAAAATGCCTCATTGCTCGTGCGCCTGGCTCCGGAACTTAGCGGCCGGATATTCCAAATGCTCGTCAAGCCTGGCGGCGAGAATCTTCTGCTTGAGCCAGACCCTACGGGTCAGACTTATCCCGACTTTGGCGGGTCAGGGGTGTTCGCTTATTCTGATTTTCTTGCCGGCAGCCCGATGCCTCTGAAATGGGATCTGGCCTCAACTCCGACAGCGAATGAGTGCCGTCTGGTGGGAAGCGGCGCGAACGGCCTTCGATGCCATCGGCTGATCCAGCTTGTGGGCGAAGATCCGCATGTGCATACGGAAACGGTCCTCGAAAATACCGGCACGACGACCGTCGAGGTCGCCCTCCAATCGCAAATCCAGATCGATCCCGGGGGACCCAACCCGCAGGACATGGATGACGTCGTCGTCAGATTCCGGCGGCAAGATGGAACGGCGGTTGAGCTGAAACTGATTAAGCCCGCAGAGGAACCCACTGGGGTCGAAACTTACACAGGAACCGCCCAGCCGGATGGAGAATGGCGGGTCGTTAACCGGCGCACAGGACGAGTCTTGGTCAATCGCTTTCCGAAAGAACAGGTCGCGCGCAGCGGGCTCTTCTGGACCGCCAAGAACCAGAACCATGTAACTTTCATGCTGTGGTCTGAAGAGCGTGCATTGAAACCTGGAGAGAGCCTCCGGCTCGATGCGGACTATGAGAACAAGATCTCGCATTCAGCATGAAGGACAAACTGGGCGGTTCTATTATTGAGAGTTACAAAATATAGTGACAACTCTTACTGTAGCGCGGGTTTATGGTCTTTCGCCGCTCAGGCAAGCAGTGCTTGCCGCCGAGCGGCGCTACAAAGAACGGCGTCACTATATTTTGTAAACATCAGTAGTTATTGAGCAGGTAATCAGAGTTGTGCGCGTTCAGCGCATGACTCTTTTGACGCGATCCTGCCTGCGCCTGAACGATCCGGCCTATGGCACTCGATGAACCAACTTAGTAACACCTGCCCCTTTCTGTCAGGTGAACTTCAAGATACCCCATAGTTCGAGTTGTGGAATCGTTACTTCGACAAACTCGCCCTTCTCCCGAACCAACAACTCTACAGGGGATTTTTGCTCAACGAGGAGTTCACATTTTTGATGGCCCCGGCCGCCAAAGATCTTCTTGTGCAGACCCAGAGTCACATTTTCTCGTAACACCAGCCTTTCTGCACGAGGGTCAAAAGAGCGGTTTAGCACATGACAGACAAGCGGCGTGTCCGTACGCCCCGGGATCACCCGCGGCAGGGCCCAGATGTCCCCTGGCTCAGCCTGGATTAAGGTTTCAAGGCGAGAGCGCAGAGCCGGCAGCCCTTCCTGCCACCTGAAGACTTTGCCCTTCCGATCCCAAGAGTCGAGCAAGGCCTTCTGCCTCCCCGAGACCATAACCGGTTCATTCACAACCACCAGCTCGTATTCCTTGAGATCATTCGCCGTCAACTCGTGGTCGAACGGCTCGCTGCCCGACACGACCATTCCAAATGGAATATTCGCATTCGCCAACTCCAGGCAGATCTCGTGCAGCTCGGCCGGTTTCGTCCCTGGCGTTTGAGGCATTGGCATGCCTCCCCCGTGCAATCGGCTAGCCTTGTAGTCGTACAGCAACGCGGCCTGTGTGATGGCTTCATATTCGTCGAATAAGCCGGCGTAGTCGCGGACAAATTCATAAAGCGGTGCGAAGTTCTTTGGATTGTCTGGATAAGCGGTGTTGTGGGGTGGCTCACCCGGAAGCTGGAAGAATCCCCACTCCTTATGAGGGACGATGAAATTTCCCCCGAACGCATAGGACTCCACAATCCAGCCACGGACCAGGTCCGGAATGTCGTGCTGCGTCAACATGGCCCAATCCTTGTAGATTCCAGTGGCGGCTACGGCAACGCCGAGAGCATCCCCCATCTTGTAATTCAGCATAGGCTTCGGCCCGAACTTCTTCTCATCCGCATCCGTGCCAACCTCAGCCACAATATAATCGAGGTAAGGAACGAAAACGATATGCGGCCCAACAACAGGCGCATTCGCCCCGACCGGAATCCAAGCGCGCCGTTTCTCGCGGGCACGATTGAAAATCTTCTTGACGTGCTCCACGGAAGATCTCAATTGAAAATTCTCGAACTCATACCACAGAGGAAGGTCTCTTCTCCCCCTCAGGAACTTGCCGTAATCGAAACCATCCAGTTCTGCCACCCCGGCTCGGCGGAGCGCATCCGGCGACAGGTGCTCCTTTAAATATGCACGAAAACCCGCCATGCAATACTTGCAGAAGCATCCGCGGTCACGCGCGTTCGATCCAAGGCCGTAGACCATCTTCCCCCCCATCCTAAGCACTGTCGCCGTCCCTAGGGGGTCGTCAATGTGCAAAGCGTAAGGCTTCACTGCCATTGCCAAGTCTATTTCGCCGGACTTGTTCTCCAAAAACAGAGGATGGTTGCTACAAATCTCACCTTTGTCGGGCGGCAACGGATCAGGGGCACTTACCCAGGGAAACGTAAGGAGCTGCCCCTCCGGATTCCTCCAAAGCGCTTCTTTCCAATGGGGGTCTCGCTCCTGGTACCATTTATTGTCTGCAAAGCCGCTGATACCAGAGCCCATACGAACCCCCACCGCCAAGGCGGCCTTCTGCCTGGCGATGTACTCCGGAATTTCGGCCTCCTTCCGGGGGGCGCCACACCATCCATACAAGACGGTGGTGGGGTACTCCTTGTACTCTGCGGGTGTAAACGCGAATGCAAAAACCACGTCGGACCGCTTGAACGCTCGTTGCTTGCTCCGGGAGCTGCCGAAACTCGTTTCCCTGAGCAAGTTCACTAGCGATGGCGAGGCCAGGAGCGTGGCCATCCTTTTGAACCACTGTCGGCGATGTGTCCGGTCCACTGGGTCCCCCTTCCTGTCCTCCGATTTACAGCCTGATGTGTAATTGCAACTTAACTCATTCGAATGCTGGAAGCCACGGTTGGCGCATTCCGAACCACGGGCCTCTCCAATTCGAAGAACCCACAGTCAGAAGATCACTGACTGTGGCTACCGCCTTCACGGCGCGTATTACTATAGGCATTTCTTGATTCACAACGATTTATTATAACATTACAAACCGCAGAGTTAGAAAACAACTCTGCCCTACCTGCTCCATCGAACCGCTAGACAGGCGCGCTGGTTGAAGCTCCTCCGTCGATCACCAGGCAATGCCCCGTGACCCATGAGGCTTCGCCGCTCGCGAGGTAAAGGGCGCCATAGGCAATGTCGATCGGCAGGCCAAGCCGCCCAATCGGGTGCATCTTCTCCCACGCCGCTCGGAGGGCTTTCGGATCGGGCGCGCGCGACAACACCTCGATGTTGAGGGGGGTCTCGACCGTCCCCGGGGCGATGCAGTTGACGCGAATTCCCCGCCCTGCGTACTCGCGCGACATCTGGCGGGTCAAGCTGATGATCCCTCCTTTACTGGCCGCGTAGTGCGGATACCCCGGAAAACCCATCAGAGCCTGGATCGACGTAATGTGAACGATCGCGCCACGCTTGCTGGCCAGCATCCCCGGCAAGACGTGCTTGGAAGTCAAAAACATGCTGGTCAAGTTGACCCGGATAATCCGTTCCCAATCGGCAAGCTCCATCTCATGCGCCGGAGCCTCCGAAGCAATGCCGACGACGTTGACCAGCGTGTCGATCTTGCCGAACTCCTCAAGGCCCGCTTCGACAGCCGCCTTAATCTCGCTTTCCGACCCCACATCTGTCAATCGGAACAGGCACCGCCCGCCTTTCGCGTTAATCCTCTCAGCCGTTGCCCTGCCCTTTTTCTCGTTGATATCCACGCCGAGGATGGCGGCTCCTTCAGAGGCAAACAATTCCGCAATCGCCTCGCCAATACCCATGGCCATTCCCGAAACCATTGCCACACGGCCCTTTAGACGCATCTTCGCCTCCGTGGAATTAATCTGACTGAGGTTTCTCCCGCGAGATCTCCGCCCCCTCCCGCCGCGTCATCCTGAGCCTCTTCGCTGTCATTCCGAGCGAAGCGAGGAATCTGCTTATCCCCGCTCAGGGCCGTTCGCGAGCGGAGGACAAACGGGCTCAGGATGACTGCACGCGAGCAGGTAACGCAGAGTTGTGCGCGGTGGCGCATTACTCTGCGGCTCTTTTCTGAGGCCACCGACCGGCAGCCTTCATGATGTCTATCAAAGTAGATATTTCTTAATTCTAAACCATTGTTAGTATTACAAACCGCAGAGTTAGAAAACAACCCTGCGCTACCAGCTCGCGTGCTTAGACTGCCACCTTAATCGTCACGATTTCCCAGGGTTTGACCGAAAACTCAAGCGAGCCATCTGCCGAGGGCCGCAAGGGCTCCTCATCATATTCAATCAAGCTCGCCCGCCAAGCCTTGCGGATGGGCTTCGAAAGCTGAATTCGAGCCGTGCTCTCGTTCCCCTCCGCCTCATAAAAGCGAATGACAATGCGGCTGTCATCACCTTCGGCTTTCTTCATCGCGGTCAGAATCAGGTTGGACGGTTCCAGCTTCAGGAACTCCGCTCTTGGCAACCAGGCTCCGCCGCCGGACGCTCCCGCTTCTGAGCCGATAAAGGCGGCAAGGCGGTAATTGAAACCGATGGACTCGCGGTAACGAAGTCTCCAGTCCCCTCCGTGAGGCATTAAGGACATCCGGTAGCGGTGATTCCCTTTTTGCGTGAACCAGTAGACGGGGTTCCAAGCCAGGCTCTTGCGGGTGGAGAGCAATACGTGTTGGAGAACAGGATAAGCCACAGGCTGCGAGGTCTCGTCCCGAAACAGGTGAACCGTCATATCCGATGCCGTCAGGCACCCCGAACCCTGGTAATGCTTGGTGGAAGCGTCAATCCAGTTGATCGCCTCGCGGTAAGCGAGCGGGTGTTCTCCGCCGTAAATCGCCGGTTGGTACTGGGTGTCCGAATCAGGGGGAAGCAGGGTGAAATCAAGCATGTCTTTGCCCATCTCGACCGTTCCAAAGGGAACTTCGTAACTCAAGCGGCTATCCTCCAGGTTGATGGGAAAGGCCACGCGCAGTTCCCGATCCTTCGTCCCGTCCCAATTCACCAGCTCGACTTCCAAATCCACCCGGTCTAACTCGTGGTAAAGATGGAAGCATTCGCGCAAGGTAAAATGCCGGAACTCGGCTTCGCGGACGGCGATCGAGCGAATCGCACCGCGGACGAAACTCTTGAAGGGAAAAGAGCGGTTGCTGGTTTTATCAAAATCTTTCAGGGTGACAATTTCCGGGTCTTCCCAGGCGTTCCCCGGAGCGGTAAATTGCAGGATCTCGCCTCCCTCGAACTTTTCGGTGCGCAGCACTTCCCACTTCTGCCTCTTGTCATACAGGCTCTTGATCCCTCCCGAACCAAAGGTAAGGCTGAAAAAATCGTTCTCGGCCTTCTCGCCGGTCAGCGGCGTTTCAGGCGGTTGGAAAGAGGCGCCCTGTTCCAGGTAGAACGTCCGGTATCCGACCGACGGAACATCGGGGGCAATAAACGCAAACTTGTTTGCCCGCTCTCGCCCCGAAGGCGTTGCCTTTTCAAATGGAACTTCGCGGCCAGTCTCATCGTGAATCGTTAATCCCTGCCAGCCCTCGGGCAGCGCAAATTCAAACTCGGCGAGGTCCGTACGCGGCCAGGATAGCGGATTGAAAATCACGATAGGAATCTGCCCGCTGGAACGTTTCTTGATGCTCTTCGAGACCTTCGAACCCGCCTCAGCCAGCAACTTGTCCGCCAGACGCTTGGACTTGGCGTAAGAAGCCACGTAGACACTGTCGGTGATGGTTCCTCGGTTCCCGCCCCAGCCGTGGTCGGGCCAGCAGTTCGCTTTCCACGCTTCAACGAGCGCCGCTTCAGGATAGTCGCCCATGCCTTCACTTTCGCCTATCCCTGCGTAAAAGCGTTCGGCGGCCAGCAGCTCGTTATGCGCCTCGCGACCCAGGAGCAGTCCCTCCCGGTTGCTGGGTTCATCGTAGTAAGCCCAGCTGAAGGGCCAATCACCCCTGAGCGTGGTGACCTCCAGCGGGTGCTCGGTGAATTCATCCAGAAAGCCTTCGGGCTCGACAAACACCATCCGAGGAGGATGAATTTGCTGACGGGGATGGGCCGCAAAATGCTGGTTCCATTTTTCCGCAAACCGCTTCATGGCCTCGTTCTGCTCGCGGGCATAGGGCGGCAGAGCCGGTTGTGGCGGAAGATAGTCGCTGGTGTAATCGTAAATAAACATGTGCGGCAAATCATGAGACGCGTAGTACGGCGCGCGTTCTCGCGCATAGTGAAGCCATCCTTGATTGCCCTTCGGATCCAACAACTTCATGGGATCGGCGTAGTGATAAGCGTAGGTCAGAATGATGGATCCGTCCGGCGACTCCCAGTTGTAAAAACCGTAGGGCATGCGCCCCTGGATGATGTATTGGATGCCCGCCTTTTTCAGAATTTGAGGCATCTGCAAGGTCATCCCGGGGGGATCGGTCTTGACATAAAAATGGGTATCCACCCCAGGAAAGGTTTCCTTCAGCCAACGCCGCCCGAAATAAAACTGCCGCACCAGTTTTTCCGGCCCTACGTGAACTTCCTGGCACTGGACGTAACTGGCTCCCCAGACAAATCTTCTCTCGCGCATGTACTGGACCATCTCTTCGCGCTTCTCGGGGTGGCGCTCCAGAAACTCCATCAGGTAGGCGGTGCTCTCCATCGAATAGCGGAATTCCGGGTATTCGGAAAGCAGCTTCATGGCAGGCAAGATGATCTCTTCAGAACGGTAATCCGCCGTCTTCTTCTGGGTGTTGAGCCAACCGAGGTCATTATGGCAGGTGCAATTCAGAGCGAAAATGCCGTTATTGAAGTACGAATGGTATGCCGGAACGCGCAACGTCCGCGGCCGGCCCACACCTGAGTTGCCCGCGCGGATCATAAAAGTCATCGCCGTCTCAGCAAAAGGCGAAGGGATCCAAATTTCGTGTTGGGAGGCCGCCCGCCCGGGAATCGGGGCCAAGGCAATCTCCATCAGTGCGCTCCCTTGCTGGGAAATCGTCAGTTGGGCTCCACGGATCTCCTCTCCGGGGTTGACCAGATGCAAGGTCGCCGACTGAACGGGCCTTCCGTTGTGCGCGTCGTACATGGAATACACATCGATTTCAAAGCCGGGCTCATGGCGGTGCGGGTAAACACGCACCTTGGCAAGTCCTGTCTCCTCGCCGCCGGGCTTACTCCACACGTCTTCCACCGTGATGCGAACGGAGTTGGTTTCCGCTGTTCGGGGAAAGGTAATGATTTGGTAATTGTAGGTTTGCGGAACCTCACGGGTAACCGACTGTCCCCCGGAAAGCGAGCAGCGCACCCGGCGAGGCGCTTCCAATAGCCTGGCCCTCGAGTAGGTCATCATGTAGGGATCTTGCCCGACGACGTCGTAAGGAAGGGTGTGGGGGAGAATCCACACTTCACTTACGGGACGAACTTCCGGGAATGTGATTTGAAGCCAGGCCCCGGAGGTCTGATGCTTGGCCTCCCAGCCATTATGCAGGTTGCTTCCCAAAACGTTGGCGGGATCATGACCCCAAGGCGGGTCGTCAACATACGAAGAAGCCGTGGCCGCCGCCTTGTAATGTGGGGCCGCCCAGTTGGGGTTGCTCTCAGGGCCGGGGCCTTCCGCCGCCAGAAGACGCGTGGCCCGTCCCACCGGAATCCCGTGGGCGATAGCCGAAGCAAGAATGAATTGCCCCCCGTCCCGTATGAATTGACGGCGATCCATTTGTCTATCTCCTTTGGTATTTCATGGTTTCACCCTACCGCCCGGTTATTGCGTTGTGGCGGTTAGTTCGTAGTGATGCGCCTGGGGCTGGGCGGCTGCGTGCGCCTGGGCGACCAAATGATCCTGCTCGCGGTTTAGCACCGTGATGATGTTGGCCACGGCCTCTGGAAGACCCGGAGTCTCCATCTTTCTGAGCGGCACCTGGATGGCCCGCCACCCGTAAAAGCGGATATCCACGCGATGCCAGACCAAGGTCAGGACCTTATAGGCCTGCTCCATCATCGGGGTGTCATACAGGGCCAGGTTGATTCCGTCGGCGAGTTGCTCTCGGCTGAAGGTTCCCACCAGGCGCCCGTCGATTTTAAGGGCATAGTCGCTTCCTTCCAGGCCTGAGACCTGCAGGGTTTCAGAGTCGAGCGCCTTATACATCCCGCTTAGTTTCATCACCAGCGCGGCAACTGGGTTGATGGTGGGAGAACTGAGCGGCGGCAGCGGCCAGAAGATTTCTCCCGTCCCTCCTCCGAAAGGAACAGGCGGAAACTGCGGCCACTTTGTGGAGTGAAGCGTCATGATGGGATAGGGCAGCGCCTTGTCGGTTTCCGTCCAGGAGATCCGCCCCTGCCCGGCCGACAAGTCTGTGACGCTGGCATTATCGGACTGCTTGACGGCTGATGCCGAAGCATTGATTCGAACCTGACTGACCATCGCGGGGGCATTCCAGGCTTTGAGCAGCGCCTGCGCCATCACCAATTCCGCGCTGGCGCCGGGATGAACTCGGCCGGGAAGGATCTTGCCTGCCAGCGCAGGGTCAGTTTGCTTCGCTTCTTCCATCAGTTTGACAAGCGGCGTGTGGAAGTCCACTACTTGCAGATGATCTTCCGCGCCCAGCTTTCGAACAAGCTGGCCGTATCGCCGCATCACGCTGTCATATCCTCCCGGAGCATGATTGGGATTGCTCGGGTATGACGGCTCAAGGGTGACGTCGTCCCACGGCGTGGGCTCAATCAGCACAATTTTCACTCCCGGCAAATGCGCCTGAAGAGACTGAATGATGTGTTCGTAGCCCGTTTTGTAAGTATTGAAAATGGCAGGGTCAAAAGGCCGGTAACTGCCGTCGTTCATTCCCAGCATGATGGTGACGATATTCGGCTTGAAAGGAAAAACGTCGCGCGAGAGGCTCAGGTCCACCGGCGCTGTCCAGTTCCCTCTGACGGTTGCGCCGCCCACCGCGGAATTCCTGAATTTCACTTGCAGATTGGGAAACCGGGTACGTACGTAAGCCTCGACCGCCACGGCATAGTAACGCTGCTCCGTGATGCTGTCCCCGTAGAAAAGCACCCGCTCGCCATTTTTCAAGTAAAAGTGCTGCGACGCAGCCAGGCTTGGCCGCGCAAATCCTAATACCAACAGCCCAACTGCCAGACACCATTTTGAGACTTTCATCAATTCCTCCGTAGGTTGACTTGCTGCCGCGCATTCTCTCATATCTTTGTCCTTTGCGGTAGGAATTAGGCGCTGGATTAAAGCGGGTAGCGAAGAGTTGTGCGCGGTGGCGCATGACTCTGCGGCTCTTTTCTGAGGCCGTCGGCCGGCAGCCTTCATGATGTCTATCACAATAGATATTTCTTAATTAACAACTATTGTTAGGCTTACCAACCGCAGAATTAGAAAACAACTCTGCGCTACCTGCTGCCACCGAGTAGAACGGCCGCGTGATGTACCGGCAAGGACACCCGGACTCTGTTCTGCGCTCCGCGTGACGCATGGTTGGCCGCGCCGAATCCCCTGTGAACGGCGGCTGCCCCCGTGGGGGCAATCTCGATCACCTTGATTTCTCTTGGACCCAGCGATTCACTTCGTTGCACCGTTCCTGTGACCGTGGAGATGGGGCGGCTGCCTTCGGGAGTGATTTGTTTCAGCTCAAATCGCTTTCCACTCAGTCCATATTTCGCCGGGTCAACGCGATATTTGAATTCAACGGGCTTGTCGATATAGTTGGCCAGAAAAACAGCCAAGTGACCCTGTTCATCCTGCCACAAGCGTCCTTCTGCGACAGGAGCCGTACCTTTGTGGATATCTTTATTAAATCCAAATCCTTCCTCGGTAAAAGTCGCGACAGGGTTCTCGGGTTCAATGGGGCCCAGCAGACGCCCATACAGGAGGTATTGCTTGGTCGCGACCCTGTAGCGCCCGCATTGGCGGAGGTATCCAGCCTTTGCCGAATATTCCGGCTTAAACAGGTCCAAGCTCATCCATCCATTCTGCCGGCCGTCCATTAAGGCCTGCCCCTGCGCGTAACAGAAGTAAGGGTCGCTCTTTGTGAAGTCACAGGGGCTTCCGAAGAAGAGGGTGTAGCCGGAATAAACCACTTCCATCATGGGGATTTCCCGATCGCTGGGCTGCGCCCAGGTCAGATAGCCGTCCACGAGATCCATAAAGACTTCATCGGTGCCTTCGGACGTAATCACGGGACGCCGCCCTTCCCGCTCTGACGTGTCCCGCACCTTGGCCAGCAGCTCGCGGTTTCCGTCCACCCAGTAACGCCCTCCACCCACGGGATGACCGTGGCTTTTGCTGAAGCAGAGCTCATGTTCCATGGCGGTGATTTGATCGATATAGACACCGTTGACGCCGTAATCCTCCACGAGGCTCTGCACGAGGGATGAAATCGTGTTCTGCCAGTATTCCTGCGTGGGACACATGGAGAGCAGGCGTCCGGATTTGGCGCCGTAAAAGTGCATTCGGTATCCGCCCGCCTCGTCCACGATGGCGTGGGGCGCAAACTTGTCAAAGTCCGGGATGTTGAAATCAGCGCTCGACCCGTTGATGTAAGGCATCACCAACACGCCGTGACGGACGAGATCCTTGACGCGTTCGGCAAATTCAGGCTTGGGAGGAAGGAAGTGCGGGTATTCGTTGTCAAACTTCATGTGGTGCCAGTTGTACCAATGGAGGCCAATCGGCACGCCGAGCGTCTTTTGGGCTTGCAACAGAGGCGCATCCATTTGCTGCGGAGAGCCCGCCGCGCCTGCCCACTCCCAATCGCCTAAAATCCACACCCCGACGTTTTTCAGGATCTCGGGAAAATCCGTGCGCTGGGAAAGCTTCCCTGCTTGCACCCATTTTTGCTTTAACGCCCAGGCACGATAGTGCTGCGCCGCTTCCAGCCATCGGCCCTGGTATACTCCGAGCTCGACAGGATAGTAGTCCGGATAATCTGAGCCGGCCACGCCCATGCCCTCGGGATAATGGACCATCGAGATCACTTTCTCATCCGAGTTCACAACAAAATCTTTGGCGTACCCGCTTGAATCCCGGGTGCCCAGATAAACGGAATCGTGATTCCGGCTCAGCGCCAGGAATTGCATCGGCCAATTGCCCGCAGGATTCCGGGCTTGAATTTTCCCGCTCCAGGCGCGCAACAGTTGCCCTCCACTGCCAAATACCGGGCGTGCAAGGTCGTATTTCCCGGCTTCCGGAAACCCCGTGACGAAAGGGAACGTGACGGACCAAAGGCCCCAGTAGTCACTTTTGTTGTCGACAAAAATGCGCCACTTCGCAATGCCCGAAACAGGCGGCAGGTCCACCGTCGCCCGCACGGTCAGGACACGATTTTCCTTCCACCAACGCAAGTCGTTCCATTCCATCACCAGGCGCTGAACACCGCCAGGAAGTTCTTCCAGGCTGGCGTAGTTGCACGGCGCATCGTTATTGTTGAGCTTCTTGATGAGGGTGCCTCTGCCCAGCGCGATTTCCCAAAGCAGGTGCTTTTCTTTAACGGGCTGAATGTGGTTGGTCCCGCTATGGAGATCCACCATGGCGGAGAGTCCCATTCCGTTGGGCTCGAACTCAAACCGCACGTGGCTGTTCGTAAGAGTAATTCCTCTCGATGGGTCCAATCGATGGGCAGCTTGCAGGCCAGCCGCGCATACGATAACCATGACACATATTAGAAACCGGGTTCGCATTAGTTCCTCCTCAGGCCTCAGTCCCCTCTATCCACCGTACCCTTCCGTATTACAGAAGAGCAGGTAGCCCACGGCACAAAGCAACGTGCCGTGGCTACCCGTTAAGGTTTCATCCGGCCGCCCGGTTATTGCGTTGTGGCGGTTAGTTCACAGTGATGCGCCTGGGGCTGGGCGGCTGCGTGCGCCTGGGCGACCAAATGATCCTGCTCGCGGTTTAGCACCGTGATGATGTTGGCCACGGCCTCTGGAAGGCCCGGAGTCTCCATCCTTCCGAGTGGCACCTGGATGGCCCGCCACCCGTAAAAACGGACGTCCACGCGATGCCAGACCAAGGTCAGGACCTTATAGGCCTGCTCCATCATCGGGGTGTCATACAGGGCCAGGTTGATTCCGTCGGCGAGTTGCTCTCGGCTGAAGGTTCCCACCAGGCGCCCGTCGATTTTAAGGGCATAGTCGCTTCCTTCCAGGCCTGAGACCTGCAGGGTTTCAGAGTCGAGCGCCTTATACATCCCGCTTAGTTTCATCACCAGCGCGGCAACTGGGTTGATGGTGGGAGAACTGAGCGGCGGCAGCGGCCAGAAGATTTCTCCCGTCCCTCCTCCGAAAGGAACAGGCGGAAACTGCGGCCACTTTGTGGAGTGAAGCGTCATGATGGGATAGGGCAGCGCCTTGTCGGTTTCCGTCCAGGAGATCCGCCCCTGCCCGGCCGACAAGTCTGTGACGCTGGCATTATCGGACTGCTTGACGGCTGATGCCGAAGCATTGATTCGAACCTGACTGACCATCGCGGGGGCATTCCAGGCTTTGAGCAGCGCCTGCGCCATCACCAATTCCGCGCTGGCGCCGGGATGAACTCGGCCGGGAAGGATCTTGCCTGCCAGCGCAGGGTCAGTTTGCTTCGCTTCTTCCATCAGTTTGACAAGCGGCGTGTGGAAGTCCACTACTTGCAGATGATCTTCCGCGCCCAGCTTTCGAACAAGCTGGCCGTATCGCCGCATCACGCTGTCATATCCTCCCGGAGCATGATTGGGATTGCTCGGGTATGACGGCTCAAGGGTGACGTCGTCCCACGGCGTGGGCTCAATCAGCACAATTTTCACTCCCGGCAAATGCGCCTGAAGAGACTGAATGATGTGTTCGTAGCCCGTTTTGTAAGTATTGAAAATGGCAGGGTCAAAAGGCCGGTAACTGCCGTCGTTCATTCCCAGCATGATGGTGACGATATTCGGCTTGAAAGGAAAAACGTCGCGCGAGAGGCTCAGGTCCACCGGCGCTGTCCAGTTCCCTCTGACGGTTGCGCCGCCCACCGCGGAATTCCTGAATTTCACTTGCAGATTGGGAAACCGGGTACGTACGTAAGCCTCGACCGCCACGGCATAGTAACGCTGCTCCGTGATGCTGTCCCCGTAGAAAAGCACCCGCTCGCCATTTTTCAAGTAAAAGTGCTGCGACGCAGCCAGGCTTGGCCGCGCAAATCCTAATACCAACAGCCCAACTGCCAGACACCATTTTGAGACTTTCATCAATTCCTCCGTAGGTTGACTTGCTGCCGCGCATTCTCTCATATCTTTGTCCTTTGCGGTAGCAGGTAGCGCAGAGTCTCGGTGTCAAGAGACTCTGCGGGTTTTCGTTGAATCCTATTCGCGTCCGCTCGTCGGCGGGCAGGAGCAGGTAGCACAGGGCCAGGTCCAGACCGTACAGCCCCGTCGATTCCATGACCACGCGGACGGCTCGCCCCGAGCGCTCGATAAAACGGAGCAGGGCCTGATGTCCTTCCGGAGTGTTGGGAAACTCGCGGAG
>Ga0307374_10005358_pt1 | contig 20770 bp, 19 predicted proteins | sample OX3MG_FD_202532 | JGI IMG/M metagenome (GOLD analysis project Ga0307374, IMG submission 202532) | Soil microbial communities from Risofladan, Vaasa, Finland - OX-3 | ecosystem: Environmental > Terrestrial > Soil > Coastal area > Acid sulfate soil | place: Finland: Risofladan, Vaasa | collected...
TCGCCGTCGAGGTCGGGGCCGGCGCTGCGCCGATGCGGCAGGACGGCACGCTCGCCGGCACCGTCCTGACGATGATCGACGCGGTGCGCAATCTCCACGCGTTGGGCGTCCCGTTGGAGGAGGCGGTCGGGGCGGCGACCGAGGTGCCCGCGCGCCTGCTCGGACGCTCGGACGTCGGCGTCCTCGAGCCGGGAGCGCCCGCCGACGTCGTCATCCTCGACGACCGGCTCGAGATCCAGTCCGTTCTCTGCGAGGGTCGAAGCGATGTCGTGGCTCGAGACTGAGCTGCGGGCGCAGCCGGAGGCACTCGCGCGTCTCCTCGACGCGCAGGGAGACGCCGCGCGCGAGGCCGCGAAGCTCTTCCGCGGGCGCGACATCCGCTACGTGCTCATCGCCTCGCGGGGCAGTTCGTCGAACGCCGCGCGCTACGCGCAGTACGTCCTCGGGCGTGCGCATCGCGTGCCGGTCATGTTCGCGACTCCCTCGCTCTACACGATCTACGGCCAGCCGCCACGCCTCGACGGCGCGCTCGTGATCGGGATCTCGCAGTCGGGCGCCTCCCCCGACGTCGTGGCCGTGCTCACCGAAGCCCGCCGGCAGGGACGGCCGACGCTCGCCCTGACGAATGCGCCCGACTCACCGCTCGCGCAGGCCGCAGAGGTCGTGCTGCCGCTCGAAGCGGGCGAGGAGCATGCAGTCGCGGCAACGAAGACGTACACGAACTCGCTCGGAGCGGTTGCTCTCCTCTTCTCGGAGATCGGCCCGGACGCCGTTGCGCGAGAGGAGCTCGCACGCATGCCCGACGCGCTGGCTGCACAGATCGAGCTCTCGCTCGGCGATCCCGTTGCGCTCGAGGAATATCGCGACGCCGTCGGTCTCACCGTTGTTGCGCGTGGCGTCAACTACGGCACGGCGTTCGAGATCGCGCTCAAGATCCGCGAGCTCTCCGGCCTGATGACGGAGGCGTACTCGCCGGCGGACCTGATGCATGGCCCGATCGCCGCCATCCAGCCCGGCTGGCCCGTCATCGTCGTCGCGCCGAACGGCCCTGCGCGGCCGACCATCGAGGAAGTGATCCCGCCGCTGCGCGCGCGCGGTGTCCGCCTCATCGCTGTGTCGGACGTTCGCGCCGTCCTCCGCCGTGCCCAGACGCGGCTGCCGCTCGTGCCGGGCGTGCCGGAATGGCTCAGCCCGCTCACCGCGGTCGTGCCGGGGCAGGCGATGGCGCTTCGCCTTACGCTCCTCCGGGAGCTCGATCTCGACAAGCCGCGCGGGCTCCGCAAGATCACCCTCACCACGTAGAGCGGCCGAGCGCGCAAACGAACAGGGCGGCCGCCTGAGCGACCGCCCTGCCATCAGCCCCCTCGTAGGGAAGAGCGCTAGTGCTTGGGCTTCGGGGTGCCCTGGTCGACGATCTGCCTCGCGGACGACGCCTGCAGGGTCGCAGCGAGAGCGGCAGGAGCGATCTTCTTGGCCGCGCGGACCTTGATGATCCCGTGGTCGCCGTTCGTGATCGTCGTCAGGTGGTGCCTGAGCGAGATCTTCGTCTTCGCGTCGATCGGGAAGACGAGCGTCTGACCCTTCAGCGACTTCGCGTGCGGCATTGCCCGCTTGACGACGATCGTGATCGAGCCGTTCGCCGGCGTCACCGAGTCGTACGGAATGTAGTTCGAGAGTGTCCCCTTGATGACATACGTCACCTGCGGCACGGGCTTGTTCGGGTGCGGCGGCTTTGCGAGCGCCACACTCGTCGGGATCACAAGTGCCGCAAAAACGAGGATGAGTACCTTCTTCATGAGTTCTGTTTCCCTTCGTTGCCCGGTCCTGGGTGTCGGGATGAGTCTCCGTCGCGCGTGTAAACCGGAGCTACGGGTGGGTGTAAACGCGGTGTAAAACGGCGATGTGTAACTAGACACACCCATCACGGCCTTGACCCCTGGCGGATGAGGGGCATAAGGTCGTCCTGTGACGGACGAGGACGACCGGCCACCCCGAATCGGCTGCCCAGGCGGTACGGCACTCCGCCGCCCGAGCGGCGCGAGCAGCCGCGTGAGCCAATCCCTGCCGAGCGGCCACCGGAGCCATCGCCTAGACCCCAGCCGCTACAAGACCAATAGCGACGACGAGCAAGATCGTTTCGGCCGCAACAAGCGTGAATATCCAAGACAAGGCGGCTAGTTTCTTCTCGTATGCCGCCCGGTTGTCATCCCAGGCATAGATCAAATCGTTTGTGACGCCCCACTCGATCCTGAAGTCCGACTGCTCGGTCTTGTATCGGTCCCAGACCTGAAGCGGCTTCGGTCCGACGTCCCAGTCTCGGCAGAAGTACGCGTTGACGCCTTTCCAGACTATGAACAAGTAGATGGCTCCGCCCCAGCCCAACACCCATAGGTCGGTAGCTGTCACCGTCTCGGCGTGATTGCCGACCGTCGCGCTTGTGTGCAGCGCAAACGTGGCAGCGGCGATACCAAGTAACCCGCTCGCAAGGGAGAGCAGGACGGCGATCTTTCCGTCTGTCCCTTCTATGGCGCTCAGTTGCTCATGAAGTTGGTCGGCGGCTAACTGATGAAGTACGCGTGGATCGCGGTGTTCGGGATAGGGCATTCGACGCTCCTAATACTTGACAAACCCACATGGGTGTGTCATAGTTGAGGTATGGAAAAGACCGAGAAGACCACGGTGATGAGCCTCGCTCGGGACATCAAGTCCGAGGCCGACGCATACGCCTACATGGAGTCGATGCGGTGGCCGGACGGCCCCGTGTGCCCTCACTGCCACAGCAGCGAGCGGCACTACTTCCTCAAGCCCAAGAGCGGCACCGGGACGCGCAAAACGCGCACCGGCTCCGAGACTCAGCGGCGTGTCTGGAAGTGCAAGACCTGCCGTAAGCAGTTCTCCGTCATCACCGGCACCGTCTTCCACGGCACGAAGGTTCCGCTCCATACCTGGCTGATGGTCGTCTTTGAGATGTGCGCGAACAAGAACGGCGTCGCCGCTCGGGAAATCGCCCGCAAGTACGGCGTCGCCCCGAAGACGGCGTGGTTCATGACGAACCGTCTGCGCGAGGCCATGAAGAACCTCGCCCCGGAGAGGCTGATAAGCGGTGTCGTGGTTGCCGATGAGACGTTCATCGGGCCGACGCCGCGCTTTCAACACGGCTACAAGCCGGTGAAGGGCGGTCAGGGCCAGATGAGGCCGGACAAGGTCGCGGTCGTTTCGCTGGTTGAGAAGGAGTCCGGCCAGGTTCGCTCGCGTGTCGTCCCGAACGTCACCGGCGACAACCTCAAGTCGGTCTTGGAGGAGCACGTCGACTTCGCGAACGCGACGCTCCATACGGATATAGCGAAGGTCTACAACCGGTTCGGGCCGCGCTTCGCCGGAGGACACCACACCGTCAACCACATGGAACGCGAGTACGTCCGCGGCAACGTGACGACGAACCAGGCTGAGAACTACTTCTCGCAGTTGAAGCGCAGCCTGGACGGGACGCACCATCACGTCAGCAAGGAGCACCTGCCGCGGTACCTCGCTGAATTCGACTTCCGCCACTCGACGCGCGAGCTTGACGACACGCAGCGCATGGCGCGGCTCATGGGCCGCACCGGGGGCCGGCGACTCACTTACAAGCCGCGCACCGCGCAATGACCCGCGAGGTTCGTACGATGGAGCCGTGATGCCCGACGAAAAGAAGATGGACTTGGACGAGCCGGTCAACGCCGACCTCGATCCCGAAGACGCGCTACGTCTCTTGCTCGGAGAAGAACACCGCGAAGACGCCGAGGACGACGCCAGCGCTGAGCCCGACTCTGAGGAGTAGCGCATCACGCCGACTCGTCCTCGACGACCTCTAGCAGTGGAACGCGTCGGCTCGACGCGGCGACGCGGACACGCACCACGGTGGATACCGAGTCGGCGTTCGACGCCTTTACATCGACCCGCACCCAGAATTCCGCGTGGCGAATCAACACCTCCACCCGACGCAATTCATGAACGCTCTCGTCGTCGTAGAGCCAAGTGGCGTTCTCGTGGATGATCCGCATTGCGAGATCGAGCGCGTGAGGATCGCCATTAGCTGGGAGAGTGATGGACCGTTGTCCTGCCACGTGCTGATCGGCCCAATGAGCTTTCACGGTCTTCGTGTTCGGAATCTGCTCACCGTTCACGTCGAGAGCAGTGAGCCATGCGATCACGTTGTGGGCGTCCTCGGTGCCGTCGTTTCGCACCGCGACGATGGCAAAGCTCGCGTGGTTGATCTGGCTCCCCTCCCGGTAAGACACGTACGGTCGGACGTACGGCCTATCGAAGGCGAGACGTGCGCGCGGCCTGGCATCGGGAGCGGAGCTTTCGATCGGCGGTGCCGTTGCACCGCCGAAAACGTCAAATAGGACGACGACCACACCAGCGAACGCGACCGCGCCGAGCACCGCCGCGGCAAGTGTGTGACTGTGGAGCAAGCCCGCAAGCGCGATCAATGCGGCGATCACGACGCTTCCGGCCCAATCTCGTCTATGCATGGAGGAGACCCTACGCCTCGGCCCCTGACGCATCCGAACCTCCGTTCGGGTGTGTCAGGTGACACATCGCCGTAAAACCGGCTCAGCAGTGCGGCGGCGGCTGCGGGATCCGCGTCAGCTCGAGGTTCGAGACGAACGGCAGCGCGCCTGCCGCACAGGCGAGCCGGATGTCGCGCCCGACCGCGGACGAGCCCGCATCCTTGACGTAGCCCGTCGCGAGCGTCAGAAGGCCGCGCGCGTGCATCGTTCGCAGGTCGCGCACGGCGCTCGGGTCGGTTCCGACGTCCTCCCGGTTCCAGCCGTCGAGGTAGCGGAGGATGGGGCCGTCGACGTCGGCCCCGTTCTGGGCGAAGAGGTAGCCGCCGCGACCGTGGACGAGCGCGGCGAGGCGGGCGACGAGCCGCTGCATCCCCGGCGCCTGCTTCGGATGCGTCTCGGTCATGTCGGTGTTGTCGAGGAAGAGCCCGTCGAGCCCCTTCCGCTCGAACGACCCCGCGACGCCGAGGAGGAGCTTCCGGAATCCCGGCGCGTCGACGTTCGCGTACCACTCGCCCCACTGCTTCCAGTAGTCGAGCCGGTACGGCTTGGCGCGGCGGAACCACGGCCGGTACGGCTCGATCGTCCCGGCGTCGAGGTAGCCGACGACGAGGGCGCCGCCGCGGTGAAGCGTCGCCACCTGCGGCTTCGTCACCTCCTGGCCGTCGACGACGACGAGGTCGTAGCCCGCGTAGCGCTGCGCGATGTCGCCCGACAGCGTCCCGTTTCCGATCGCGAACGCCCACGTGTGGACGCCGTCGAGCCGCGGCGGCAGCGCAGCGGCCGATCCCGTGCAGGCAACGAGGCACGCGGCGGCGACGAGGGCGGCCCCGAGAAGGCGCACGGCGGCATGGTACGGCTGCGGCGCCGCTAGCCTTCCGACCGATGCGGATCCTCGTCACCGGCGGCGCCGGCTTCATCGGCTCGCACCTCGCCGACCGTCTCCTCGCGGAGGGCCACGAGGTGCGCGCGCTCGACAACCTCGACCGGCAGGTTCATCCGAGCGGGGAGCGCCCCGACTACCTCGACGGCGGGGTCGAGCTGCACGTCGGGGACGTTCGCGACCACGCGGCCGTCGCATCCGCGCTCGAAGGTGTCGACGCCGTCTACCACTTCGCGGCCGCGGTCGGAGTCGGGCAGTCGATGTACGAGATCGAGCGCTACACGTCGGTCAACGCGATCGGCGCAGCTGTCGTGCTCGAGGAGGTGCTGAAGAAGCGCGACCGAATCCGCAAGCTCGTCGTCGCCTCCTCGATGTCGATCTACGGCGAGGGCCAGTACCGCAACCCGCGCACCGGCGAGTCCGGGATCGCGCCGGGACTGAGGCCCGAGAGCCAGCTTGCCGCGAAGCAGTGGGACGTGCTCGGCGCCGACGGCGGCCCCCTCGACTGCGAGCCGACCTCCGAGACGAAGCCCCTGCGCCCGACCTCCGTGTACGCCGTCAACAAGCGCGACCACGAGGAGCTCTTCCTCTCGGTCGGCGCCGCGTACGGGATCCCCGCCGTCGCACTCCGCTTCTTCAACGTCTACGGCGAGCGCCAGGCGCTCTCGAACCCGTACACCGGCGTCGCCGCGATCTTCTCCTCGCGGTTGATGAACGACAACCGCCCCGTGATCTTCGAAGACGGGAACCAGACGCGGGATTTCATCGACGTGCGCGACCTCGTCCGCGGCTGCGCGCTCGCTCTCTCGACCGACGGAGCCGACGGCATGACGCTCAACCTCGGCACCGGCCGCGCCACCTCGATCCTCGAGGTCGCGCAGACGATCGCGCGCGGGCTCGGCAAAGCCATCGAGCCCGAGATCGTGGAGCAGTACCGCGCCGGCGACATTCGCCACTGCTTCGCCGACACGCGGCTCGCCGAGGAGCTGCTCGGCTTCCGGTCGGAGATCTCCTTCGAGGAGGGCATGGGCGATCTGCTCGCGTGGCTCGAGGGACAGCAGGCGGTAGACGCGGTCGACGTGGCGCGAGAAGCGCTCGTCGCACGCGGGCTCGCGCGTTGAGCGCGGTCCCGGACGTCAGCGTCTCACTCGTCAACACGAACTCGCGGGAGCTGCTGCTCGCCTGTCTCGAGTCCTTGCATGGCGCCGGACGCGGCGTCGAGATCGTCGTGCTCGACAACGCGTCGGAGGACGGCAGCGCGGCCGCCGTTCGCGAGCGCTACCCGGACGTGCGACTCATCGAGCAGCGCCACCGCGCCGGCTTTGGAGCGAACCACAACACCGTCATCCGTGCGACGACCGGCCGTTACGTCTTCGTCCTCAACGAGGACACGACGAGCGAGGACTGGGGGTTCGAGCGGATGGTCGCGCATCTCGACGCGAACCCGCGCGTCGCCGCGCTCGCGCCGCGGCTCGTCTATCCCGACGGTCGCGTGCAGTCGTCGGCATGGCGCTTCCCCGCGCCTGCGACCGCGGCACTGGGCCTGATCACGCTCGGCCGCGCCGGGATCCTCCAGTCGGGCGGCGGCGAGACGCGCGACGTCGACTGGGCCATGGCGGCCGCGTTGCTCGTGCGGCGTGCGGCGCTCGAGGAGGTCGGGCTCTTCGACGAGGATTTCTTCATCTACTCGGAGGAGACCGACCTCTGCCGCCGCCTCCGCGATGCCGGCTGGAGGACGCAGTTCTTCCCGTCCGTCACCGTCGTCCACCACGAGTCGCAGTTCAGCGCCGGGATCCCCGAGCGGCGGATCAACGAGATGTGGCGCGGGCGGCACCGTTACTGGCGAAAGCACCACTCCGCGATCGGCGCGCGCGCGGCGGCGCTGCTCACCGGCGCGCAGTACGCGCTGCGCGGGCTGATCCGCGCGCGCGACCGGGACTTCGCGGCGCGGATGCGCCTCCACGCGCGCGACGCGATCCGCGTCACCGGCCCCGGCCTCCGCGAGCTCGCCGAGGACTGGAATCGCGCGCACGCCGAAGACTCGCGCTGAGCGCTTTCATGCGGCAGAATTCGACTCTCGTTCAACGCGATCGTGGGGGGATGCGTGCCGACTGTGCCGACTGTGCAGCGCAGCAGGTCGAGAAGGTCTCAGGCGTTTCCGGTCTCGCACACGCGCGAGCCCGTGCGGATCGAGCGCGGCAACTGGCGGCGGCGGATTCACCACCGGCCGGATCCCGGCGGCGGGACGGGTAACAGCGGTCGCGTCGAGTCGGCGCCGTCGATCCTCATCGTCGACGACGAAGGCTCGATCCGCACGATCTGCCGCGTCAACCTCGAGACCGACGGCATGACCGTCGACGAGGCCGGCGACGGGCGCCAGGCGCTCGAGCGCATTCGGCGGCGGCAACCGGAGCTCGTCCTCCTCGACGTGATGATGCCGGACGTCGACGGTTGGCAGGTCGCGGCGGAGCTCGCCGCGGACCCGGCGACGCGCGACATCCCCGTGATCTTTCTCTCGGCGAGGGCCGCGCGTGAGGACAAGGTGCGCGCACAGGAGCTCGGCGCCGTCGGCTACATCGTCAAACCGTTCGATCCGGTCGTGCTCGGCGCGACCGTGCGGGACATGCTCGACCGCGTTCGCCGCGGTGAGCGCGAGCAGCTCAACCGCGAGCTGTCCGGCTCCGAATGAGCTCGCGCAGGAGCGTGCGGTTCCTCATCGCGGCCGTTGTCGCGCTCGGCGGTCCCGGCCTCGTCACACTCCTCCACTTCACAAGCCTGCGTGCCGTCGTGCCCGCCCTGCTGTACGCGGCGGCGATCATCCTCGCCACCGCCGTCGGCGGACGGATCGGGGGCCTCGTCGCCGTCGCGGCGTCGGCGTATCCGTTCTTCCACTTCTTCGCGTACCGCTACGACCGCGGTACCGCGAACGCCGAGGGCGTCACCGCCACCGTCGTGTTCGTTCTCACCGCGCTGTTCGCGAGCGAGGTGCTGCGCCGCGAGCGCGTCGCGCGCGAGCGGGCGGAGGAGGCGGTGCGGGCGAGCACCATCGCGCTCGACGCGGCGTCGCGCCTCCAGGCCGCGGCCGACGCGCTCGCGACCGCGCGAACGCCGCAAGAGGTGCTCGACGCGGTGCTGCGCGAAGGCGTGCGTGCCGCCGAGGCGCGGAGCGGCCTGATCGCGACGCTCAGCGAGGACGGGGAGTGGCTCGACGTGACCGCTTCCCGTGGCTACGACGAGACGTCGCTCGCGCCGTATCAACGCTTCGCGGTCGATGGAAATTTCCCGCTCTCGGAGGCTGTGCGGACAGGCGAAGGGGTCTTCATCGGCTCGGGAGAGGAGCAGGACACGCGTTATCCCGACCTCGTCGGCGGCATGCAGCCGCGCCACGCGCTCGTCTGCCTCCCGCTCATCGGCCATACCGGGCCGATCGGGGGGCTCGTCTTTTCGTTCGCGAGCGATCAGGAGTTTCCGCCCGAGCGCCGCGCGCTGAAGCTCGCGCTCGCGCGGCAGGCGGCGCTCGCTCTCGAGCGGTCGCTCATCGCCGAGAAGGAGGCGCGGCTCCGCGAACGACTCGCGTTCCTCGACGCGGCGACGGCGCTGCTCACCTCGTCTCTCGACCTCCGAGAGATGCTCGGCTGGCTCACGTCCCTCGCTGTTCCGGAGCTCGCCGACTGGTGCTCCATCTCCGTCCTCTCCGAGGAAACCGGCCTGATCGAGCCGCTCGCCGTCGCGCATCATGATCCGGCGCGCAGGCGCTGGGCCGAGGAGATGCAGACCCGCACCCGGCCCATCCACATCGACGACGAGTTCGACCTGAGCGCACGCGTGATCCGAACGGGCGAGCCGGTCTTCCTCCGCGAGGTGCCGCAGGTGCTGCTCGACGAGGCGGCGGAGAGAGATCCGGAGGCCGCGCGCGCGCTCGAAGAGATCACCATCCGCAGCGCGATCACGGTGCCGCTGAGCTCCGGGGAGCGGCACCTTGGCGTGCTGACGCTCGTGGCCGAGGAACGCGAGTTCGACGACGACGACTTCGAGCTCGCCCAACAGCTCGGCGCCCGGGCCGCGATCGCGCTCGACAACGCGCGCCTCTACGCAGAGGCGGAGCGGCGCGCCGAGGCCTCGCTCGCGCTCGCGTACGTCGGCGACGGTGTCATCCTCCTCGACCTCGACGGCTGTGTCCGGTTCTGGAACCCCGCCGCGGCCGCGATCACCGGACTGGACTCGACCGACGCTGTCGGCCACCGCCTCTCGGAGGTGCTTCCGGCCTGGGAGGAGGTGACGCGGCGCACCGAGTTCGAGAGCTCCGACGCGGTGCCGGTGCGCGCCCGTCCCACCACGGTGCCGATCGAGACGCCTGAGGGCGACCGCTGGATCTCCGTCATCGCGGTCAACTTCGGCGACGGCGTCGTCTACGCGCTCCGCGACGTCACCGACGAGCAGGCCCTCGAGCGGGCGCGCAGCGACTTCGTCGCGACCGCGTCACACGAGCTTCGCACTCCCCTCGCGGCGGTGTACGGCTCGGCGCGCACGCTCCGGCGCACGGACATCGAGCTGCCGCCCGAGCAGCGGGACCGTTTCCTCGAGATCATCGAGAGCGAGACAGAGCGTCTCACGGCGATCGTCTCCCAAATCCTCCTCGCGGGGCAGCTCGAGGAGGGGCGCGTCGATCTTGCCCCATCCGCCACCGACCTGCGCGGCCTCGCGGAGAGCGTGCTCGACTCGACGCGCGTGCGTGCGCCCTCCGAGGTCGAGCTGCAGCTCGACGGGGGCGACGTGGAAGCCGTCGCGTTCGCCGACGAGGACAAGCTCCGTCAGGTGCTCGTAAACCTCCTCGACAACGCGGTCAAGTACTCGCCCGACGGCGGCCGGGTGACGGTCGAGCTCGGCAAGGCGCCCGGTCTCGTGACGCTGACGGTGCGAGACGACGGGCTCGGGATCCCGCTTGGAGAGCAGGACCGGATTTTCGAGAAGTTCTACCGCCTCGACCCCGCCCTCACTCGCGGCGTCGGCGGCAGCGGGCTTGGCCTCTACATCTCGCGCGAGCTCGTCTCCCGCATGGGCGGGCGGATGTCCGTGCGCTCCCGCCCAGGCGAGGGCGCGGCGTTCACGGTCGAGCTGCCCGCCGCCTAGAGCCCCCGGGACACGTCCCGAGTAGCCACGTCCGGTAGCAGGTACCGGACGTGGCTCGAATGGACAGCGTGCTAGCGGCGTAATCCCGCTTGGCAGCTGCCTTTTCGTTTCTCGCCCCACGGCGAAAACGGACACGTCCGGTAGCAGGTACGGGACGTGTCTGTTTGGGACGTGTCCTTAGCGGTGTCTTACGTCGAGCGGCACACTTTGTACCGACATGCTCGTTCTCGTTGTCGACGACGACCGTGCGGTGCGGGAGGCGCTCGAGCGCGCGCTGCAGCTGCACGGCTACGAGGTCGCGCTCGCGTCCGACGGCGACAGTGCGCTCGCGGCCGTCGAGGCACGCACGCCCGACGCGCTCGTCCTCGACGTGATGATGCCGGGGCTCGACGGCCTCGACGTGACGCGCCGCCTGCGGCGGCAGGGGAACCGCGTCCCGATCCTCCTCCTCACTGCGCGCGACGCGGTCGGCGACCGCGTGGAGGGCCTCGACGCCGGCGCCGACGACTACCTCCCGAAGCCGTACGACCTCGAGGAGCTGCTGGCGCGCCTCCGCGCCCTCCTCCGCCGCTCGAAGCCCGAGACGCCGGGCGACGTGCTGCGCTTCGCCGACCTGACGTTCGACCTCGGCTCGATGGACGCGCGCCGGTCGGGTCGCCGCTTCGAGCTGACGACGACCGAGGCGCACCTGCTCGAGCTCTTCCTCCGCAACCCGCGGCAGGTGCTGCCGCGTTCGCTCATCTACGAGCGGGTGTGGGGCTACGACTTCAGCCACTCGTCCAACGCGCTCGACGTCTACGTCGGCTACCTCCGGCGGAAGACGGAGGCGGACGAGGAGCCGCGCCTCATCCACACCGTGCGCGGCACCGGCTACGTCATGCGCGAGCCATGAGCCTTCGCGCCCGGCTGACGCTCGTCGCTGCCGGCGTCGTTGCCGTCGTCGTCGCGATCGCGGCGGCGACGACGTACTTCGTGATGCGGCACGAGCTCTACGCCCAGGTGGACAACTCGCTCAGGAATGACGCGCATCTGGTCAACGTGAACGACTTGGCAGCCCCCGAGGGCTTCCCCGGCAATCTCGTCGAGATCTTCAATACGCAGGGCGTTCCCGTAGGCAAGAGAACCATCTCCGTCCGTTTTGACTCCTCGATGCGGGCAGTCGCGGAAGGGGGGCGCGGCCCGTTCTTCCAGGACGCGGCGACCACGCGCGGCGGCACGACCTACCCTCTCCGAGAGTTTGTAGCGCCGGTCGGCAACTCGCTCGGTCAGGTCGTCGGTGTTGCCGTTGTCGTGCGCGACATGACCGAGACGGACCGCGCGCTCGAGCGACTCCGGCTCATCTTGATCCTCGTCTCCTTGGGCGGGATCGCGGTTGCCGCGGGAGCCGGTGCGCTCGTCTCGAACGCGACCCTCGCGCCGGTGCGGCGCCTGACCGCGGCGGCGGAGCGGATCGCGGAGACCGGCGAGCCGAGCGAGCGCGTCCCCGAAGGCGGGAAGGGAGAGCTCGCGCGCCTCGGCGCCACGTTCAACACGATGCTCGGCTCGCTCGAGGAGTCGCTCGAGACCCAGCGCCGCTTCGTCGCCGACGCGTCCCACGAGCTGCGGACGCCGCTCACGAGCATCCAGACGAACATCGACGTCTTGCGCGGCGACATCGAACTCGGCCCGAAGCAGCGGAGGGCTCTCCTCGACGACCTCCAGCGGGAGTCGCAGGAGATGCGCTCGCTCATCGCGAGCCTCCTCGAGCTCGCTCGCGCCGGCGGCGCGCAGCAGGAGAAGGCGCAGTTCCAGCTCGACGAGCTCGTCGAAGACGTCCTCGAGCGTGCGCAGCTGCGATTCCCTTCCGTCACCTGGCACGCGTACCGGATCGAGCCGACCGTCGTCACCGGCTATCGCGACCGGATGGAGCGAGCCGTCTGGAACCTTCTCGAGAACGCCGGCAAGTGGAGCGGCGACGGCGGCTCGGTGGACGTGTCGCTCACGGCCGGCGAGTTGCGGGTGCGAGACCACGGGCCGGGGATCGACGAGGAAGATCGCCCGCTCGTCTTCGAGCGCTTCTACCGCTCGGCGGCCGCGCGCTCCATGCCGGGCGCGGGGCTCGGCCTGTCGATCGTCCGCGAAGTGGCCGAGGCACATGGCGGCACGGTCGTCGCGGAGAATGCGGCGGGCGGCGGCGCGCTGTTCCGGCTCAGCCTCGACGGCGCGGCTCGCCCGGGCTCACTTACCGGCTCTTAGGCTTTCTTCATCCAGGGGTGATTCGATTGCGGTACATCGAACCCCCCTCCCGGCCCGCGCTGCTTCATGCGGGCCGCGACCAGCCCGGTCCGGCGCCTTCCCGGATCCCCTGCGGTGAAGGCGCCGGATCGCGTTGCTGGTGGGTCCCATCACCGGGGAGCGACAGCCACACGTCGGCTCCGCCGTCCGGGAGGTTGCGGAGGCCCGCGCTGCCGCCGTGCGCCTTCGCGACGAGCTCGACGATCGACAGGCCGAGGCCTGTGCCGCCGCGCCCGCGCGCCTCGTCGGCGCGGCTGAAGCGGTCGAACGCCCGCGCCGCGAAACCGTCGGGGAAGCCGCCGCCGGAGTCGCGCACGTGCAGCTCCACCGTTCCATCCGCGACCGCCGCCGACAGGACGACCGCTCCTCGTCCGTGGGTCAGCGCGTTGTCGACGAGGTTGACGAGCGCCTGGCCGACCCGCAGCGGATCCGCGTCGACGTGGAGACGACCCGGCTCGAGGCGCACCTCACGGCCGAGCGTCGCGGCGCGCGACCCGAAGCGCGTCCGGATGTCCGCCAGCAGCTCGTCGACGTCGACGCGCTCGCGTCGCACCGGCAGCGTGCCCCGGTCGGCGCGCGCGATGAGGAGTAGGTCTTCGGCGAGCCGCGAGAGTCGCTGCGTCTCCTCCCCCGCCGACCGCAACGCGTCCTCGAGCTCCTCGCGCGATCGCGGCCGTCGCAACGCGAGGTCGAGCTCCGTCCGCAAGAGCGCGAGCGGCGTCCGCAGCTCGTGGCTCGCATCGGCGACGAAGCGGCGCTCGTGCTCGAACGCGTCGTTGAGGCGCGCGAGCATGTCGTTGAGCGTCGTGGCGAGTCGCGCGACCTCGTCTCGTGCGGCCGGCACCGGCAGGCTGCTCGGTTCCCCCGGCGTGACCGCCGCCGCGCGCCGCCGCAGGAGCTCGACGGGGCGCAACGCGCCTGCAGCGAGGAGGTAGCCGCCGAGGCAGGCCGCGAGCAGCGCAAGCGGGAGGAAGATCACGAGCTGCCGCCGGAGATGGTCGAGCGACTCGTCCCGCGGGGCGAGCGAACGCGCGACGGCGACGTACCCGCCGCCTTGGTCCGCACGCTGAACGAGGACGCGCCACGTGCCGGGACGGTTCGAGACGTGCTCGGTCAGCCAGAGCCGGTCGCCGGGGGCCGCTCCGGCGAGCGTGATGCGGCCGACGAGCGGGGCGAGGTCGCGCGGCTGGGAAACGCTGAGCCGGCCGGCGGAGTCGAAGCGCTGCGCAAGCGTCGTGCCGCCGCCTGCGTCCGCATCCACGCGGCGGTTGTCGATCTCCTCCCCGGCCTGCGCGACGAGCGTCTGGTCGACGGTGCCGAGGAGCTCGCTTCCGACCCGCTCGTAGACGAAGAGACCGACCGCGGCAAGGACGACGGCCATCGCGACCGCGAACCCGAGCGTGAGGCGAACGCGGATCGGAAGCCGCGACATGCCCTTCAGTCTGCGCGCAACCGGTAGCCGACGCCGCGGACCGTCTCGATCGAGTCGCGGCCGAACGGCCGGTCGATCTTCTCCCGGAGATAGCGGACGTAGACGTCGACGACGTTCGAGCGGCTCTCGAAGGCGATGTCCCACGCTCCGTCGAGCAGCTGCGTCCGCGTGAGCGTGATGCCGGGCCGCCGCATGAACAGCTCGAGGAGGGAGAATTCCTTCGCGGAGAGGTCGAGCTCCTGGTCGCCGCGCCAGGCGCGATGCGACGCGGGATCGAGGCGGAGGTCGCCGATCTCGACGACGGCCGGGCGCTCGACCGGCGTGCGCCGCGTGAGGGCGCGGAGCCGCGCAAGGAGCTCTTCGAACGCGAACGGCTTCGTGAGGTAGTCGTCCGCGCCGGCGTCCAACCCGACGACGCGGTCGTCGACGTCGTCCCGCGCGGTGAGCATGAGCACGGGAGTCCAGACGCCGTCGCTCCGCAGGCGGCGGCAGACCTCGAAGCCGTCCGCACCGGGCAACATCACGTCGAGGACGATCGCGTCGTACTGGACGGCACGCGACATCCACAGCGCTTCCTCACCGCGCTCGGTGACGTCGGCCGCGTAGCCCTCCTCGCGCAGGCCACGCCCGAGCAACTCGCCGAGCTTCTTCTCGTCTTCGACCACGAGAACCCGCATGAGGGCATTGTCGCGCGCGGTGTGAGAGCTGCATGAGGGGGTTCACGGATCCCTCATCACGGGCCGCTCCACTGGTGTCGTGGGGGTCGACCGGAACGAGCGCCTGACGGCCGTTACGGGAGCGGTGCTGATCGTGCTGCTCGCCGCGCTCGGCGTGACGATTCTTTCGATCGGCCCGCTGATCTGGTGGCACGTTCTCATCGGGATGCTCCTGATCCCACCCGTCCTGCTCAAGCTCGCGAGCACCGGCTGGCGCTTTCTCCACTACTACCGCGGCACGCCGGAGTACGTGCGGCGCGGCCCGCCGGAAACGCCGCTGCGGCTGCTCGCGCCGCTCGTCGTCGTCTCGACGCTCGCCGTGTTCGGGACGGGCGTCGCGCTCATCGTCGTCGGGCCGGCGGGAGGGATCCTTGTCGGCCTGCACAAGGCCTCGTTCGTCTTCTGGCTCGTCGCGACCGCGGTGCACGTGCTCGCGCACCTGCGGCGCCTGTTACCCACGGCGCGGCCGGTGCCCGGAGCCGTCACGCGCGGCGCCCTCGTCGTCGTGTCGATCGTGGCGGGCGCGGTGCTCGCCGCGGCGACCGTTCGCTACGGCGACTCGTGGGTGCACTGGTTCGCCCACCGCAACTTCGGCGGCGACGGCTGACGGTCAGCCGAAGCGGGCGACGGCTCGGGCGCGGCGGCGTTCCGCCTCGACCTCGCGGTCCTTCGGCGCGGCGGTCGTGACGAGATCCTCGAGGAGGTGCTGCGTGATGTGCGCGATCTCGTGCACGGCGCGGTTGAAGACCTCCTCGTTCGCCTGCGACGGCTTGGTCATACCGCTCACCTTGCGCACGTACTGCAGCGCCGCCGCTTCGACCTCGTCGGAGCTCGTGGGCGGATCGAAGTTGTAGAGAGTTCTGATGTTCCGGCACATGCGGGCAACGTAGCCGAGCTGCTGCCGTCTAGTCGACGAGGCTCAGCTCCTGGTCGTACTTCGGGAGCAGGTCACGGTCGCCGCCGCCGGCGCTTTCGCCCGGACGGAGCGGGACGACGACGCGAATCGCGCCGCCGCGCACGAACGCGACGCGGTCCGGGCCGGCGTCGAGCGGCTCGTAGCTCCCGCTGAAGACCTCGGGCCGCTCGGCGCGCAGGCGCAACACGCGGCGGATCAGGTGCATCTTCAGCGTGCGGCGCGTCGGGCTCGCCTCCCGGAGCGCGGCGGCGTGGACTCCCCAGTTCACCGGCCGCCGGTTGTCGGGGTCGACGAGGTTGAGCGACCAGAGCGCGTCTCCCTGGTAGACGTCCGGCACGCCGGGGCTCGTCAGTCGGAGGAGAAGCGCCCCGAGCGACGCGTGCTCGCCGGCCCGCGCGACGCGCGCGGCGAACGGCTCGAAGTCGGCGAGGAACTCCCGGTTTCCGTAGAGGCTGCGCACGAACTCGCGGACGCGGCGCTCGTGCGTCTCGTTCGGCTCGAGCCAGCTCGTCGTGCGCTTCGCCTCGCGCAACGCCTTCTCGAGGTAGCGCTCGACGCGTCCCGGCACGATCGGCCACGCGCCGACGAGCGTCTGCCAGAGGAGGTACTCCTCGTTCGGGTCGTCCATCCCGCCGGTGAGCTCGTGCCAGCGGCGGACGCGGCGGCCCCACTCCTCGTGCATCCCCGCGAGCGCGGCGATGCGCGCGCGGACGTCGCCGGCGCGCTTCGTGTCGTGCGTCTGGGAGGCGAGGAGCGTGCGCGGGTGCCGCTCGAGCCGCTCGAGCGCGGCGCGGTGGAACTCGTCCGGCGAGAGCGAGAAGCGCTCGGGGTTGCCGCCGACCTCGTTGAGCGCGGCGAGCCGGAGCCAGCGGTAGAACGCGGTGTCCTCGACGCCCTTCGCCATGACCGGCCCCGTCGTCTGCTGCCAGCGCACGACGAACTCCGCTTCGGGCGTCTCGGGCCGGTCGCCCGGGGGCTCGCAGTACGCGCGGTAGACGTGCATCGCGGCCGCCGCCTCCTCGAGTCCGGTGAGCGGGACGAGCGCAAGGAGCCGGTCGAACTCCGGCTGGAAGATCGTTCGCGCGACCTCGAGCTTCGCCTCGTGTGCCACTTCCGCGAACGTGCGGCGCTCGCCGGTCAGTTCGGCGTACAGCTCCGTCATCGGCTCCTCGCCGGCGGGGTCGACGAAGACGGCGGTCGCGTCGTTCGCGAACTCGTAGCCCGTCGTCCCCTCGACCGGCCAGTCGGGGCTCAGCCGCTCGCCCGGCTCGAGGATCTTCTCCACCCAGACGTGCCGGACGCCCGAGTCGGAGAGGCGCTGGAGGTACTCGCGCGGGTTCGCGAGGCCGTCGGGGTGATCGACGCGGAGGCCGTCGACGAGGCCGTCCGCCACGAGCTGGAGCACCTTCGCGTGCGTCTCCTCGAAGACCTCTGGATCCTCGACGCGTACCCCGGCGAGCTCGCCGATGTCGAAGAAGCGCCGGTGCCAGCCGCTCGCCGCGTCCCAGTCGAAGAAGCGGGCGCGGAGCTCGAGGTCGCGCCAGTAGCGGTTCTCCTCCTCCGAGGTCGCCATGTGGTTCGGGACGACGTCGAGGATCGTGCCGAGCCCCGCCGCGCGCGCTGCCTCGCAGAGCGCGCGCAGCTCGTCCTCGCCGCCGAGCTCGGCGGAGACCCGCGTCGGGTCGACGACGTCGTAGCCGTGCTCCGATCCCTGCCGCGCCTGCATGACGGGCGAGAGGTAGAGGTGCGAGACGCCGAGGTCGCGGACGTGGGGGAGGACCATCTCGCGCACCGCGCGGAAGCCGAGATCGCGGTTCAGCTGGATCCGGTACGTGCAGCGGAAATCGGGCATGACTCCTGTCCTATCCAGACACGTCCGGTGTCAGACACCGGACGTGGCCGTTTCGGACACGTCCGGTTGTCAGTCATTCAGACGTGTCCGTTAGGGACAGGCTGCGCGGAGTGAGCCGCACGTCGTGGCCGGTCTGGCGAGCGGTCATGTCCATTGCGGCCACGTCCAGTTGTCAGTCATTTGGGCGTGGCTGTTCTGGGCACTCGCCTGTCCGTTCCAGACACGTCCGGTGTCTGACACCGGACGTGGCCGTTTCAGACGCGGCGAAGCAGGACGAGTGAGTGCTCCTGCACGGAGACCGTGGCGTGCGTCGCGAACGAATCGCCGTCGACCGAGCCCGTCGCGAGCTCGAGCGCCCAGCGGGTCCCCAGCCGGCGCGCCGGGAGCGTGAACTCGACCGGCTCCTGGCGCGCGTTGAAAAGGAGGAGGAACGAGTCGTCGACGACCTCCTCACCGTGCGCCGTGCGAGTCGGGATCTCCCGGCCGTTGAGGAAGACGCCGAGCGTGCGCGTCTCGGCGTTCGTCCAGTCGCGCTGCGTCATCCGCCTCCCGTCCGGCCGGAACCACCACACGTCGGGCAGCCCCGACTTGCCCGAGGAGCCGCTGAGGAACGACTGCCGCCGGAAGACGGGATGCTCCTGGCGGAGCCGGATCATCCGCCGCACGAACTCGAGGAGCTCTCTGTCGGCGCTCGCCCAGTCGAACCACGAGATCTCGTTGTCCTGGCACCACGGGTTGTTGTTGCCGCCCTGCGACCGGCCGAGCTCGTCGCCGCCGAGGAGCATCGGCACGCCCTGGGACAGCAGCAGCGTCGCGAGGAAGTTCCGCTGCTGCCGGGCGCGCAGCGCGAGCACCGCGGGGTCGTCCGTCTCGCCCTCTGCGCCCATGTTCCACGAGCGGTTGTCGTCGGTGCCGTCCTCGCCGTTCTCGCAGTTCGCCTCGTTGTGCTTGGCGTTGTACGAGACGAGGTCGCGGAGCGTGAACCCGTCGTGGGCGGTGACGAAGTTGATCGACGCGAACGGCTCGCGCCCGTCTTCCTGGTAGAGGTCGGACGAGCCGGTGAACCGCTGCGCGAACTCGCCGACCGAGCCCTGCCCGCGCCAGAAGTCGCGCATCGAGTCGCGGTATTTGCCGTTCCACTCCGCCCAGAGGACGGGGAAGTTGCCGACCTGGTAGCCGCCCGGCCCGACGTCCCACGGCTCGGCGATGAGCTTCACCTGCGAGAGGACCGGATCCTGGTGGATCGTGTCGAAGAACGCCGAGAGCCGGTCGACGTCGAAGAACTCGCGCGCGAGCGCCGAGGCGAGGTCGAAGCGGAACCCGTCGACGTGGCAGTCGAGGACGAAGTACCGCAGCGAGTCCATGATCAGCCGCAGCACCGACGGATGGACGGGATTGAGCGAGTTGCCCGTCCCTGTGAAGTCCATGTAGAAGCGCGGGTCGTCGGGCATGAGCCGGTAGTAGCTCGCGTTGTCGACGCCTTTGAACGCGAGCATCGGCCCGAGATGGTTGCCCTCGGCGGTGTGGTTGTAGACGACGTCGAGGATGACCTCGATTCCGGCCCTGTGCAGGGCTTTCACCATCCCCTTGAACTCGAGCACCTGCTCGCCGCGCGTGCCCGTCGCGGCGTAGAGCGCGTGCGGCGCGAGGTAGCCGATCGACGAGTAGCCCCAGTAGTTCGTCAGCCCGCGGTCGTGGAGGAAGCTCTCGTCGGCGATGTGGTGGATCGGGAGGAGCTCGATCGCGGTGACGCCGAGCTCCTGCAGGTACTCGAGCGCCGGCTCGGAGGCGAGGCCGGCGTACGTGCCGCGGAGGTCGTCGCGGACGTCGGGCGAGAGCCGCGTGAAGCCCTTGACGTGCGCCTCGTAGATGACGGTCTCGTTCCACGGCGTGTCCGGCGGCGCGTCGTCCTCCCAGTCGAAGTGCGGGTCGACGACGATGCACTTGGGGATCGCCTCGGCGTCGTCCTCGTCGTCGAGCTCGAGGTCGGCGTCCTCCTCGCCCGTCGGGACGTAGGGGAGCACGTTCGCCGCGTCCCAGAGGATCTGCCCCTCGATCGACTTCGCGTACGGGTCGATGAGGAGCTTGTTCGGGTTGAAGCGGTGCCCGCTCGCGGGGTCGTACGGGCCGTGGACGCGGTAGCCGTAGCGCTGGCCCGGCCCGACGCCCGGGAGGTAGCAGTGCCAGTTGTGCGACGTGTAGTCGCGGAGCTCGACCCGCGTCTCCTCGCCGTTCTCGTCGAAGAGGCACAGCTCGACGCGCTCGGCGTTCTCGGTGAAGAGCGCGAAGTTCGTGCCCCGCCCGTCCCACGTCGGCCCGAGCGGGAAGGGCTTTCCGGGCCAGACGTTCACACGCGCAGCTCGACCGTTCGGTTGCCGAAGTCGGCCACGAGCTCCACGCTACCGCGGCGCAGGGTGAGCACTCGCCGGCTCTCGTCTGCTTCGGCAACGAGCTCGCGCGGCAGCTCGCGGCGGAGGGCGAGGAGCTCGCGGTAGAGCGGGTCGGGCTCGGCGGGGTGGAGCTTCGAGCGGAGGAACGTCTCCACCGCCTGCGGGTCGGGGACGTCCTGGCCGGAGAAGCTCGCGAACGACTCGAACTCCTTCTTCCGCCCCTCGCGGGTCGCCTCGGCGATCGCGGGGTCGAAGTGGTCGGTGAAGAACTGGAACGGCGCCGTCTCGAAGTGCTCCTCGCCCATGAACAGGAGCGGCGTGCACGGAGAGAAGAGCGTCACGGCGGCGGCGACGCGCAGGGCGTCTTCCGGCAGCCGGTCGCCGAGCGCGCGGTTGCCGACCTGGTCGTGGTTCTGCGCGCAGACAACGAGGCGGCGCGGGTCGTGGCCGGCTCCGCGGAGGTCGTCGGCGAGCGCCACGACCGAGCCGAAGCCGGCGTAGTACCCGTCCTGCTCGCCGGTCAGGAGGACGTGGAGCTCGTGATGTGTCGCGTCGAACCACTGCGCGTCGTGGCCCCACTCCTCGATCGGCCGCCAGTCGCCGAGTTCCATCTCCGATATGACGAGT
>Ga0307374_10005360_pt1 | contig 20766 bp, 17 predicted proteins | sample OX3MG_FD_202532 | JGI IMG/M metagenome (GOLD analysis project Ga0307374, IMG submission 202532) | Soil microbial communities from Risofladan, Vaasa, Finland - OX-3 | ecosystem: Environmental > Terrestrial > Soil > Coastal area > Acid sulfate soil | place: Finland: Risofladan, Vaasa | collected...
GTTCGGCACCGTCGCACCGTAGCGAGGACGCGCGGCGAAGGGAAAGACCCTACGCGCGGCGCGACGTCAGACCAGGTGGGGGGTGGCGTGGACGGCGGCCTGCTCGGCGCTCGCGACGTGGAGCACGGCGTTGATGAGCGCGAGGTGCGTGAGCGCCTGCGGGAAGTTCCCGAGCTGGCGGCCCGAAATCGGGTCGAGCTCCTCCGCGAAGAGCCCGAGCGGGCTCGCCGCGGCGAGGAGCCGGTCGCACAGCTGGCGGGCCCGGACGACCTCGCCGATCTCGACGAGCGCGGAGACGAGCCAGAACGAGCAGGTCGTGAAGCTCCCTTCGGGCTGGTTCAGCCCGTCGTCGGTCGCCTCGGTCCGGTAGCGCAGCACCATCCCCTCGACCGAGAGCTCGTCCGCGATCCCGAGCACGGTCGCGACGAGCCGTGGGTCGTCCGGCGGGAGGAAGCGGACGAGCGGCAACAGCAGGAGCGACGCGTCGAGCTCGTCGTCGCCGTAGGACTGGGTGAAGCGGCCGCGGTCGTCGACGCCGTTCGCGCAGACGTCCGCGTGGATCACCTCGGCGGCGTCGCGCCACGCCTGCGCGCGCGCCGCGTCGCCGTGCAGCGCGGCGAGCCGCGAACCTCGGTCGGCCGCGACCCAGCACATGACCTTCGAGAACGTGAAGTGGCGGGGCTCGCCACGCACCTCCCAGATGCCGCGATCGGGCTCCCGCCAGCACGCGAGCGCGGCCTCGACCGCGAGGAGGACGACGCGCCACGTCCGCTCGCTCAGCGCGTCCCGGTTGCGGGCGTGCTGGTAGACGCAGTCGACGAGCGCGCCGAAGATGTCGTGCTGCTGCTGGCCGTACGCGCCGTTGCCCACCCGAACGGGTGTCGCGCCGTCGTAGCCGGACAGGTGGTCGAGCGTGACCTCGGGATCCTGGACGCCGCCGTTCACCGGGTAGAGGATCTGCAGGCACGGCGTGCGGTCCGGACCGCCGCCCGCCCCCCCGGTGGTGTCCGCCGCGACGTCGCTCGCGAGCATGTCCCCGAGGAACGCGAGGAAGTCCTCGGCCTCCGCGTCGAAGCCCAGCGCGTGCAGCCCCCACATCGCGAACGCCGTGTCGCGGACCCAGGCGAACCGGTAGTCCCAGTTGCGCTCGCCGCCCGGCTGCTCGGGCAGCGACGTCGTCGGCGCGGCGAGCAGCGCGCCCGTCGGCGCGTACGTGAGCCCCTTCAGCGCGAGCGCGCTCCGCTCGAGCGCCTCGCGTCCGGCGTGGTCCGGGATCACCCCGCGGTCGAGCCACGCCCGCCAGAAGGCCTCCGTCTCGCGCCGCCACGCGGCGACCTCGCCGCGCTGGAGCGGCAGCGGCCGGTCGGACCACCCGAGCGACACGAAGGCGGTCTCGCCCTCGCAGAGCCGGTGACGGGCGAGCACGTTGCGGCCCTCGATGCCGAGCCGCAGGCTTCCCGCGAGCGAGAGGCGGATCGCGCCCGGTGTCGACGTCGAGACCTGGTCGTAGCCGGAGCCCGAGTACTCCCAGCGCGCGTCGACGCGCCCGTAGTCGAACGACGGCGCGCACTTGAGCGTGAGGTCGACGACCCCGTGGACGCACTTCGCGATGCGCACGAGCACGTGGCGCGCGTCGAAGTCGCTCGGCGTCCGCCGGTGCAGGCCCGAGCGGTCGTCCGTGCGGTGCCACGGGCCGACCGCGAGGAAGTCGGTGACCACGAGCCAGCCCGTGCCCGTCTGCCAGGTCGTCTCGAGCACCGTCGTGCCGGGGAGGTAGCGACGACTCGCGGGCACCGAGAGGTCCTGCGGACCGAGGCGGAACGACCCCGCGGAGCGGTCCAGCAGCGTCCCGAACACGCTCGGGTCGTGCGGATTCGGCAGGCAGAGCCACTCGACCGCGCCGCTCGGGGCGACGAGGCAGTTGTTCTCGCAGTCCGACAGGAACGCGTAGTCGGCGATCGCCGGGAACGACGACGGGAAGAGCGCGAGCGAGCCGGCGAGGCTGGTCTCTCGGCCTCCCGAGAGCGCGTGCAGCGGGCTCGCGGACGCGGGCGCGTACGAGACCTCGTACGCCTCGAGCCCGCTCGTCTCGGCCGGCATCGCATCCACCAGGTCGTCCTCCTCGGGCTCCCGCACACGGGCACCTGCTCGCCTAACGGCTGCGGGGCGCCACATTCCAGCCGTCCCCCGACCGGGGACCGCTGTCGGCGGGCGCGACCGGGCATCATGGAGGCCTTCGGGCGGCGCGCGCCGTCGGGGAGGCACGAGCGCGATGGGGCTGACGCGAGGGTTCACCGGGCGCGGCGACCGCGCGCGCGACCCGCGCCTGCCGCCGGGCCAGTACGACGTGGGCGACGACTGGCCGGTGCTGAGCGCCGAGCTCACCCCGCGCGTCGACCTCGCGGCATGGAGCCTCACGGTGACCGGCGCGGTCGAGCGCGAGATCGCGTGGAACTGGGAAGAGATCCAGGCGCTCCCCCCGGGCCGGTTCGACGGCGACATCCACTGCGTCACCACCTGGTCGAAGCTCGGCACGTCGTTCACCGGCGTGAGCGTCGACTCGCTGCTCGACGCGGCCCGACCGCTCCCGGGCGCGACCCACGTCGTCGCGTCCTGCCTCACGGGCTACACGACCAACGTCCCGCTCGCCGACCTCGTCGGCGGGCGGGCGCTCGTCGCGTTCGCGCACGAGGACCGGCCACTCTCGGCGGAGCACGGCGGTCCGGCGCGCCTCGTCGTGCCGCACCTGTACTTCTGGAAGAGCGCGAAGTGGCTCTCGGGGCTGCGCTTGCTCGACCACGACGAGCCGGGCTTCTGGGAGCGCAACGGCTACCACGATCGCGGGGATCCCTGGCAGGAGCAGCGGTACCAGGGTGACTGAGCTCGACGCCGGCGTCGCGCCGCCCGGGCCGTGGCAGCAGGCGACCGTCGTCGCCGTGCGCGCCGAGTCCGCGAACGCGAAGACCTTCCGGCTCGCGCTCTCGCGCCCGTCCCGCCACCTCGCGGGCCAGCACTACGTCGTGCGGCTCACCGCACCCGGCGGCTACCGCGCGTCGCGCTCGTACTCGGTCGCGTCGGCGCCGGACGGCGGCGCGGAGGTCGAGATCACCGTCGAGCGGCTCGAGCGCGGCGAGGTGTCGGCGTTCCTCCACGACGAGGTCGTCGTCGGCGACGTCCTCGAGGCGCGGGGCCCGATCGGCGGGTGGTTCGTCTGGCGCGGGGACGGCCCCGCGCTGTGCATCGGCGGCGGCTCGGGGATCGCCCCCCTCATGGCCATGCTCCGCCTCGCCCGGCGCTCGCGGCGCATCGGGCTCCTGCAGCTCCTCGTGTCCGCCCGCAGCCCGCGCGACCTCTACTACGCGGACGAGCTGCCGGGCCCCGAGACGACGATCGCCTTCACGCGGGAGATCCCGCCGGGATTCCCGCGGCCCCCGGGCCGGCTCACCCCGGCCGACCTTCCGGAGAGCGTCCCGCCCGGCGCGACCGCGTACCTCTGCGGCTCGTCGGGCTTCGTCGAGGGCGCGGCCGCGCTCGCCGAGGCAGCCGGCATACCGGCGGCGTCGGTGCGAGTCGAGCGCTTCGGCCCGAGCTAGAGCGACCGACGGGGGCGCAGCGGCGCGCCCGACAACGAAGGAGCACGCGTGAGCGACGACCACGACGCCGGTGAGGCCTCCGGCACGGCGGCGGGCGCGCCGCCCGGGGGCACGGCGGCGGGCGCGCCGCCCGGGGGCACGGCGGCGGGCGCGCCGCCCGGGGGCACGGCGGCGGGCGCGCCGCCCGGGGGCACGGCGGCGGGCGCGCCGCCCGGGGGCACGGCGGGCGGGCGGATCGAGCGGGAGAAGCACGCGGCAGCGCAGGTCGCCGCGGCGCTCGTCGAGGCGCACATGCTCGTCGGGCTCGGCACCGGGTCGACGGTCGCCCACCTGCTCCCCGAGCTCGCGCGGCGCGCGCTCGCGATCCGGTGCGTCGCGACCTCGCCCGCCACCGAGGCCGCGGCGGCCCGCCTCGGTCTCGACGTCGTCCCGTTCGCGGGTCCGCGACGCCTCGACCTCGCGATCGACGGCGCGGACCAGGTCGGGCCCGCGTGCTGGCTCGTGAAGGGCGGCGGCGGCGCCCACACCCGCGAGAAAGTCGTCGCAGCCGCAGCCGAGCGCTTCGTCGTCATCGTGTCGTCGGACAAGCTCGTCGTCGGCCTGCACGCGCCGATCCCCCTCGAGCTGCTCGAGTTCGGCGTCGACGCGACGCTGCGCTCGCTCGGCGGGGCCCGGCTGCGCGGCGGGCCGCCCTCTCCGGACGGCGGCGTGCTCGCGGACTACCTCGGCGACGTCGGCGACCCTGCGGCGCTCGCCGATCGCCTGTCCGCCGTCCCGGGCGTCGTGTCCCACGGCCTGTTCCCGCCGGAGCTCGTCGGCGAGGTGCTCGTCGGCGAGACCGTCGCGGACGGCTCCGCGACGGTCCGCCGGGTCGCGCCCGGGGTCTGACCGGCGGTGCCCGGAGGCCGAGGAGCCTCGCCGGGCGCCGGGGCCGTCCCCCGGGGCGCGCCCTCAGCCGGCCCAGCCGCCGGTCACGAGATCGACGCGTTGTTCAGGAACAGGTGCCCCATGGCCGTCGGGTAGACGCCCTTCACGCGCTTCGTCGTCGCGGTCAGGTAGTTGTAGAAGTAGCCGAAGACGACCGGCGTCTCGGCGAGGAGCAGCCGCTCGATCTTGCCGGCGAGCGACCGCTGGGTCGACAGGTCGACGGCCGCGACGTACTGCGTCACGAGCTTGTCGTACGACGCGTCCTTGAAGTGCGCGGCGTTCCACGTGCCGCTCGACTCGAGCGGCGCGGTCAGGAAGACGTTGGGCACGCTCCGGTGGCCGTAGTCGACGAGGCTCATCGTGCCGTCGAGCCAGTCGGAGCTCCCGAACGTCGCCTTGCCGTAGTACGCGCTCGACGTCTCGACGTCGAGCGCGATGTCGATGCCGACCTTCGCCGCGCTCGCCTTCACGATCTGCGCGTACGCGGGGATCTCGAGGAGGTTCTCGGTGTACAGCTTCGTCGTGAACCCGTGCGGATGCCCGGCCGCGGCGAGCAGCTGCCTCGCCTTGCGCAGGTTCATCGTGCGCTGCGCGACGCTCGTGTCCGTCGACGGGAAGACCGGTGCGAACGGGCTGTCGTTGCCCGGCACCGCGTAGCCCTTGAACAACGCCTTCACGATCGCGGGCCGGTCGAGCGTGAGGGCCAGGGCCTGGCGCACGCGCGGGTCGTGGAACGGCGCCTTGTCGCAGCGCATCGACAGCTCGCGGTGCGCGCTCGACTTCAGGTTGATCACGTCGTAGGCCCCGGTGATCAACGACTCGCCGCCCTGCACCGAGAACTGGCTGACGACGTCGATCGTCGACCCCTCGAGCGCGACGATCGACGGCGTCTGGGTCGCGTAGAACGTGAACTGCGTCGTGCGCACGAGCGCCTTCGGCCCCCAGTACGCGGGGTTGCGCGTGAACGCCGCGCCGACGTCCGGCTTGTAGCTCGTGAGCGTGAACGGCCCGGTCCCGATGAACGACTTCTGCCATCTCGCCGGGTCGTAACCCTTCGGCAGGATGATCATGTTGTAGTTGTCCGACGAGCACAGGTACGGGAAGTTGCCGTTCGGCGCATCGAGGTGGAATCGCACGGTGTAGGCGTCGACCTTCGTCACGCCGGCCGGCGTGAGCACGCCCCCGAAGGCGGAGAGCGCGTTCGCCGTGCCCTTCGGGTCCGTCTGCAGCTTGTAGGTGTAGACGACGTCGTCCGCGGTGAGCGGCCTGCCGTCGTGGAACTTCACGCCTCGTCGGATCTTGAAGGTCCAGACGTCGCCGGCCGAGTTCGCCGACCAGCTCGTCGCGAGCACCGGACGCAGCCGCAGGTGCTCGTCCGACAGGCAGAGGTACTCGCCCGTCTGGGCGAGCATGGCGAGGCCGCCCTGGTCCGCGACCGTGAGCGGGTTGATCTGGCCGGTCGGCGTCACGAGCCCGACGCGGATCGTGCCGCCCGGCGCCCGGGGCGCAGCGGCGGGCCGCGTCGACGCGGCGCTCGTCCCGGCCCCCGCGACCGCGGCGATCATCGAGATCGAGATGCCGACGACGGTCCCACGGCGGATGAACTCCCGCCGGGAGATGCGCCCCGACAGGTACTCGTCGACGACGTGCGCAGCGAGCTCGCCGCCCGAACGTCGAGCGCGGTCGTTGCTGGCGATCGTGTTCTCCATGAGCTGCCTCCTAGGCACGGTGGTCTCCTTCGCGTGGCGTACGCGCCGACGCACGCCGCTCGGTGTGGGCGGGCCGGCCCACGGCGTCCCGGCGGCGCGGCGCACGCGCGTGCGACCACCGGCCCCGTCGGTCGACCCGCGTCCCGCACAGCCGCGGTCGTTCCTGCTCCTTCGGCTCCGGTCGGCCTGCTCCCCCTCCCTCGTCCGTCGTCACGTGGCACCGCTCGGGTGTCGCCACGTGGCCCCTGCGACGACGGGGTCCCCGTCCCGCTCCCCGGACTGCAGCCGGCGCAGCTCGCCGACCGGGATGTGGCAGCGGATCTCGTGGCCGCCCCCGACCGACGCGAGCGGCGGCTCGACGGACTCGCACACGCCCGACGCGAGCCGGACCGGGCACCTTGTGTGGAACGCGCAGCCGCCCGGCGGGCTCGCCGCGCTCGGGATCTCGCCCTCGAGCCGGATGCGCGAGTCCGCCGCCCCCTCGAGGCGCGTGATCGCGGACAGCAGGGCCTCGGTGTAGGGGTGGTGCGGGCCGGAGAAGACCGTGTCCGCAGGTCCGATCTCCATCACGCGCCCGAGGTAGAGCACCGCGATGCGGTCCGCGAGGTAGCGGACGACGGCGAGGTCGTGCGAGATGAGCACGTAGGTCACCTGCTCGCGTACCTGGAGGTCCACGAGGAGGTTGAGGATCGCGGCCTGCACGGAGACGTCGAGCGCAGACGTCGGCTCGTCGCAGACGAGCACTCGCGGCTCGCCGCCGAAGGCGCGCGCGACGGCGACACGCTGCTTCAGCCCGCCAGAGAGCTGGCCCGGGCGGAGCGCGAGGTGCCGATGCTCCATGCGCACGGCGGCCACGAGGTCCGCGACGCGGTCTGCGAGCGCGGCACCGGTGAGCCCGGCGAGCTTGCGGACGGGCCGTGCGACGAGGCGGCGGACGCTCCAGCGGCGGTTCAGCGCGGAGTCGGGGTCCTGGAAGACCATCTGGAGGGCCTTCAGCTGCGCGGGCGCGCGCCGCCGAGCGTCCGCGGGAAGCGCGACGCGGTCGAGCTCGACGACGGAGCCGTCGTCGGGCGCGACGAGCCCGAGCAACGCGCGGGCGAGCGTCGTCTTGCCGCTCCCCGACTCGCCGACCAGGCCGAGCGTCTCGCCCGCGTACAGGTCGAGGTCGACCGCGGCGAGCGCTCGCACGGCGACGCCGCGCGACCGGTAGGTCGTCGACAGCGCACGGACGCGGAGCACCGGCTCGCGCGTGCCCGCTGCGCCGTCGGCGCCGGCCGTGCGCACCGCGCCCGGTACGGCCCGCGCACGGCCGGTCGGCGACCGCTCGGCGCGCGGCAGCTCCGCCGCGCGCTCGGCGTGGTGGCAACGCGACGACCGGTGCGCGCCGACGTCACGCAGCTCGGGTGCGAGCGTTCTGCACCGGTCGTCCGCGAGCGCGCACCGCGGCGCGAAGACGCAGCCGACCGCGACCGCCCCGGGCGGCGGCATGAACCCCGGGATCGTGTCGAGGCCGCCGTCGCCCTTGCGCGCGCTCGGGTCGGGAACGCAGCGGAGCAGCCCGACCGTGTAGGGGTGGCGCGGCTGCGCGAACAGCTCGCGCGCCGGCCCCTCCTCGACGACCTCGCCCGCGTAGAGCACGCCGACCCGGTCGCACATCCTCGCGACCACCGCGAGATTGTGGCTGATGAACAGCAGCGAAGTGTCGAGCTCTCGCCGCAGCTCGCTGACGAGCTCGAGCATCTCGGCCTCGACGGTCACGTCGAGCGCGGTCGTCGGCTCGTCGAGGACGAGCAGCGCCGGGTCGGACGCGATCGCCATCGCGAGCACCACGCGCTGGAGCATCCCCCCGGACAGCTGGTGGGGGTACGCGCCCATGACGCGGCCCGGGTCCGCGATCTGGACGCGCCCGAGCATGGCCTCGGCCCGTTCGCGCGCGCTCCTGCGGTCCGCTCCGGCGAGCTCGAAGACCTCCGCGACCTGGCGACCGACGCGCATCGAGGGGTTGAGCGCCCGACCGGGCTCCTGGTAGACGACGGACACGGTCCGGGTGCGCAGCTCGCGCAGCGCGGCCGGGGACATCGCGAGGAGGTCCTTGCCGTCCACCTCGATCGACCCCGCGCTCACGCGACCGTTGCGCGGCATGTACCGCGTGACCGCGAGCGCCACCGTCGACTTGCCCGAGCCCGACTCGCCGACCAGACCGTAGGACTCGTTGCGGGCGATGGAGAACGAGACGTCGCGGACCGCGCGCACCTCCCGGCCCTTCACCGCGTAGGAGACGTCGACGTGCGACACCTCGAGCGCGGGCCGGGACGTGCGCGGTCCGGGCGCGTGCGCGGGCGCGTCGGTCGTGCTCACGAGGAGATCACCCCCTCGACACCGTCGCTCACGAGGTTCACCGCGACGACGAGCGAGGCGATCGCGAGTGCCGGGAACAGCGTCTCCCACCAGTACCCGGCCGGGATCACGCTGTAGTTCGCTGCGATGTCGGCCCCCCAGTCCGGGGTCGGCGGCTGGATGCCGAAACCGAGGAACGACAGCGTCGCGACCGCGAAGATCGCGTAGCCGAGGCGCACGGTGAGCTCGACGAGGATCGGCGACGCGACGTTCGGCAGGATCTCGGCGAACATGATCCGCGCCGCTCCCTCGCCGCGCAGCCGGGCGGCCGCGACGTAGTCGAGCTCCCGCTCGCCGAGCACCGCGGCGCGCACGGTCCGCGCGACGAGCGGGGCGAAGACGAAGCCGATGACGACGACGAGCGTCGCGGTCGAGTGACCGGTCGCGACGATGAACAGGAGCGCGACGATCACCATGGGCAGCGCGAGCACCGCTTCGACGACCCGTGAGACGACGACGTCGAGCACCCCGCCCACGTAGCCCATCGCGAGGCCGAGCGCCGTGCCGGCCGCCGTGCCGAGAACCGTCGCGAGCGGTGCGACGACGAGGATGCTGCGCGCGCCGACGATCACGCGCGACAGCACGTCGCGGCCGAGCTGGTCCGTGCCGAACAGGTGCGTGGCGGAGGGCGGGCTGTTGGTCGCGAGCAGGCTCTGCGCGAGCGCGGGGTGCGGCGCGAACGACGCGCCGAACACCGCGCAGACGACCCAGAAGCCGAGGATCGCGCATCCGACGTCGAACGACGCGGATCGGACGAGGCGCCGCGCGAGGCCGCCGCGCCCGCCCGCCGCTTCGCGCTCGCGCGGCGCGAGGGCCGCGCCGGCGGCTGGCGCGACGACGCTCACGCGGCCCCCGCGAGGCGGACGCGCGGGTTGAGCAGCGAGATGAGGACGTCCGCGGCAAGCGTCGCGACCATGTACGACGCGCCGATCACGAGCACGCCGGCCTCGAGCATCGGGAAGTCCCGCGCGGTCGCGGCGCGGACCGTGAGCAGACCGATCCCCTGGTAGTTGAAGAGCGTCTCGACGACGACGAGCCCGCCGACGAGGTAGCCGGTCTGGGTCGCGATCACCGTGATCGTCGGCAGCAGCGCGTTGCGAAGGGCGTGCCGCCCGACGACCGCGGAGCGGCGCAGCCCCTTCAGGGTCGCGGTGCGGACGTAGTCGGACTCGAGGGCCTCGACGGTGCCCGCACGCGCCATGCGGGCGATGTAGCCGAACAGCACGAGCACGAGCGGGAGCGCGGGGAGCACGAGGTGGTCGAGCTGCGTCACGAACGACGCACCCGGTGGCGACGCGGCGGTCACGGGGAGCACCTTCAGCCACAGCCCGAACACCTCGATCACGACGATCCCCGACACGAACTCGGGCACGGTCGACCCGGAGAAGCCGAGCACCGACACGATGCGGTCGACCGGCCGGCCGACGTTGAGCGCTGCGACGACGCCGCCGAGGATGCTCAACGGCACGACGATCACGAACGCGAGCGCCGCGAGCTTGAGCGAGCTCAGCGCCGCAGCCGCGACGAAGGGCGCGACCGCGCTCCGGTACTGGTACGAACGGCCGAAGTCGCCCCGCAGGACGCCCGAGATCCAGTGCCAGTACTGCACCACGAGCGGCCGGTCGACCCCGAGCTGGTGGTCGAGATGCTGGACCGCGCTCTTCGCCGCGAGCGGGCCGAGGATGGCGCGGCCCGCGTCGCCCGGGAGGACCTGGCCGGCGAAGAACACGATCGCGCTGAGCACCAGCAGGCTCACGAGCGCGAGGCCGATCCGCTTGGAGACGTACGCCGCCACGATCTTCCGCTACCCGGGGGCGCCGAGCGGGCGCTCGGATCCGTCGAGGACGGCCGAGCGCACCGATGACCGCCCGACGGGCGAGACGCGCGGCATGAGGCAACCTAGCCCACGGCCCGCGCACCGTGTCAAACGCCGGGGACCGGAGCACGGACGGGACCGCGGCGCGGATCCCGCATGAACGCTGCGAAGAACGAGGGCCCGGCGTCGCGGTGCAACTACTCGCGGACCGCGCCGGGCCCCCGCGCCGGCGCGCCGGGCGGTCCCGAGCGCCGCCTCTGCCTACGGGGCGCTGGGCGGGTCGGCGGGAAGCGAGTCGCGCTCGCGGCGCAGCTGCGCGATCCGGTGGTAGACGACGAACGCGACCGCCGCGACGGCGAGCACCGCGGCGACGTAGCCCGCGTAGCTGAAGTCCTTGATCACGTGGTGCCAGCTGCTGCCGAGGCTGTAGCCGATGCTCGCGAGCGCCGCGCAGAACACCGCGGACCCGAGCACGGTGAGCACCGCGAACTTCGCCTTCGACATCTCCGCGAGGCCGCCGACGAGCGAGATGAACGACCGGAGGAGCGGGATGAGCCGGGTGAAGAAGACGGAGGACTCGCCTCGTCCGTCGAACCACGCCTCGGCGCGGTCGAGGTCCTTGTGGGTGAGGAGCACGTACTTGCCGACCCGGTCGACGAGCGGCCGGCCGCCGAAGTACCCGATCGCGTAGCCCGCGCTCGACCCCACGAGCTCGCCGACGACCGCGACGAGGATGACGAGGGCGAGCTGCAGGTGGTCGTGGCCGGTGGTCACGAGCTGCCCGCTCGCGAGCGCCCCGCCGTATCCGATCGCGATCTCCGACCCGACCGGCAGGCCCATGGAGGAGAGGAACGTGACGAGGAACAGCGCGAGGTAACCCCAGGTTGCGAGGAAGTGCTCCATCGGTGTGACCCTCTCCGAGTGCTCGGGCTCCGCCCGCCGCGCGCCGGCACGTCCGGCGCGTGTCGTGACGCACCCCGGCAGACCGCGGTGCGCCGCCATGGTACTGCCGCGCGCGCCCCGCGGGGTCGCGCACGAGCCGGCACGCGCCGCTGCCACGCTGCAGCGACGGCCGCGGCGCGAGCGCTCGCATCCCCGCCCCCTTGTGGGTTGAACGGGCATTCGCCGTCCGCGATGCTGGCACCGTGACGCCGCCGCCGCGCAGGTCCCCGGCCGGCGCCCCGACGGCGACGGCGCCGGGCAGTCGGAACGCGGGCGACCCTTCGGGCGCGACCGCGGCCGTGCTCCTGTGCGCGGGCGCCGGCCGGCGCTACGCGGCGCAGGGCTCGACGCACAAGCTCCTCGCGCCGTTCCGGGGGCGGCCGCTCGTGAGCTGGGCCCTCGACCACGTGGTCGCCGCACGCTTCGCCGCGACCTACGTCGTGACCGGCGCGGTCGACCTCTCCGAGCTCCTGCCGGGCTCCGTGACGGCCGTCCACAACCCCCGGTGGCGCTCCGGGCAGGCGAGCTCGCTCGCGTGCGGCGTGGGCGCGGCGCGCGACGCGGGATTCGACGCGGTCGTCGTCGGCCTCGGCGACCAGCCGCTCGTCACGGCCGCGTGCTGGCGGGCGGTCGCCGCGGCGAGCTCGCCGATCGCCGTCGCGACCTACGGCGGTCGCCGGCGCAACCCCGTCCGGCTCGCGCGCACGGTCTGGCCCGAGCTCCCCCGGTCCGGCGACGAGGGTGCCCGCGGCCTCATCGCGAGCCGCCCCGCCCTCGTCGCCGAGGTCGAGTGCGACGGCGACCCGTTCGACGTCGACCGCCCCCCGGACGCGGCTGGCGCCCGGGACGCGAGCTGAGCGCCGCGGGCGACGACTGGCCGGGCGCCGCGTGGGACCGGGTCGCACGTGGGGGCGCGGGCGGCGACGCCGGGCTCAGGTGACCTCGATGATCTCGCACGGCAGCGAGTTGAGCTCCTCGGGCCGGCCGTCGCGTGCGACGACGGTCCCCCCGATGTTCACGCGCTCGCGCCGGACGCAGGCGTTGGGCTCGAACGAGAACGCCATGTTCGCCGTGATCCGCGCGTCCATGGTCGGCGGGACCGGGCGGAGGAACGCGAGCTCCTCGCCGAAGTGACGGTCGGCACCCACGTAGAGGTGCCCGAGCAGGGTCGCCGGCGACAGGCTGTGGATGTGCGGCGAGAGGTGCCAGCACCCCGCGTCGAGGACGGGCGCGGCCATCGCGTCGCAGACCTCGACGAACGAGGCCCCGGGCCGGAGCGCGTCGAGACCCGCGTCGTACGCGGCGCGCGCGACCTCGCCGAGGCGCCGGCGGCGGGGCGTGAGCGGCCCGATCGACGCGGTGACCTGCTGCTGGGTCTCCATGCCGCCGCAGACGGTCATGAGCTCGGCGTACACGAGGTCGCCCGCCTCGATCGTCCTCGGCGGGACCGCGCGGTCGGCCCCCCACTCGGGCGGGCCCCACCCGAGGCTGTCCACTCCGGAGCGGACGATGAGCGAGGGCGCGTGCGTGCCCGCACCGTGGCGGTAGATCACGTCCATGACCGCGGCGTAGACCTCGCTCTCGCGCACGCCGGGGCGGAGCACGTCGACCATCGCCCGGCACGCGAGCTCGCCGATGCGCGCGCAGTGGCGCGTGAGCGCGAGCTCCTCCTCGCTCTTCTCGAGCATCATGAGGGCGAACGGCGCGGACACCTCGACGAACTCGACGCGGGGGAGCTGGTCGCGCACGACGCTCCACACCCCGTAGGGGATGATTCCCTCGAGCTCCATCGGGTTCCGGCTCGCGAGGCCGACGACGCCGACGCGCCCGGCCTCGAGACCGAGCTCGCGCAGCGTCGACACGACGAGCGGGCCGACGAGCCCCGCCCGGATGTCCTCGATCCAGTAGCCGCCGACGATCCCCGGGTCGCTCCTGCCGACGATGCGGAACGGGCTCCAGGTGAGCGAGACGGGCGGCGCCGACGCGGGCATGACGACGACGCCCTGGATCGACTCGCCGGACAGGTACGTCTCGAACGACTCCCGCCCACGGAGGCCCGCGACCACGACCGCGTCGAGGCCGTGGTCCGCGAGGAGCGCCCGAGTGCGCGCCCAGCGGCGGTCCCGTTCCGCGATCGAGAGCGCCGGCACGTCCACGTCCACACCCAGGTCTGCCATCGCGCGCCCCCCGTCGCCGGGCGCCGGCGCGAGATGCCGGGAGCCCGACCGCTCGTCGCATCTATTACCCCCGGCGGTAGCAAGCACAGTAGGCGGATGCGCTCGCCGACGTCAACGGCGGGTTGACGGCGGGACATCGCGCGCTTCCCCGCGGCGGCGCCGTGGCGGCCCGCGGTGTGGCGACGTGCTCGTGTTCACCACGGTGGGGTGGAACCGGGTTCGCCGGGCACCGGTTGCGCCGGGGCCCGGCGAGGGTCGGCTCAGGCGAGCGGCTCGAAGCGCGCCGTGAAGTGGCGGAGCTGCGGGGGCTCATCGACGATCCGGTAGCCGCGCAGGCCGGAAGCGTCGCGCGCGACCGCCCGGCAGACCTCGATGACGTAGTCGACGTGGCTCTGCGTGTAGGTGCGGCGCGGGATCGCGAGGCGCACGAGGTCCATGGCCGCCGGCACCTCCGATCCGTCCGGACGGCGGCCGAACATCACCGTGCCGATCTCGCAGCTCCGGATTCCGCCCCGCTCGTAGAGGGCGACGACGAGCGACTGGCCCGGGTACTCGAGCGGCGGGATGTGCGGGAGCAGCGCGCGGGCGTCCACGTACACCGCGTGGCCGCCGATCGGGAGCACGACCGGCACCCCGGAGCGGTCGAGCGCCTCGCCCAGGTACGCGGTCGACCGGATCCGGTACCGGAGGTAGTCGTGCGAGACCGCCTCGGTCAGTCCCTGCGCGATCGCCTCGAGGTCTCGCCCGGCGAGCCCGCCGTAGGTCGGGAACCCCTCGGTGAGGATGAGCAGGTTGCGCGCCTCGCGCGCCAGGTCGTCGTCGTTGCACGCGAGCCAGCCACCGATGTTGCACATCGGGTCCTTCTTCGCGCTCATCGTCATGCCGTCCGCGAGCGAGGCCATCTCGCGCACGATGTCCGCGACGTCGCGGCCCGACTGCCCCGGCTCGCGCTCGCGGATGAACCAGGCGTTCTCCGCGAACCGGCACGCGTCGAGGAAGAGCGGCACGCCGGCGCGGTCGCACACCTCGCGGACCGCCCGCAGGTTCTCGAGGCTCACCGGCTGCCCGCCGCCCGAGTTGTTCGTGACCGTGACCATCACGAGCGGGACGTGCGCGACGCCGCGCTCGGCGATGAGCGCGGCGAGCGCGGCGACGTCGACGTTGCCCTTGAAGGGATGGCGGCTCGACGGGTCGCGCCCCTCCGCGATCACGAGGTCGACGGCCTCGGCGCCGCTCGCCTCGACGTTCGCGCGTGTCGTGTCGAAGTGCGTGTTGCTCGGCACGACGCGCCCGCTCCCGCCGACGACGCCGAAGAGGATCTTCTCCGCGGCCCGCCCCTGGTGGGTCGGGATCACGTGGCGGAAGCCGAAGAGGTCCTTCACCGCCCGCTCGAACGTGAACCACGACGGCGACCCCGCGTACGACTCGTCGCCGTGCTGGATCGCTGCCCACTGGTCCCGGCTCATCGCCCCGGTCCCGGAGTCCGTGAGCAGGTCGACGAGCACGTCCTCGGCGCGCAGCGAGAACACGTTGTAGCCGGCCTCCCGGATCGCCGCGGCCCGCTGCTCGCGCGTCGCCATGACGAGCGGCTCGACCGCGTGGATGCGGAACGGCTCGATGATCGTCTCGAACTCCTCGTCGCCGCCCGTCATCGGTGCCCCTTTCCGGCCGCCGCCGGGTGCGGCGCGCCCGCGGGCCGCCGCGCGAGCGCGCTCAGCGCCGGGGCCCGTCGTAGTCGTGGAAGCCGCGGCCGGACTTCCGGCCGAGGCGCCCGGCGTCGACCATACGGCTCAGCAGCGGCGGGGCGACGTAGGCGGCGTCGCGGAACTCCGCGTACAGGACGTCCGCGATCGACTTCACGGTGTCGAGCCCGATGAAGTCCGCGAGCTCGAGCGGCCCCATCGGGTGCGCGCACCCCGACCGCATCGCCTCGTCGACGTCGGTCGCGCTCGCGCCGCCCGACTCGACCATCCGCACAGCCGCGAGCAGGTAGGGGACGAGCAGCGCGTTCACGACGAAGCCCGCGCGGTCCTCGCACCGCACGACCGACTTGCCGAGCGTCTCTCGCGCGAACGCCTCGGCACGGGCGATCGTCGCCTCGCCGGTGAGGAGCGACGCGGTGAGCTCGACGAGCCCCATGACCGGGACCGGGTTGAAGAAGTGGAGCCCGACGACGCGCTCGGGCCGGGAGGTCGACGCGGCGAGGCGCGCGATCGGTATCGAGGAGGTGTTCGACGCGAGGACCGCGTCGGCGCGCTCGACGATGCCGTCGAGGGCCGCGAAGACCCCGAGCTTCACGCGCTCGTCCTCGGCGACGGCCTCGACGACGACGTCGCACGCGGCGAGCGCCGCGATCCCGGCGGCGAGCTCGATCCGGCCGAGCGCCGCGTCGCGCGCGGGCTCGTCGAGCTTGCCCGACGCGACCGCACGGGCGAGCGAGCGCTCGATCCGCTCGCGGCCGGCGGCGAGCGCTCGCTCGTCGGCCTCGACGACCGTCACCGGCACGCCCGCACGCGCGACGACCTCCGCGATGCCGGAGCCCATGAGGCCGCAGCCGACGACGCCGACGCGCTCCGGGTCACCCATCGCCGAACACCGCGTGACCCGGTCCGTCGCGCAGGAACGACGCCATGGCGGCCGCGGCGTCGCGCGTCGCGAGCGCCGAGTCCATCGCCGCGCGCTCGACCGCGAGGCCCGCCTCGAGCGGGACGTCGAACGCCGCGTCGATCGCAGACTTCGCGAGCCCCTGCGCGAGACGCGCGCCCGCCGCGAGCTCGCCCGCGAGCGCGAGCGCGGCGTCGATCAGGACGTCCGCGGGGACGACGCGGTCCGCGATGCCGATGCGCAGCGCCTCGTCCGCGGCGACCTGGCGGCCCGTGAGCACGAGGTCCTTCGCGCGCCCGGGCCCGACGAGGCGCGCGAGCCGCTGGGTGCCGCCGGCGCCCGGCACGACGCCGAGGAGGATCTCGGGCTGGCCGAGGCGCGCGGACTGCGACACGACGCGAAGGTCGCACGCGAGCGCGAGCTCGAGGCCGCCGCCGAGCGCGTAGCCCGCGACCGCCGCGACCGTGGCGCGTGGGAGGGCCACGAGCGAGTCGCACGCCCTGCGGAACGCGTCGAGGAGCGCCGGCGCCCGCCTCGAGTCGGCGAGCTCCTCGACGTCGGCTCCGGCGGAGAAGAGCCGGTCCCCGCCCCAGAGCACGAGCGCGCCGGGGGGGTCGTCGCCGAGGCGCTCGACCTCCTCGGCAAGGGCCGTGAGCACCGCGGTCGAGAGCGCGTTCGACCGGGGCCGGTCGATCCGGACGAGCGCGACGGCACCGTGCCACTCCACGCGCACCGGGGGCCCCCCGGGCTCGCCTGCGGATCCGGGTCCCGTCACGCCGCGACGCTAACCACTGGCCCGCCGGCGCGGCAAGAGACGTGCGGCCCGCCTGGGGCGGCCGCGAGCCGGGTCGCTAACATCTGGCGATGGATCTCTTGCACTTCGGGGACTACGTCGCCGGCGACGTGTACGAGGTCGGGACCGTCGAGGTCACCGAGCCCGAGATCGTCGAGTTCGCCCGCAAGTTCGACCCGCAGAGCTTCCACGTCGACGCGCAGCTCGCGAAGTCGACCGTCTTCGGCGGCATCATCGCGAGCGGCTGGCACACGTGCGCGATGTACATGCGCATGTTCGTGGACGCGCTGCTCAGCAGGAGCGCGTGCCTCGGATCGCCCGGGATCGAGCAGATCCGCTTCCTCCGGCCCGTCCGCCCGGGCGACGTCCTCAGCGGGCGCGCGACGGTGCTCGACTCGACGCCGGGACGGCGCGCCGGGCGTGGCACGGTGCGCATGCACTGCGAGCTGCTCGACGCGGCGGGCACGACCGTGTTCACGATGACCGCCCTCACGATCTTCGCGACCCGCTAGGCGCGGCGAATGGTGGACCGGGCGCCGGAGGGCGCGCGCGCCGTGCTCGTCGAGCGGAGCGACCGCGTCGCGATCCTCACGTTGAACCGGCCACACGCGTTGAACGCGGTCAACGCCGAGATGGCCCTCGCGCTCGGAGAGGCCGTCGACGAGGTCGACCGCGACCCGGAGATCTGGGCGGTCGTGCTCGCCGGCTCGGGCGGTCGGGCGTTCTGCGCCGGCGCGGACCTGAAGGCCCTCGCCCGCGGCGAGTCCAACGCTGCTCCCGGCCACGAGGAGTGGGGCTTCGCCGGATTCGTCGACCACGTGCCGACCAAGCCCGTCGTCGCCGCGGTCGAGGGCGCCGCCCTCGGCGGCGGGACGGAGATCTGCCTCGCGTGCGACCTCGTCGTCGCCGGCGCGGGTGCGCGCTTCGGCCTGCCGGAGGTGCGCCGGGGGATCATCCCCGGTGGCGGAGGACTCGTCCGGCTGCCGGCACAGGTCGCACCGAAGATCGCGGCGGAGCTCATCCTCACCGGCCGGCAGCTCTCGGCGCAGGAGGCCGCCCGCCTCGGCATCGTCAACCGCGTCGTGGACGACGGCGACGCGCTCCGCGGCGCGCTCGCGCTCGCGGCGGAGATCTGCGAGAACGCCCCGCTCGCGGTGCAGGCGGCGAAGCGCTTCCTCGCCGCGCGCGCGGGTGGCACCGGCGCGCTCGCCGCCGAGCGCCACGCGGAGTCCCGCGCGGAGCGCGCCCGCGTCGGCGAGACCGAAGACGCGCGCGAAGGCGCGCTCGCGTTCGTCGAGCGGCGCCCGCCGCGATGGACGGGGCGCTGAGCTCAGAGGCGGTGGTTGGGAGCGCCGCGGTGGACGGTCACCGTGACGCGGTCGCTGAAGCTCTCCGTCGACCACAGGCCGAAGCGTGCCCACCCGCTCTCCTTCACGCCACCGATCGGCAGGTTGGGCTCCGCGTACATCGTCGGGCCGTTGACGTTCACGACGCCCGCCTCGAGGCGACGGGCGATCGCGACCGCTCGACCCGTGTCCTCGGTGAGGATCGACGCGGTGAGGCCGTAGGGGGTCGCGTTCGCGATTGCGATCGCGTCGTCGATCGCGTCGAAGGGCTCGACGACCACGACGGGCGCGAACGTCTCCTCGCAGTACATCGTCGCCTCGGGCGGCACGTCGAGAAGGATCGTGGGCTCGAAGCACCGGCCCTCGGAGCCGCCGCCCATCACGACCTTCGCGCCGTGCTCGACCGCCTCGGCGATGCGGCGCTTCGCGTTGGCGACGGCCTGGTCGTGGATGAGCGGACCGAGCTGCGACGCGGGATCGGTCGGGTCCCCGACCCGGAGCGTCGCGGCCTTCGCGGCGAAGCGCTCGAGGAACTCCTCCGCGATCGAGCGCTCGACGACGAGCTTCCGCGTGTTCATGCAGATCTGTCCCTGGTGGAAGAAGGCCGCGAACGCCGCGATCTCGACCGCGGCGTCGAGGTCCGCGTCCGCGAGCACGATCGTCGGGTTGAAGCCGCCGAGCTCGAGCGCGATCCGCTTCAGGTGGCGGCCCGCCCGCTCGGCGAGCATGCGGCCGACCGCCGTCGAGCCCGTGAAGTTGAACGCGCGGACCTCGGGCCGGGCGAACAGCTCGTCGGCGATCGGCCCGGCCTCGCCGGGACCGTGCGTCACGACCTGGAGCACCTCGGGCGGGAAGCCCGCCTCCTCGACGATCTCGGCGACGGCGAGCCCGGCGGAGACCGGCGCGAGCTCGGACGGCTTCAAGACGACCGTGTTGCCCGCGGCGAGCGGCGGCGCGACCGTCCGCCACGCGAGGTTGAACGCGCCGTTCCACGGCGAGAAGCCGGCGACGACGCCGAGCGGACGACGCGTCGCCGTCGCGTAGGTGTCGGGCGCGTCGACGGCGATCGCGATCCCCGCGTCGCCGTACGCCCACTGCGCCGCGAGGCGCAGGAACCCGGCGGCCCACTGCACCTGGAAGCCGGCGAACGCCCGCACGGCGCCCGTCTCGAGCGCCATGGTCGACACGAGGTCGTCGCGCCGACGCTCGACGATCTCCGCCGCGCGGAGGAACAGGCGCTGCCGCTCACGCGGCGGCACGGCCGCCCACGCGGGGAACGCGGCCGCAGCCGAGTCGACGGCGCGCGCCACGTCGGCCGCGGACGCCGAGGGGACGCTCGCGTACACCTCGCCGGTGAACGGGTTCAGGTCGTCGAACGCGCGCCCGTCCGATGCAACTGCCCACTCCCCGGCGATCCACTGCCGGCGCTCGTGGGCGGGCGCGGATGCGGGTGCGGGTGGTTCGACGGTTCCGGTCATGACCGCTCCTCCGTGCGTCGTCGGCCGCCCGCCGCGAGAGGTGCGGCGAGCTCGCCGTGCGCGGCCCCCCAGCGAGCTCACGTCGACTAGTGATCACTATAGAGGGTAGGTATCGGCGCATCCAGGGTGCACGGTGCCGGTCCAGGCACGACCGGGGCACGTGCCGAGCATGCCGCACTCCAGCTCAGATCCGTGAGCCGTCGCCGGGCGGACCGGCACGCGGGGTGCTCGGGAGCCGCGGAGACGTCGCCGGTGTGCTAGTGCCACTGGTAGTGTGCATGCCGGCCGAGCCCGTGCGGTCCGGCCGCGCGACGCGGTACGTGCGCGCCGCACGGGGACAGGCCGCAGGAACGTGGGGGTCGCGATGATCGAGGGCATGGTGCCGTACCCGGCGGACGTCGCCGCCGAGTACCGGGCGCTCGGGTACTGGGAGGACCGGACGCTCTGGTCCGTCTACGCCGAGGCCTTCGCGCGCCACGCGGACCGCGCCGCGCTCGTCGCGGACGGCGAGGAGGTCACCTACGCGCAGGTCGCCGAGCGCTCGACGCGGCTCGCGGTGGGCCTGCGCAGGCTCGGCCTCGGCCCGGGCGACCGGATCGTGGTCCAGCTCGTGAACGAGCCCGCGTTCCTCTACCTGTACTTCGCGTGCCTGCGCATCGGCGTGGTCCCGCTGCTCGCGCTCCCGCCGCACCGCGAGCACGAGATCGGGCACTACGTGGGCTTCGTCGACGCCGTCGGGTACGCGGTCTCCTCCGAGGCGGGCCGCTTCGACTTCGTGAGCTTCGCCCGCGCGATCCGCGACGGCCACCCGGGCCTCCGGCACCTGCTCGTCTCGGGGCGGTCGGCGCCGGACGACCTCGTCTCGCTCGACGCGATGCTCGCCGACTCGGCCGCTCCGACGCCGGCCGAGCTCGCGGACCTCGCCGCTGTCCCGGTGGACCCGACCGATCCCTGCTGCCTGCTGCTGTCCGGCGGGACGACCGG
>Ga0307374_10005361_pt1 | contig 20766 bp, 21 predicted proteins | sample OX3MG_FD_202532 | JGI IMG/M metagenome (GOLD analysis project Ga0307374, IMG submission 202532) | Soil microbial communities from Risofladan, Vaasa, Finland - OX-3 | ecosystem: Environmental > Terrestrial > Soil > Coastal area > Acid sulfate soil | place: Finland: Risofladan, Vaasa | collected...
AAGCAGGAGCAGCCTGATGGCGCATAAGAAGGGCGGCGGCAGCAGCCGCAACGGTCGTGACAGTCAGTCGCAAAGACTGGGGGTCAAGGTCTACGGTGGCCAAACCGTGGGGGCGGGCGCGATCTTGGTCCGTCAAAGGGGGACCCGAATCCTGGCCGGCCCGGGAGTTGGCGTCGGGCGCGACCACACCCTCTTCGCTCTGCTCCCTGGCATTGTGGACTACAAGCCGTACCGTACCGACCGGACCCGAGCCTCGATCTCCACGCCTGGCAGCCAGACCGGCTGAGCCGCTGAGGCTGATCGCCTGTGGCCGCGAATGTTCCTAGACGAGGTCGAGCTCAGCGTTAGCGCCGGCCGGGGCGGCCCCGGTTCCGCCAGCATGCGCAGCGAGAAGTTCGCGCCCCGAGGGGGGCCTGACGGTGGCGACGGAGGTCAAGGTGGAGACGTGGTGGCAGTGGCTGACGCCGGTCTCAGCTCGTTGCAGGAATATCAGGTTTCTCGTTCCTTCAAGGCCGCGAGCGGCGGCGCAGGGGGACCATCCCGGCGCCACGGAGCAGATGGCGGGGCGAGTCTCCTCAAGGTGCCCCCAGGAACCTTGGCCTGGGACGTTGCGACCGGACAGCTCCTGGCTGACCTGGACCACCCCGGAGCCACCGCGGTGCTGGCCAGGGGAGGCAAGGGGGGCCGGGGCAACGTCCACTTCGCCAGCTCGACTCACCAAGCACCTAGGCGTCGCGAGCTCGGCGAACCAGGCGTCGTCCTGGCGATCCGCCTGGAGCTGCGCCTGATTGCGGACGTCGGCCTGGTGGGACTGCCCAACGCCGGTAAGTCGACCCTGCTGGCCAAGTTGACCGGAGCTCGACCGAAGATCGCCGCCTACCCCTTCACCACCCTGACTCCGAACCTTGGAGTTGCCGACTTGGGGGAGGGGCGGGTGATGACGTTGGCTGATGTTCCGGGGCTGATTGAGGGTGCGCACGAAGGGGCGGGACTGGGATTGGCGTTCCTCAAGCACCTGGCGCGAACCCGGGTCCTGGTTCACCTGGTTGATGCCAGCTTGGGCGAGGAGGGCATCGTCTCCGCCTACCAGCAGGTGACCGCAGAGATGGAGCTTCACAGCCCGGAGCTGAACGACAAACCAACCCTATTGGCGCTCAACAAGCTCGACCTACTTGACCCTGCCGAGGGAGCACGACTGCTGGGCCGCGTGGCGAATCATCTGGGGGAGGCGCTCACGGTGCTGGGGATCTCGGCCGCCACCGGCGGTGGGTGCTCCGAGCTCTTGGCCGAGGCTGGAGTTCTGCTGCGCCGGCCTCACGGACCACGGCCTGACGATCGCGCGAGTGGCGGGTTCAGGCTCTACCAGGGCCCTCGCGGGCTGAGTCGGGAGTTCTCAGTCGAACGGGTAGGTGAGGCCTTTCGGGTGGCAGGAGAATCCCTGGAGCGACTGGTTGCTGTCACGGACCTCGATGACGATTCCTCGGTGCTGCGGCTGCAGCGCCAGCTGGCCAAGATCGGAGTCGAGACCGCCCTGCTGAGGGCCGGAGCCGAGGAAGGCGATGAGGTCCAAATCGGCGCCGAAGCGTTCACGTTCTACCCCGACCCGACCCCCCCAGCCGCTGCCTCTCAGACCGACGACGAGCAGCTGGGATAGCGGAGTGCCTGCGGTTTCCGCGGCCACCGTCTTCTTCGGTGGCACATTTGACCCGCCCCACTTGGGTCACCTATCGGTAATTCGGGGACTGCGCCAGCAGACCGGCCTGCCGGTGCTGGTCGTGCCCACCGGCGAGCCAGTCCACCGGTCGTCCCCTCGGGCCAGTCGACGGCAGCGGGCCGAGATGGTCGCGCTGGCGATCCAGCCGCTGGGCGACCCCCTGGTGACCATCTCCCAGCACGAGTTGGAGCAGTCCCAGCCCGGCTACACGGTCGATACCGTGCAATGGTTGAGATCCCGGACCCCGGAGCGTTCGGTCGTTCTGGCTTTGGGCTCTGACGTCGCCGTCGCCCTGCCGGGGTGGAAGGACGTCGGGCGCCTCCTAGAGCAGGTCAGGCTACTGGTCTTCGAGAGGCCAGGCGTGGGCGAGCCTGGCGAGGTGGTGCTGGGGGAGCTGCGACGGCTCCGACTCCCGCTCGAAGGGGCGGAGGTGGTCGCCATCCCAGCCCCAGTGGTGGACGCGACCGGGATTCGGGATCGGCTAGCCCGCGGCGAAGACTGTTCTGACCTTCTGCCCCCAGCGGTCTCTCGATACATCGGAGCGCATGGTCTCTACCGGAACCCACCGGAGGCCGCCAATTCATCTCGTGCGGGATAATTGCCCTCGCATGACGCCGCTTCAGCTCAGCCGCCTGCTCGCTGATGCCGCGCTGTCCCGCCGGGCCCGCTCAGTGGTCAGGATCGATCTCCGAGGCAGGACCACCCTCGCGGATTACTTCGTGATCTGCGAGGGAGATACCGATCGCCAGGTGCGGGCCATTGCCGGCGAGATGTCCGATCTGGCGGCCCGGTCCGGAGCCCATCCGCTGTCCCGCGCCGGGCTGGAAGAAGGGTCCTGGGCCTGCCTCGACTTCGATTCTGTGGTGGCTCACGTCTTTCTGCCTGGTGAGCGCGCCTACTACGACCTGGAGGGTCTTTGGGGACCGGCGCATCGGGTCCGGCCCCGGCGAGTTGCCGCAGCTCCATCTGGTCCGTGACCACCGACGCGCTTCGGCTCGGCTGCTTCATCCCCCAGGGCTGGCGGGCGGAGTTTCCCCCGTCGCTTGGTGCGAGCGAGCGCTGGGAGGCGGCGGTCGGCGTTGCCCGGCGGGCTGAGCGCAGCGGTTACGGCGCGGCCTGGGTCTACGATCACCTGCAGGCGCCGGGGTCCGATCCGCCTAGTCCGGTCTTCGACCCACTCCTACTTCTGTCGACCGTAGCCTGGGCCACCACTGAGATCCGGATCGGCACGATGTGCCTCGCCGTACCGCTGCATCATCCGGGTCGGCTGGCCCAACAGCTGGCCTGTCTGGATGTCGCCAGCGCCGGACGGCTGGAGGTCGGGCTGGGCGCTGGATCCGATCCTGAAGAGGCGAAGGCGTTTGGGATTTCGGTCGGGGGGTTGAGGGACCGGATCTTCGCCTGCGGCGAGGCCGCCGAGCTGCTTAGGGCCAGCTGGAGCCACCAGCACACCAGTTTCGAGGGTCGGTACACCCTGGTCGAGGACGCGCTGATCTTCCCTAAACCAGTACAGCGTCCCGGCCCTCCGATCTGGATCGCCGGAGGGGGCGAAAAGCTGACCCTCTGGCAGGTGGCCCGCCACGCCGACGGCTGCAGCCTATTCGGTCCGCCAGCGCGGGTCGCCCACAAGCTGGAGGTCCTGGCAGCGCACTGCCGGGCGGCCGGACGCCGGCCGGAGTCGGTGCGGGTGGCCGTGGTGGTGGATTGCCTGGTCGCCGACTCGGAGGCGGCGGCGGACCTCTTGGTGGAGCGGTTCAACCGGCATCGGGAGGATCCGGCCAGCTACCGGGCTAGGCGGCTGGTGGGAACGCCTGAGAGCTGTGCCCAGCAGCTGCAGGAATACGTCGATCTGGGCGCGCGGGAGATCTGCTGCTTCTTTCCCGATGCCGTTACCTCTGACGGGCCGGAGAAGCTGGCGGCTGCGGTTCTGGGCCCGCCTCCGTCACCGCCGCAGCAACTCCTCGCGGCAGGGAGGTAGCATTCTTGACCCTCGCCGGCTCCACCATGCTCACTTTTCCTGAAGCTGAGCTGCCACTGGACTCCCTTTGATCTGAGCGGCTAGCATGGGTGGGCCCCCACCGGCGGCTCCGAGCCGGTTGGGCCCCACCCAGAGCAAGGAGAGAATGCATGCATCGGAAGCTGGACGTCCTGGCGGAACGGGGCTTCGTCGTGCTCCGGGACTACGACGGCCCGGCCATCCCGCCGGTCGAGTGGGAGAGCCTGGACTACGTGGACTGGAAGAGCGGCGGCGATACCAACTTTGCCCCGCTCGCTTCCGCCAATGGCGACATGGAGTGTCACGGCTTCTGGGAGCACGGCAAGGCGGACAAGGACGGCGTCTGGACCGACAATCGAAACATTGCGCCAAGTCTGGTGCGCTACGTGGACGCCATTGGCGGCAATTTCGGCCGGGTGCGGGTCATCAAGCTCAATCCGAGTGAGGAGGAGCAGGCCATCAAGCAGCTCCATCTCGACGACAACAACCGTCTCAACCCAGACGGGGCCGGCTGGGTGGTGCGAGCCTGGCTGGAGCTGGCGGACAGCCCCGGCAAGTCCACCTTCATCCTCCGGGAGCTGAAGGACGATCCCTCGACCGAGTCCAGGATCACGCTCCATCCCGGCATGCAGCTGGTGATCGACACTGAGCGCCTTTCTCATGTAGTCCACCACCCGGGTCCCGATCCGCGCTACTCGCTGATCACCTCGTGGGAGTCCGACGACACCATCGAGAAGTGGATCAAGAGTCAGCTCCCGGCCGGGGAGGGAGTCGGCGCGCGCTAACTAGCAGATTCCGTCCCACCTGGATCGGTAGGCGCCCGGGCAGTTGACATCCTTGTTCTCATAGGCGACCGTGTTGGGGAGATAGAAGTTGGCATTGAGCCCGCTACCGACCTCGACGACATCCGCCGGCTTGGTGTACCAGATGTTGGGCTGCGCCGGCAGCACCTGCTCCATGTATGACTGCCAGAGCGGGGCGGCGCCAGTGATTCCGGAGGAGACTCGCGACAGCGTGTCGTAGTTCGGATTGCCCACCCAGGTCGCGGTCAGCAGGGTGGGTGTCCAGCCGAAGACCCAGTTGTCGCCGATGCCGGCCAGGTCACCGACACCGTAGTCGGAGGTGCCCGTCTTCACCGCCACGATGCGATTGGGAATGGTCAGTCCGTTATCGATCCCGAATTCGGGTTGGCGGTTCTGATTGCTCTGCAGAATCATGTTCATGATGTAGGCGACGTTAGCTGGAATCACCTGTTGCGAGTTATCAGCGACGTTGTATTGGTAGATCGTCTTCTTCCCGCGAAGGATGGTAAGGATGGTGGTGGGCTGGTGGAGCACCCCGCCACTGGCCAGCACCGAGGCTCCGGTCGACATGTTGAGCATGGTGATCCCGTCCGCGGTGCCCCCCAGGGTGAGGGCGAGTCCGTAGGTGTTCTGAGGATTCAACAGACCGCTGATCCCCATCCGTTCGGCGACGTCGACTACATCTTGCAGACCGGTGATGTCCTCAACCTTCACAGCCGCCACGTTGATGGAGTTGCCGAGGCATATCTTCAGTTGACAGATGCCCGTGAAGGTGTCCGAGTAGTTGGTCGGCGCATACCCGTTGATGTCGATCGGCTCGTTGAGGATGGGCGTCGTCATGGTGAACTTTCCCGACGCGAGCCCGGCGGTATAGGTGAACATCTTGAAGGACGACCCTGTACGTCGCGGCGAGTCAACCATGTTGATCTGGCCCCATTGTCCGGTCGGGTCGGTGGTTCCGACCATGGCCAGGATCTCCCCTGTTCGGGGATCGACAGACTCCAAGTCGGCGTCTCCGATGTTGAACTCGCGCTGCAGTTCGGCGTCCTTGGTCGGGTTCTGGAGGTCGGCGATCCCGGCGGCCTGGTCGGCGGTGTCCAGAGAGGTGTAGATGGTCCAGCCCCCCGGGTTGAGGTAGGCATCGCCAAATTGGGCCTGAAGCTGGCTCTCCGCGAACTGTACGAAGTCCGGCTGGGTGTCGACCTCACTGTCTTGCCAGGGATAGAAGGTCAGCACTTCCTTGAAGGCAGCGGTGGCTTCCTTCTGGGTGATGTAACCGTTGCGAACCATCGCCTGCAGCACCACCTGCTGTCGGTCCTTGGCCAGGTTGGGCGCCCCCGTGATTCCCGCGTAGAGGATGGGGTTGTAGGCGGTGGGGGCGTCGGGAATGCCGGCGAGGATACTGGCTTGGGCCAGATCGAGGTGGCTAGCGGGGATGTGGAAGTAGAGTTCGGCGGCTTCCTCGATGCCGATCGCCTGGTTCCCGTAGTCGATCCGGTTGACGTACATCTGGAGGATGGTGTTGGGTTTGAAGACCTTGGAGATCTCATAGCCCAAGAGCAGTTCGCGGATCTTCCTGGTGATCGTCTTCTGAGGGGTGAGGAAGGCGATCTTGGCCAGCTGCTCGGTGATCGTGCTGGCCCCCTGTAGGGCGTTGTGGTGGAGCAGGTCATTGACCCCTGACTCGACGATCCGAGGCAGATCCGCTGAGGCCGTGTCCTGGTAGAAGTGGCGGTCTTCGACGGCCACAGTGGCCTCGATCAGCAGTGGGTTGACCTGCTTCAGGTTGATCCCGACGTGATGCACCCCCGGCTCGTGGAGGATGGCCAGGAGGGAGCCATCGCTGGCCAGCAAATTACTGTCGTTGGGCGGCCCCAGGTTGGGCAGGGCCGACACGCTCGGCAGCCCCACCTGGAAGGCGGCCAGCACGATCATGCCTGACCCGATCCCGGCGCAGGCCACTAACACCCCTACCAGTCCCGCGGTGGCGATGTTGCGGAGCCATAGGTGGCGCGTCCAGAAGCCGGGCTTGGAGGGTCGCTGAAGCCCGTTGCGCCGGCGGAGGCCGGACCGACGGGAAGCCCGCTCTCGCGGGGTGACGGTAATGTCCTGCATTCAGTTCACGCGGGAAGGGGGCAGGCCCCCCGCTGCCCGATTATGCCAGGCTCCCGGAGCGTGACCGCCGGCGGCAGTTGGAACCCGACCCGGTGACAGCTTGGTGGCGGGATTCTCACGACCTTGCAAATACGCTGCACCGCGGGGATGAGTTACGGCCGGGCGGTGTAAGACTCGGTCGGAAGATCCAGTCCGGGACAGGTTCCCGAGCCAGAGAATTGAGTTCATAGCCGATGTCTGCAGCCGCCATGGCCGTTTCCGCTCCCCAGCGGGCCCAGATCGGATTCCCGCCAGTACCCCAGAGTCCCAAAGAAGCCGGCATCCCGGTCGGGTTCATCCATGACCTGGTTCTGAAGGTCATCTACTACAACGGCGCCATGCTGGGTCGCGAGGTCGCCCGCCATGTCTGCCTGCCCTGGAACATCGTCAGTGACTCGCTCAAGTTCCTCTCCGACGAGGGGTACATCGCGACCACCGGGATCAGGGGCACCGTGGGCGGCGCCGAGTTCGCCGACGGGCTTCAGTACGTCATCAACCGAAGCGGCCGGGAGCGTGCCAAGGAGCTGGTGGAGGTGAATCAGTACGCTGGGCCGGCCCCGGTGCCCTTGGACGTCTATATCGCGGTCGCCAGGCACCAGGGCCGGAGCAGCAATCCTGTGACCCACCAGATGCTGCGAGCCGCTCTCGATCATCTGGTGCTGCCCCCCAGCGTCCTGAATCGCTTGGGTCCGGCGCTCGGCGCCCGCCAGTCGATCTTCCTGTACGGCCCACCAGGGAACGGCAAGAGCAGCATCGCGGAGGCTTGCGCCTCTCTGCTCGGTGACGCCATCTTCGTACCGCACGCCCTCTACGTGAAGGGTGAGGTGATTCGGGTCTTCGACCCGATGCACCACCGCCCGGTCTCGACCGACCTGCCCTCTCATGACACCCGATGGGCGCTCTGCGCCCGCCCGGTGGTCAGGGCCGGAGGAGAGCTGACGGGGCGGGAGCTGGAATTGAGCTACGACGCTCGGATGGGATTCTTCGAGGCCTCCCTGCAGCTCAAAGCTAACGGTGGACTCTTCCTGGTGGACGACTTCGGCCGCCAGCAGCTGAGCCCCCAGGACCTGCTCAACCGGCTGATAGTTCCCCTGGAGGCAGGCTACGACTACCTCAACATCGGTCGGGCCGGGACCACAGTCATGGTGCCTTTCACCGAGGTGCTGATCCTCTCCACCAACCTCAAGCCCAGGGAACTGGTCGACGAGGCGTTCCTGCGCCGGATCCGCTACAAGGTGGAGGTCCCCAACCCCTCGGTGATCGAATACGGTCGCATCTTCCGCCGCGTGTGCGACTCGATTGGCCTGGAGTACGATCCGGCCGCGGTGAACTACCTGGTCGAGGAGCACTACCGCAAGGCGGATCGGCCACTGCATGGATGTGAGCCCCGGGACATCCTTGACCATCTGGTCCACGCCGCCTCTTACTTCGGAGTCGAGCCTCGCCTGACCCCGGAGCTGCTGGACCACGCAGTCTCCGCCTATTTCGCCAACCTGGAAGACGACCCGCCCGCGAACTGAGCCAGGCTGGCACCTTCTTTGGAGCGCGGCTCCGACCGCGGTCCCCCGCTCCGAATCAGGTCCAGGTCACTCGCATAGTGCGCTGCCAGCTTTCCAGCGCGGCTCGGTTTCCCTCGATCTCCAAGGCGGTTCCGGGGAGCCGGTTCCAGAGCAACAGGTAAAGATCGGAAGCGGTTCCCCGAACCCGGCAGTCAGCGGCACCCGCTTGCCGCTGCGCTCGGATTCCACTCGGCCCCAGGTGGACCAGCCATCCCTCGGAACGATCCAGCGGGATCAGGGCTAGGCGGTATTCGGCATCGAGCCTCAGCCGGCGGGGACGCGAACCGAATCCGAACAGGATCTCCTCGATCCCATCGCCGGCGACCCCGGCCGGAAAGGACACGCCATCGGAGCCAGCGGCGAATTCTGCGTCTGCCCGGTGGATCTCCGTTTCGTGGGCCTGCCGCCGGGCCCAGAATGCGAGCGGTGAGGGTGCCGGCAGAAAGGTCCAACAGCGCAGATCGGAGGGAGCGTCGACCAGGACCTGGCACAGGGTCCGGTGGCCCTCCTCGAACCACTCCGGGAGGGACGCGTCGCCGGGGTAAGAGGCCATCGCGGCCTCCTCTTCGTCCTTCCCCATTGCCGACGTGCGAGCTTCGGAAACGTGGGTAGCTGCCCAGCGATGAACTCCGCCCAGGTGATGCAGCAAGTCCCGGAGCCGCCACTTCGGGCAGGTTGGCACCGGGGCGTCCAGACCGGCCCTAGCCATCGCGCGGGCTAGCGCGCGACTCTCCCGGTCGATGGAGGCGATCCAGTCAGCCGTCGCCAGCTCGGGTTCCGGGGTTGGGCCGCGATTCACCGCCTCGGACGCCATATCTTCGTCACCAGCGCGCTGAGCGACCTGAGTGTCCAGGGGCCACTTGCCTGGCCTCTAGGGCCAGCTGCACGCTGGAGTACCTCGGCCGTGGCGCTGAGTGAAGCTGTACCAGTTCCCTGAGTCGTCCCGGAGCACCGCCTCGACCCCGTAGGGCCGGTCAGCCGGTGGCTGATTGAACTGCACTCCGCGAGAGGTTAGCTGGGCGTGGTCACCGCGGCAGTCGGTGGTGGCCATCACCCCAGGACTGAGAGCCCCTTTGGCTACCAGCGCGCGTACCTGCTGGGACGTTTCTTGGTCGAGCATGGAGTGGGAGGGGTCCATCAGGAGGAACTCCTGTCCGGCGCTCCCCCGCGGGCGGACGGTGAGCCAGCGCATGCCGTTCTCCAGCTGGATGTCATTGGTAACCTCGCAGCCCAGCTGCTCGGTGTAGAACTTTCTGGCCGAGTCCTGGTCGAGAACCCATACCGAGACGATGTCAATTCCGGTAATCACGGCTGCTCCTCCTTACCTGGGTCGCTGCTCGGATGGTCAAGATAGGCGCTGCGGGACCGGAGCTGTTTCTCCGAGATTGTGGCGATCAGCCGGTCGGCTCGCAGGCTCGCGGATCACGGCCCGCCGGGAGCCCGCTCCGCCACATCAGTACGAAGCAGCCGGGAATGGGTGCCGGGCCAGCCCGGCGGGCCGCATACAGTCGGTACTGTGTGGGGGACATACCGATGACCCGGGTGAACTGCGCGCTGAGACTGCCCAGACTCTGGAAGCCCACCAGCAGTCAGATCTCCCTGACCGCCAGATTGGCGGTACGCAGGAGCTCCGAGGCGCGCTCCATCCGCCGCCGAAGTCGGAACCGACCGGGAGTTTCGCCATATGTCCGGTTGAAGGCGCGAATGAACTGAGTGGTGCTGTGGCCGGCTCCCGCCACCAGCTCGGAGACTCGTAGCTGAGGCTCGTAGTCGCGATCGATCCGGTCCCGGGCTCGGCGAAGGGCCTGGAGGCCTTGCTCAGCTGGCTGTTGCATTCGACCCTATCCAGGTGGTCCGAGGAAGAGTTCGCGGCGGTATGGAACTGAGGATTCGCCGCGATCTCTCGGGCCATCCGTGGCCGGACGCTGGTCTGGTGGAGCGAAGGGGACTCGAACCCCTGACCTCTGCCGTGCGAGGGCAGCGCTCTCCCAGCTGAGCTATCGCCCCGAGGGCGCCCCAGTATATCGGTGGCTGGGTTGGGTCGAAGTCGCCCAGGGGTCCCGCAGCGTCAGGCGGCGCGGCGAGCCCATCTGGTCTTTTTGAGCATCTTCTTGTGCTTGTGCTTGCGCATTTTCTTGCGCCGCTTCTTGATCACCGATCCCACGAAGAAGAAGACCTCGAAAAAGCCCGGAGGCAACTGGACGGGGCCCAGGTGCGCGAACACCCACGGCCCATTACCCGGCTAGTCTACTTGGAGGCAATTCACACCGTCAAACTGAGCGTGATCTACGGGAGATGGCATGGAGATTCTCTGGGCACCCTGGCGGATGGCCTACATTGACCGGGATCAGTCACCTGGGGGGGTGGAGAGCTGCATCTTCTGTGACGCGGCTAGACCGGACCGGAACAGCCACGACCTGCTGATTCACAGAACTGAGCTGGCGATCTGCATGCTCAACCGCTTTCCATACAACCCCGGGCATGTGATGGTGGCCCCCCACCGTCACGGCGGCGATCTGGTCGAGCTGGGGCCGCCGGAGCTGCTGGCGGTCATGGACGAGTTGAAGCTGGCGACCAGGGTCCTGCGCCAGGAGCTCAAATGCGAGGGGCTCAACGGGGGCTGGAACCAGGGGCGGGCGGCGGGTGCCGGGATCGACGCCCATCTCCACTTCCATCTGGTGCCGCGCTGGAATGGTGACACTAACTTCATGCCGATTCTGGCCGATGTCAAAGTCGTTCCCGAGCATCTGGAGGCCACCGCTGTCAAACTGAGGGAGGCGTTCCGGCGGAAGTTGGAGCAGGCATGACTACCAAGGCCCCGCGTACAGATCCTGTGGAAGAGCCGCGAATCACCCACCCTGAGGACTACGCCGCCGGTTGGCCGGCGGTGGGAATCACCTTCAAGCGGTCGTTCGACGAGATGGGCGTGTGGAGCACCGCCAAGACCCTGATCAAACTCAACAAGAAGGAAGGGATCGACTGTCCGGGGTGCGCCTGGCCCGATCCGGAACACCGCAAGACCGCTGAGTTTTGCGAGAACGGGGCCAAGCACGTGGCGGCGGAGGCCACCCTCCGGAGAGTGACCGCGGAATTCTTCCGGGAGCACTCCCTCACTGATCTCCGGGATCGTTCGGACTGGTGGCTCGAGGAGCAGGGACGGCTCACCGAGCCGATGATCAAACGGGCCGGCAGTGACCACTACGAACCGATCTCCTGGAGCGACGCCGTGGGGGTGGTGGCCGACCAGCTGAACGCCCTGGTCTCGCCCGACCAGGCCGTCTTCTACACCTCCGGGCGTACCAGCAATGAAGCCGCCTTTCTGTACCAGCTATTCGTCCGGGCCTACGGCACCAACAACCTGCCCGACTGCTCCAACATGTGCCACGAGTCCAGTGGCACAGCTCTCAAGGAAGTGATCGGGATTGGGAAGGGCACGGTCACCCTGAAGGACGTCGAGCAGACCGATCTGATCATCATCTGCGGCCAGAACCCCGGCACCAACCACCCCCGGATGCTGACCAGCCTGGAGAAGACCAAGCAGCAGGGTGGGGTGATCGTGGCGGTGAATCCGATGCCCGAGGCGGGCCTGCTGCGCTTCAAGAACCCGCAGACACCCAAGGGGCTCCTCGCCCACGGCACGCCGCTCGCCGACGACTACCTGCCGATCCGACTGGCCGGCGACCAGGCCCTCTTCCTGGGCGTGGGCAAGCTACTGCTGGAGGCGGAGGAACTGGCCCCGGGTACTGTCCTGGACCACGACTTCATTGCGACCTACACCGACGGCTTCGAGGCCTACGCCGCGACCGCCCGCCAGGCCTCGTGGGAGGCGATCGAGGAGGGGAGTGGGCTCACTCGAGCCCAGATTGGCAAGCTGGCTGACCGAATCCTGGCCGCCAAGTCGGTGATCATCGCCTGGGCCATGGGACTGACGCAGCACAAGCGCTCGGTGCCCACCATCCGGGAACTCACCAATGTCCAGCTGCTTCGAGGCAATATCGGTCGCCCGGGAGCGGGGCTGCTCCCGGTGAGGGGTCACAGCAACGTCCAGGGCGACCGGACGATGGGGATCTTCGAGAAGATGCCGCCGGCCTTCTTGGACAAGCTGGCGGCGGAGTTCCACTTCGAGCCAGCGCGCGAGCCCGGCTGGGACTCGGTCAACGCCGTGGCCGCGATGCGCGACGGGAAGGCCCGGGTCCTGATCTCCCTCGGCGGGAACTTGGTGCGGGCAATCTCCGATACCAACGTGGCCGAGAAGGCGATGACCAAGCTTGACCTGACGGTCAGCATCGCCACCAAGCTCAACCGTTCCCATCTGGTGACCGGCGATGTAGCCCTGATCCTGCCCACCTTGGGCCGCACCGAGCGGGACCTGCAGAAGTCCGGCCTCCAGCAGGTCACCGTTGAGGACTCGATGGGCGCCGTTCATGCCACCCGGGGGGTTCTGGCTCCGGCCTCCCAGGACCTTCGCAGCGAGGTAGCGATCATCTGCGGCCTGGCCCATCGAACGCTGGGGAAGAGGGTCCCCATTGCCTGGGAGGCGATGGCCAATGACTACGGGGTAATTCGGGATCACATCGGGCATGTGATCCCCGGTTGCCAGGACTACAACGCCAAGATCGCCCAGCCAGCCGGGTTCCTGCTGCCGCATCCGCCTCGCGATGAGCGGCGCTTCGCCACCGAGACTCAGAAGGCCCGCTTCAGCGTCAACGAGATCGACACCGTCCAGATTCCTCCCGGGCGACTCCTGCTGCAGACGGTGCGCTCTCACGACCAGTTCAACACCACCATCTACTCCAACGAGGACCGCTACCGCGGTATTCACGACAGCCGCCGGGTGGTCTTGGTCAATCCCGAGGACCTGGCCGAACTGGGACTAGCTGACGGCGACCATGTTGACGTTTTCAGCGAGTGGACTGACGATGTCGAACGCTGCCTGCGCGACTATCGGCTAGTCGCCTACCCCACTTCCCGCCAATGCGCGGCCGCGTACTTCCCCGAGGCCAACGTGCTTGTGCCCCTGGAGAGCGTCGCCGAGGGCAGCAACACCCCTACCTCCAAGTCGGTGATCATCCGGCTCCAGCGCCGCGGGGCACCGGCGGCCGCGACCTTGACCGCCTAGCTGTCAGCGGGACTCCGTACCCGACGTTCGAGGGGACCGGTCAGCTCCAGCCGGTCCGGGCCGCAGCCCATGCGAGGGCCGTCCGCCCTGCCCCGCCTGGAACGCCCGCAGAGTGAGCAGGCCGGGAGGCGCGGGCAGCAGGGACCGCTGCACGAAGTAGCCAGCCATGGCCACGACCAAGGTGATGACCTGTTCCGGGTCGGCGGGCCGTGCCAGGGTGTGGTGCTGAACCACCCACTCCGGGGCCGGTCCGCCCCGCATGGCCACGCTGGGCGCCATCACCAATGGATCAAACCAGGCGGCCCCGCGACAGGCACCTGGTCAGTCCAAGAACACAACTGAGCTGGCGTCGGTGACCAGGAGGTTGTCCGCGCGTAGATAGGCGTGCAGGAGAGTGTCGCCCGTGACCGCTTCGGGCCAGCCGGTCTCCCGCTCCGCGAGGCGGCCGAGGCGACGCCGCGCCCGGGGGTCGAGGCTGCGATCCGGCGCCTTCGCCAACTCGCGCCAGCCATCGAATGTCTCCCGGTGCCGCTCGACGAAAGTGGGCAGGTTCGGTACCGGGCACGGCGTGAGCTGGGCCTGGAGCTGCTCGATGGCCGTCATGACCCGACGCAGCTCGCCCATCCGCCAGGGCAGGTGAGGATGGCGGCCAGCCACGTCCTCGAGAATCACCGTCGCCCAGTCGCCGTCGTCGTAAATCCCTAGCAGTTGCGGAACAGGAGCGGTCCGGGGCAGCTGCGCTAGCCAACGAGCCTCCTCCCGATGCATCTTGGGGCGCTCCGGGTTCGGCTCTGCCCCCACCGCCTTCACGAAAGCTCGGCGGTGATCTGCCAGTTGCAGGCGGAGCGCCGCGCCCGGCGAGAAGCCGCTCGGCTGCGAGACCGCCCTGTCTACCCGAGCCCCGAGCCGCTCCTTAGCGCCAGCCCTAACCGAGTCCGGCGGATCGGCTCAGCCGATCCACACCCCGGCGGCCACTGGGAACGGCGTCGGCACAGTGCGGTCCGGCACCCCAGCCCCCGCTCAGCCGAGCCGAGAAATTTCCGTGCGGTGAGCTGGGGTTGCCGGCCGACCGGTCACGTGTCCTCTAGCCTTCCAGTCAGGTAGTCGTCGTAGGCCTGGAGGTCGAGTAGACCGTGACCGGAGTACCCGAATAGGATCACCCGCTCGGTGCCTTCCTCCCGGGCCCGGATGGCCTCATCGATGGTGGCCCGGATGGCGTGCGCGGTCTCGGGAGCCGGGATCGGCCCCTGGGTCCGCGCGAACTGGATGGCTGCTTCGAAGACTTGGCCCTGGGAGTAGGAGGTTGCCCGCATCCGGCCCGCCTTGACCAGGTTGGAAATGATCGGAGCGTCGCCGTGGTACCGCAGACCACCGGCGTGAATCGAGGGCGGGATGAAGTCGTGGCCCAAGGTGTACATCGCCAGGAGAGGGGTCATTCCCGCGCTGTCGCCGAAATCGTAGTCGAACTTGCCCTCGGTCAGGGTGGGGCAGGACGCCGGCTCCACCGCCAGCAGCTCGACCTCCTTGTCGGCGACAAACGGCAGTGCCAGTCCGCCGAGGTTGGATCCCCCGCCACAGCAGCCGATGACTAGATCCGGCTTCTCCTCGCCGGCCAGCTGGAGCTGTTCCTTGGCCTCCTGGCCGATTACCGTCTGATGCAGGAGGACGTGGTTGAGCACCGATCCCAGCGCGTAGTGGGAGTCCTCGCGGGAGACCGCGTCTCTGACTGCGTCGGTGATGGCCGTACCCAGCGAACCCGGGTGGTCCGGCTGATCGATCGGAGAGGGGACGACCTGGCCACCCCAGGTCTCCATCATCACCCGCCGATACGGCTTCTGCTGATAGGAGGCCCGGACCATGTAGACCTTGCACTCCATCTCGAACAGCGAGCAGGCGTAGCTGAGGGCGCTGCCCCATTGCCCAGCACCGGTCTCGGTGGTGAGCCTCTTGACACCCTCCGCCTTGTTGTAGAAAGCCTGGGGCACTGCGGTGTTGGGCTTGTGGGAGCCAGCCGGGGAGACGGACTCGTCCTTGAAGTAGATTCGGGCAGGGGTGTCCAGCGCCTGCTCCAGCCGCCGGGCCCTGATCAAAGGAGTCGGCCGCCAAAGCCGCAGGATGTCCAGGACCTCGCCCGGGATGTCGATGTACGGTTCGGCGGACACCTCCTGGCCGATCAGCGCCATGGGAAACAGAGGAGTGAGCAGGTCGGGAGTGACCGGCTCACGGGTTCCGGGGTGGAGGGGAGGTTGCAGCGGCTCCGGCAAGCTCGGGACCACGTTGAACCAGGCCTCGGGGACTCGATCGGACGGCATTGTCCAGCGCATTTGTGACCTCCCTCCGTCTGCGGGGCACCCCGCTAAACTAGTCAGTTGTCCGGGGGCTGAGAGCCCTCTCGGGGTGGGACCCGCACAGCTGACAGGAAGGAGCGGTTACCGGCCTCTCGGGCCGCACCTCCCTCACTTTGGAGCCGTACTCTAGCAGGGCCGCTGGACTTGGCCACATGGTGGTGACTATCTGGCCGGCACCAACACCCCGTCGGATCCGGATGAACCTCGATGGGCTCCTGGGTAGGGGGGTCTGGACACCGTCCCGGAGGAAGCGCAGATGACTGACCGGCGAACTGCCAGACTCCTAGCGGCCAGCGCCGTCGCAGAGGGTCGACCGCTGGATTGGTTTGAGCAGCTGTATGCGTCGGCTAGAGCGGGAGAGGCCGAAGTGCCTTGGGCGAATCAACAGGTCAACCCGAATCTGCAGAGCTGGCTCCTGCTGAATCCGGCGGTCATGCACAGGACGCTGGTGGTTGGTTGCGGCTACGGCGACGACGCCCAATGGCTCGCAGCGCAGGGCTGTGAGGTGACCGCATTCGACATCGCCCCGAGCGCGATTGAGCGATGCAGCGAACGGTTTCCCGGAACTTCGGTGCACTACCAGGTGGCCAACCTGCTCGACCCTCCCCGGAAGTGGCTCGCGTCGCCATTCGATCTAGTGGTCGAGGCGTACACCATCCAGGCACTGCCGCCGAGCAGTACCGAGCGACGAGCCGCGATGTCCATGCTGCCGAATCTCACCGCCGGGGCCCTCTTGGTGATCGCTCGGGCCCGGGCGGAAGGCGAAGACCCGGGCTCCATGCCGTGGCCGCTTCACCGCGGGGAATTCCACCCTCTATTCGAGCGAGGCATGCAGGAGCTCCTTTTCGAGGACTACCTGGACCCCGCCGATCCCACTGTTCGGCGCTTTCGAGGAACCTTCGTTAAGCACGCCTAGGTGAACCCCAGCCGGGAACTGTGCCTAGCTACGGCGGCCTTCTCGCCGGTGCCGTATGACTTCGGCGGTGCGGGCCGCTGACCTGATGCCGTGTGTACTGCCGACCAGCCCGGGCCGCGGTAGCCTTCGCCGGCATCAGCGCCGCCCCAGCCCAAACGCAGCCCGGTGGCTCTGGACTCGCAGCTGGTTAGTCGTCGAAGCGGAACGCCCCGGCAATTCCGGGGACGCGTTCGGGGTCGGCGATCGCACCGATCTCCACGATCTTGCCATCGATCACTGTGAAGCCGATCACGGCGATGGGTCGTCCACGGGCAGCGACGACCACTCCGGCTGCTCCGTTCACCAACGCCGGGCTCAGGTGGACAGCCGGGTGGGCGATGGCGGACGACAGGCCCGTGAGTGCCTGCTTAGCCACGGCGGCGCCGCCATGGACGGCGAGGGAGGCCGTGGCGCGCCCAGTGCCGGCGTCGATGCGCAGCTCGACTTCGGGATCAAGCAGAGCGACAAGGGCGTCGAAATCTCCGCCACGGGTGGCCAAAAAGAAGGCGTCGACCACCTCTCGTTGACGAGCGAGGTCGGGGTCCGGAGTTGGTAGTGCGGCACCCTTCACGCGGTGTCGTGCCCGGCTGGCGAGCTGTCTCGCTGCCACCGGCGTTCGACCGACCATAGGCGCGATCTCCTCGAACGGCAACTCGAACATGTCATGAAGCACGAACGCCAACCGTTCCGCCGGGGCGAGGGTGTCGAGCACGATTAGAAGAGCGAGGCCGACCGAGTCGGCCAGCACCGCCTCCGCCTCCGGTTGGAGCTCCCCGTCCGGGCTGATTATCGGGTCGGGTAGGTGCACCCCGAAGAGGTCCTCGCGTCGAACCTTGCGGGTACGGAGCAAGTTCAGGCACACTCGCGCGACGACGGTGGTCAGCCATCCGCCGAGGTTCTCCACCTCGCTCGCCCCCGACCGGCTCAGCCGCAACCAGGTGTCCTGGACAGCGTCGTCGGCCTCGGCCAGCGACCCGAGCATCCGGTAGGCGACCGCTCGGAGCCGGACCCGATGCTCCTCGAAGCGAGCCGCCAACCGCTCGTTCTCGTCCATTCGGTCACATTCCTCCGTCGGTTCGTGTCATCAAGGTAGACCCGGGACGTCCAGCGGATGTGACGCGGCAGTCGCACTCTCTGGCTCCCAGCCGGTCGGCCGAGTCATTCGAAGTGAGAAGGTGGATCCCATGGCCCAGTCGCCACGCGTTTTGGTCATCGGCGGGACGGGAAGGCTCGGGGGACGCGTCGTTCCGCTGCTGCGGGACGCCGGGTGCGAAGTGCGGGTGCTCACCCGACACGCCCATGAGACCAAGAACGGTGTCGAGTACTTGACTGGTGACCTGAGCAAGGACGAGGGCATCCTGGTCGGGGTGAATGGTGCCGCGGTTATTGTGAACTGCGCGGGCAACGCCAAGGGCGATGCGCAGCAGGCCAGGAACCTGGTTCGGGCGGCAATGCAGGCAGGATCGCCGCACCTGGTGTGCGTCTCTGTCGCAGGCGCTGATCGGATCCCGGTCGCGAGTGCGGTAGACCGCGCGATGTTCGGCTACTTCGGAGCCAAGCTTGAAGCCGAGCGGGTGGTCGCGGACTCCGGGCTGCCGTGGACGACGCTGCGCCCCACCCAGTTCCATGACGCATTCCTGATCGTGGCGCAGCAGATGGTGAAGCTGCCAGTGATTCCGGTCCCTGCCGGCTTCCGCTTCCAGCCGGTCGATACCGCTGAGGTCGCTGCCCGGCTCGTGCAACTGGCGCTCGGCACTCCGGCGGGATTGGTGCCGGAGATCGCTGGGCCGCGGATATACGGAATGGCCGACCTGGTTCGAGGATACCTTCGGGCTCGCGGCAAGCATCGGATGATGGTGCCGGTCTGGATTCCGGGCAAGGCTGCCAGCGCGGTCCGGGCTGGTGCCAACCTGGCCCCTGAGCATGCCGTGGGCCAACGGACCTGGGAGGACTTCTTGGCCGAGCGGGTCCTCACCGGAACCTGAACGGAGCCGGTTCAGCAAACGCGGCTGCCACCGCGCGGCCAGGTGGTCACAGGTTGATGCCACGGTGCGTCAACGGGCGAATCTGGTGGAGCCGGCGGGACTCGCACCCGCGACCTATTCCATCCCAAGTAAGCGCGCTCCTTGGCCCGGGAGTCGCACTACGGGGTCAACTCTTGGGTTGGGCATCATATGGTGCCATAGGTGGTACCAGATACTGGTGCGTAAGACTACCGTATACCTCACTGAGGAGTTGAAGAGCTCACTGCGAAGGCAGGCGGATGTCTCCGGTCGCTCGGAGGCGGAACTCATCCGCGAGGCAATCGAGGTTCAAGTTCGAGGTGCCGATCAACGGCGCCCTCGGGGGGCTCGTCGCCAGTGGTGATCCACGTCTCTCGGACCAAGTGGAGTACGTTCTCCTAGGGTCCGGCGAGAACTGAACGTGCTCGTCTGCGACACCAGCGGGCTCGTCGCGTACTTCGATGCCAGCGATGACCACAACGCCCAGGCGAGTCGGATTATCGAAGGCGACCCGGGCCCTTTCGTGGTGTCGCCGTACGTCGTCGCCGAGCTTGACTTTCTTCTGGCGAAGCGCCGTGGGGTGGCGGCTGAGCTGGCAGCACTCGTGGAGTTGTCTGGCGGGGCGTGGGAACTGCCATCAATCGCTGCTGGCGAATTGCATGAAGCGTGCGGGGTCATGGGAATGCATCGTGACCAGAACATCGGCCTCGCCGACGCCTCCATGGTGGTGCTGGCTCGTCGTTACCGGATGGAGCGCATCCTGACCTTGGATCAGCGCCATTTTCGAGTGATGCGCACTGCAGCCGGTGGCCCCTTCACGGTGCTGCCCGATGTTGAGTGAGGGTGCCACTCCGTTGCGGGTCCACTGAGCGTCGCCGGCGCTCCGTCAAGGAGTACCGCCGCCTTTCGACGACATCTGCAACGTGTCCCAGTCCGAATACAGAACGCGAGTGGTGCTGCGTTGTCGGTATTCGAACTCCGACCAACTGAGCGACCTGCTCGGCCAGCTAGTGCATGACCTCGACCAACCTTGATGGCGGCGTCCCAAAACCCTTCGTTTTTGAGACTAAGGGTGGTCGATGGCTTTCACAGTCTCCGGACGCGGAGCACGCCGGTCAGCATCGGGAGGGTGAACTCGCCGCGGGCGGTCTCCGGTCTGCTCGCGAGGAACGCGCGGATCTGACCGAGCGTGGCCTCTTGTTCTTGTTCTGGCATGACCAGTATCCCCGCCTTCGTCGCGAGCGTCGCGACGAGGGAGTCGGCGGTGCGGCGCTGCCCGTGCGGGAACTCGGCCTGCTCCGGCGAGCCGAACTTGGCGACCAGGCCAATGTTTGGAAGGTGCGCGTCTTCCGTCTCGGCGCGCCAGCTGCTGAGCGTGTCACGCGGGCCAATGGCCGCGCTCCCGCTGACCCGCTCGAGTTCGGCAACCCAGTCGACCCGGTTGTCGATGACGTTCCATAAGCCAGCCAGGATGCCGCCGCGTACGAGGACCCTGGCTATCTCGGGTCCCGCGAAGTCCATGTCGAACCAGTGCAGGGCATGGCCGGCTAGCACGGCATCGACGGACGCGTCCGGCAGCGGTACCGCCTCGGCACTACCCGGCAGGGCACGGACAGTCGGCAGCGCGCGGCGCAGCTCAGTCAGCATCGCCGGGTCGGGCTCGACCGCGATGACTTCGGCGCCCAGTGCGACCAGCGTGGTGGTTAGCTTGCCGGTTCCGGCGCCGAGGTCGAGCACTCGGGGGCCGGGCGCGGGCTCGAGCGCCCAGCGCACCGCGGCCTGAGCGTAGTCCGGGCGGTGCTCGGCATATAAGGTCGCCGCCGCGCCGAACGACGAGCTGAGAAGTCGCCATTCGTCCTGTTCCACTCGGTTACCTTACCTGTGCCGCGCGGTCGGGGCGCCACCCTTGGACTTGCGACGGCGGTCGGGCCTTCTGGGCCGCGAGGAGAGTCGACCACCTAGGCCGTGGCCTCGACGACGCACCCAGCCCACGTTGGACGGGTCGCTCGTCCTCGTCGTGTCCGAGCCGTAGACAAGTCAGCTACCGCCGTCCTACCGACGGCCGTTTTTGACGACCTGCCGCCACCGGCCCGGATACGGCTCTCTGGGTGCGCC
>Ga0307374_10005362_pt1 | contig 20765 bp, 18 predicted proteins | sample OX3MG_FD_202532 | JGI IMG/M metagenome (GOLD analysis project Ga0307374, IMG submission 202532) | Soil microbial communities from Risofladan, Vaasa, Finland - OX-3 | ecosystem: Environmental > Terrestrial > Soil > Coastal area > Acid sulfate soil | place: Finland: Risofladan, Vaasa | collected...
GCTCCGTGACAACCGGGTCCGATCGATGACGCCCCGCCCATCACCTACGCCCTCTCTGGCCCTTCGCCACTAACCTGGGATGGCTTTGGCCGCCGCCTCGGCCGGCAATTCCCGCCCGGTCTCCCGTCGCCAGTCTCTCGTTGGCCCGGCCCCGGCGAGCGGCTAGAACGGCAAGGTCCCGTCTTCGCCGGAGCCTTGTTTGCCGCGCCTCTTCAACGCCTATGTGATCGTCGACTGGAGCGCGGCGTCGCGGCCCACCAAGGGCGCGGACTCCATCTGGATCGGAGTCCTGAAGCGGGACGTGCGCTTTCGCATGGCCTTCGAGGCGCACAACCCCGCCACGCGCGCCGAGGCCGAGACGCTGATCGCCTCGATTCTCGACGATCGGGCCAGGCGCAGCGAGCGGGCGCTGATCGGCTTCGACTTTCCGCTGGGCTTTCCGCGCGGCTTCGCGGCGGCGCTGAAGCTGCCGCTCGAGGATCCGTGGCTCGCGGTCTGGAACCAGATCGACCGCATGGTCAAGGACAGGCCCGACAACGCCAACAACCGCTTCGGCGTCGGCTCGGAGATCAACCGGCGCCTGACGGGCGGCCCGTTCCCGTTCTGGGGCGTGCCGCCCAAGGATGCGCTCACCACCTTGCAGCCCAAGCGCGGCCGCAACCACGGGCCGGGCGACCTGCCCGAACTGCGCCATGCCGAACTGGCGGCCAAGGGCGCCAGCCCGATCTGGAAGCTCTACTACCAGGGCTCAGTGGGCGGCCAAGCGATCCTCGGCATCCCGGTGGTGCGGCGCCTGAAGCTGGCGCGTGGCGAGGCCTTCAGGATCTGGCCGTTCGAGACCGGCTGGAGGCGGCTCGGCGAGGCCGAACTCGGCGGCGTCGAGGTGGTGGTCGCGGAGGTCTATCCCTCGATGTTCAAGGGCGCCGCCCTGCCCGGCGAGGTCAAGGACGCGACCCAGGTGCGCGTCGCCGCCGAGCACTTCTCCCGCCTCGACGAGGCCGGGCGGCTCGGCGCCCTGTTCGCACCGGCCAAGGACGTGGCCGCCGACGTGGTCGTGGACGCCCAGCATGAGGAAGGCTGGATCCTCGGGGCCTAGCCCCGCCGCGCCAGCATCCAGAAGCGGCCGGCGAGCAGCCCGGCGGAGATGTAGCTGGCGATGATTACCGCCCAGACGATGCCGGTCAGCCCGAACCCGGCGCGGATGGCCAGGACATAGGCGAGCGGGACCATGACGACGACGTAGCTGGTCAGGTGCGTCAGCGTCGGCGCGACGACGTCGCCGCGCGCTCGCAGCGCCTGGGCGACCACGACCTGCAGGCCGTCGGGCGGGAAGAACAGACAGGCCAGCGCCAGGGCTCCGCCCGCCATCGCGATGGTGCGCGCATCGGTGGTGAACAGCGGCGCGATCAGGCGCGCGCTCGGCCAGACCACGAGGCCGACGGCGATGCCGAACGCCGCCGTCACGGCGAAGCCGACGGCCGCCGCCCGGCACAGCCCTTTCGCGTCGCTGGCGCCGTGCGCCCGCGCCACCAGCACCGCGGTCGCCGTCGAAAGACCCAGCGGCGCCATGAAGACGAGCGCAATGACGTTCAGCGCCACCGCCCAGGCGGCCACGGCCAGGGGGCCGATCCAGCCGGCGAAGACGTTCATGCTGGAAAAGGCGGTCATCTCGAAGAAGTTGGACGCCGCCGCCCCATATCCGATGCGTCGCTGCTCGATCGCCGCGGCGCGGCCGGGCGGCGGGCGGCGGAACACGCCGAGGGCGCGAGCGTCGGGCATCAGGGCGATGTAGCCGAGGGTCGCCAGCGCCAGGATGGTCCGGCCGATGAGGGTGGCGCTGGCCGCACCGGCGGCGCCCATGGCCGGCAGCCCGAATCCGCCGGGAACCAGCACCAGATCGAGGCCCAGATTGAGCACGTTGGCGGCCCACATCAGCATCATGGGCGCGGTCGTCCGCCCCAGCCCCTCCAGCCAGGAAGACGCGGCGGTGGAGAGCGCGAAGCTCGGCATCGAGATCGCCAGGATCACCAGCGGCCGGCTGGCGCCCGCCGCCAGTCCGCCTTTCAGTCCCAGCACCCCAAGCAGCGCCGGACCGCCCAGCGACAGCACCACCGCGGCGGCGAGCCCGACCCAGAGGCCGTAGACGAGGCCGCGCCGCAGCGCCGCCCCTGCCGCCGCCGCATCGCCCTCGCCCAGGGCGCGCGAGGCCATCACCTGCACTCCCGAGAGCAGGCCGAGGGCCGAGCCCAGCACCGAAGCGCTCGCCGCCCAACCCAGCGCCAGATAGCCGAGCTGCTCGGCCGAGTGGCGGCCCACCACGATGCTGTCGGTGAGCCCCATGGTCATGATGCCCAGCCGCGCGGCCACCACCGGTCCGGCCAGACGCGCCAGCAGGACGAGGTCGGTCCGAATCGGATGAACGGCGCCGCGCTCCCGCGAAGCCGCCGCCGCGGCGCCGCCGCTCATCGTTCCGCTCCCTGGGCGTAAGGGGGCGGACCCTGGACGACAAGAGCTGCGGCGACAAGAGCCCCGGTCAGCCGCCGCGGGCGCTACTCCGCCGCCTCCAGCCCGGCCGGGCGTTCGGCCTTCAGCTTCTCGGCCACCAGGAACGCCAGCTCCAGCGCCTGTTCGCCGTTGAGGCGCGGGTCGCAATGGGTGTGGTAGCGGTCGCCGAGTTCGCCTTCCGACAGCGCCCGCGCCCCGCCCAGGCACTCGGTGACGTTCTGCCCGGTCATCTCCAGATGCACGCCGCCAGGGTGCACGCCCTCAGCCGCCGCGATCTCGATGAAGCTCTTCACCTCGGCGAGGATATGGTCGAAGCGCCGCGTCTTGTAGCCGTTGTTCGCCGTCAGCGTATTGCCGTGCATCGGGTCGATGGCCCAGACGACGCTGCGGCCCTCGCGCCGCGTCGCGTCCATCAAAGCCGGCAGGCGCGCGCCGATCCTGTCGGCCCCGAAGCGGCCATAGAGCGTCAGGCGGCCGGGTTCGTCCGCCGGATTCAGGGCGTCGACGAGGCGGATGAGGTCGTCCGGCGCCAGCGTCGGTCCCACCTTCACGCCGACGGGGTTCTTGATCCCCTTTGCGAACTCCACGTGGGCGCCGTCCAGCTGGCGCGTGCGCTCGCCGATCCAGACGAGATGGGCCGAGGTGTCGTACCAGTCGCCGGAGGTGGAATCGACGCGGGTCATCGCCTCCTCGAACCCCAGCAGCAGGGCCTCGTGGCAGGTGAAGAACTCCACCCGGTGCAGCTCCGGCTGGGTCTCGGGGGTGACGCCGATGGCGGCCATGAAGGTAAGGGTCTCGGAGATCTTCTCGGCAAGTTCCCGGTAGCGCGCGCCCTGCGGGCTGCCCTCGACGAAGCCCAGGGTCCAGCGATGGATATTGTAGAGGTCGGCGTAGCCGCCGCCGGCGAAGGCGCGCAGCAGGTTCAGCGTCGCCGAGGATTGGGCGTAGGCCTTCACCAACCGCTCGGGGTCGGGCCGGCGCGCCTCGGGGCTGAACTCCATGCCGTTGATATTGTCGCCGCGGTAGGACGGCAAGGTGACGCCGTCGATGGTCTCCGTCGGCGCCGAGCGCGGCTTGGCGAACTGGCCGGCCATCCGTCCCACCTTCACCACCGGCTTGCCGCCGGCGAAGGTCAGGATCACCGCCATCTGCAGCACCAGACGGAAGAGGTCGCGGATGTTGTCGGCGGAGAATTCCTTGAAGCTCTCGGCGCAGTCGCCGCCCTGCAGCAGGAAAGCCCGGCCGGCCGCGACCTGGCCCAGCAGCCCCTTCAGCCGCCGCGCCTCGCCGGCGAACACCAGCGGCGGCATGCGGCGAAGCTCGGCCTCGGCGCGCTCCAGCGCCGCGAGGTCGGGATAGTCCTGCGGCACGTGCCGCGCCGGCAGGCTTCTCCAGGACGCAGGCGTCCAGCGGTCGGTCATCGGGGGCGCCTTCTCGAAGGCCGCGGGTTCTAGCGCGGATGCACGCGCGAGGCAAAAGCCGCTGCGGCGCGACAGAGGGCGATCCTCGCCGTGAGGACGGCCCAATCCATGGGGATCTGGGACCGGGCCGGCGTCGATCAAGCCGCCGACTCGATCCGGCGCTCGATCCATTGATTGAGGCTCACTCCCTCCGCCTGGGCGCGAAGGGCGGCGCGGCGATGAATTCTGGGATCGATGCGCAAGGGGATCTTGCCGCTATAGGGACGATCCGGGGGCTCGCCGCGCTCACGACAGAAGCCGAGATAATCGTCGATGCTGTCGCGGAACGCCTGCTCCACGTCGGCATAGCTCGCGCCCTCGAAGGTGATCACGTCGCGAAGGCCGGCGACGCGGCCGCTGAACACCCCCTCGTCGGCCTCGACCGTCCCGACATAGCCTTTGTATTCGAGCATTCCCGCTACTCCCGATCCGGCGTTCGCCGATCATCCAAGCACTTCGCCGATCGATCGCGCCAGCACCTCGACCATCAGGTCGATCTCCGCTTCAGTGACGATGAAGGGCGGCCCCAGGCAGATGATGTCGCGCACCGCGCCGGTGCCGCCGGGATAGAAGAAGACGCCGTGCCGGAGCGCCCGGCCGACGATGCGGTTGGTGATCGCGTCGGCCTCGTCGAAGGGCTGGAGGCTGGCGCGGTCGCGGACTATCTCCACGGCCTGCAGCAGGCCGAGCCCGCGGATCTCGGCGACATTGGGATGCTGACCCAGCCGCCAGCGCAGCTGGTCGCCCAGCCTTTCCCCCAGCGTCTTGGCCCGCTCGACCAGGCTCTCGCGCTCCAGGATCGCCAGCACGGCCTCGGCCGCCGCGCACGCGGACGTGAGGGCGGCGAAGGTGTGGAACATGACGCTCTGGCCGGCCTCGATGATCGGCGCCGCCACCTCGCCCGTGGCGTAGACCCCGCAGATCGCCGCATAGCCGCCCGCGAGACCCTTGCCGGAGACCAGGATGTCGGGTCGCACGCCCCAATGGTCCACCGCAAACTTCGCCCCGGTGCGGCCGAAACCGGTCATCACTTCGTCGACGACCAGGAGGATGCCGTGTTCGTCGCAGAGGGCGCGAACGCCGGGCAGGTAGTCGGCCGGAGGCACGATGGCGCCGCCGCTGGAGCCGGTGATCGCCTCGACCACCAGGGCGGCGATTCGGCCCGGTCCCCGCGCCTCGATCGCCGCGCGCGTTGCCTCAACGTAATGGCGGCCGGCGTCGGGGTGGTGCGCGCCCAGAGGGCAGCGCAGCGGCCACGGCGTCGGCGCGGCGGCGAAGCTGCGCAGGAACCCCTCCAGGCCGCGCTTGCGCCCCGCATGCCCTGAAAGCCCGGCCATGGCCAGCGTCGTGCCGTGGTAGGAAAGCTCGCGCGCCATCACCTCTACGCGCTGCGCCTCGCCCCGGGCGGCGAAGTGCTGGAGCGCGATCTTCACCGCCGCCTCGACGCCCTCGGAGCCGCCGCTGGTCAGATGCACGTGACGTAGGCCGGCGGGCAGCCAGTCGCGCCGCAGCCGCTCGACCAGCGCCTCGCGCTCTGGCGTCTTCCAGGTCGGCACCACGTAGCAGGCTCCGGCGCTGGCCCTGGCGATCGCTTGCGCCACCTCGGTGCGGCCGTGGCCGACGTTGGCGACGATCGCGCCGCCGGCGGCGTCGAGTATCCGCCGGCCGCCGTCCTCGATCAGCCAGGCGCCCTCGCCGCCGACGATGCGCGTGGCGCGCCCGGGCAGGAAGGGCCAGTCGGCAAGATCGGCTGCGTCGCCAGGCTGCGGCATGGCTCTCTCCTCCCCGTCCGCGGCTGCGCTCGCGCCCGTGCGGCGGCAGGCCCCGTTGCATGAGACGACACCGCCCGGCTAGGGTGCAGGCTGGTGGGCTGCCTGAGCCCGCCCGCGTCTTCGACGAGGGCGGCCCGAGATCGCCCGCCGACCATGTTTCCTCGGCGCCGGAATGTTCGCAGCAACCATAGATACCGCCGCCCGGCTCGAGCAACTGTTCGATAATGCGCCGACGCTGGTGCTGGTGCTGCGCGGACCCGACCATCTCATCGACTACGCCAACCCCGCCTACATGCGCTTCGTCGGGCCGCGGGCGCTGCGCGGCAGGCCCTACCGCGAGGCGCTGGCCGACATCGCCGCCCAGGGCTACCTCGAGCGCCTCGACGAGGTGCTGCGCTCGGGCGAGCCTTTCGTCGGCACGGCGATGCCGACGCGCATCGAGCGCCCTGCCGAGCCGGCCGAGGTCCGCTGGTTCGATTTCGTCTATCAGCCCCTGCTCGGCGCGGGGGGTGCGGTCGAAGGCATCGTCGGCCAGGCCAACGACGTGACCGCCCGGGTGGACGCCGACCGCGCCGCCCAGCAGAATCAGGCGCGCCTGGAACTCGCCGCCAGGGCCGCGGGACTGGGCATCTGGGAATGGCGGGTGGACACCGGCCAGATGCTCTATTCGGCCCGCGCCAAGGAGATCTGCGGCTTCGCGCCCGACCAGGAGATCAGCTTCGCCGACGTCGTCGCGGTCACGCATCCGGACGACTACCCCTTCACCTCGGCCCAGTCGCGCCGCGCCCTCGATCCGCGGGTGCGCGACAGGAACCCTTACGAGTATCGCGTCGTGCGCGGCGACGGCGTGGTGCGCTGGGTGCGCGCCCACGGAGAGGCCGTCTTCGAGCCGACCGCCGACGGCGAGCGCGCCGTCCGCTACATCGGCACCCTCGAGGACATCACCGAGCGGCGCGAGATCGAGGAGCGGCTGCGGGCCTCCGAGGCGCGGCTGCGCCTCGCCATCGAGGCAGGGCGCACGACCGTCTGGACCTGGGACGTGGGCCGGGATGCGGCGCTGCTGACCGACGAGCTGCGCGCCGTGCTGGGCCTGCCGGCCGGCGCCGAGGCCAGCGTCGAGGAGCGCCGGGCTCAGGTCCATCCAGACGATCGCGCCGGCCTGGCGCAGCTGCGGGAGCGCGTGCTGACGAGCCACGATCGCTTCCTCGATTTCGAGTTCCGCTACTTCTGGCCCGACGGCCGCCTGCGCTGGCTGCAGGCCCGTTCGGAGATTCTGCGCACCGCCGCCGGCCAGCCGACCGCCGTCACCGGAGTGATCATGGACGTCACCGAGCGTAGGGAGAGCGAAGAGCGCCTGACGCTGCTCGCCCGCGAGGTCGACCACCGCGCCAACAATCTGCTCAGCGTCATCCAGGGGACGGTGGCGCTCTCGACGGGCGCGACCCCGGACGAGCTGCGCCAGGTGATCACCGGCCGGCTCGCGGCGCTGGCGCGGGCGCATCAGCTGCTCTCCGACGCCCGCTGGACCGGCGCCGACCTGCACCGGCTCCTCAGCGAGGAACTGCGCCCGTTCGGGCTCGACGAGCGCGTCACCCTCGCCGGACCGCCCTGCTCGCTTTCGCCGCCTCAGGCGCAGGCCATGGCCATGGCGATCCACGAACTGGCCACTAATGCGGTGAAATATGGCGCGCTCTCGGTTCCCAGCGGCGTGATCGAGCTGAGCTGGTCGCGCCAGCAGGGCAAGCTCCGGCTCGGCTGGCTTGAGCGCGGCGGACCGCCGGTCTCGACGCCGACCCGGGTCGGCCTGGGCGCGAGCATCCTGGAGCGCGCCCTCGCCGGGGCGCTGGGCGGCGCCGTCGCGCGCGAGTGGCGCCCCGAAGGTCTGGCCTGCCGGCTCACCCTGCCGCTGGGCGAGGCGGCGGCGCTCGAGAACGCCGGCGCGAGCTGACCTCGGGTCGCGGTTGCGCGGCCTCGATCGAGGGGGCATGGACGAAGCCGGGTGCGCCGCGGACGGCGCGCCGCTGCGAGGAGCGCCCCATGGCCATCGATTTCGAGATTCCGGCGGAGGCCAAGGCCATCCGCGAGAAGGTGCGCGCCTGGGTGCACGACGAATGCATCCCGGCCGAGAAGCAGCTCCTGGAGGGAGCGGACTACAAGCAGACCCTGGCGGCCCTGCGCGCCAAGGCCCGCTCGCGCGGCCTCTGGTGTCCGTTCATTCCGCCGCAGCACGGCGGCATGGGCCTCGGCCCCCTCGCCAACGCCCTGGTGCAGATGGAACTCGGCGAGAGCTACCTCGGCGCGCTCTCGATGAACACTCAAGGGCCCGACGACGCCACCATGCTGACCCTGCTGGAGCACGGCACCGACTTCCAGAAGGAGAAGTTCCTCAAGCCCCTGCTCGAGGGGGAAAAGCGCATCTGCTACTCGATGACCGAGAAGGCCGCCGGCGCCGACGCCACCGGCATGCAGACCCGCGCGGTCAAGGACGGCAACGAGAACTACGTGCTGAACGGCGAGAAGTGGTTCTCCTCGGCCGCCGACGTCGCCGACATCGCCCTCGTCATGGCCAAGACCGACCCTGAGGCGCCGCGCCACCAGCAGTTCTCCACCTTCCTGGTCGAGCTGCCCAACCCCGGCTACCGGATCAAGCGCGCCATCCCCACCATGGCCGCCGAAGGCCCGCTGAGCCACATCCTCGGCGGCGGCCACTGCGAGATCGAGATCAAGGACCTGGTGGTTCCGGCCGAAAATCTCCTCGGCGGCGAGGGCCAGGGGTTCAACATGGGCCAGCATCGCCTCGCCTACGGGCGCCTGCGCCACGGCATGCACAACGTCGCCATGGCGCAGCGGGCGCTCGACATGGCCACCGCCCGCGTCACCAGCCGCTCCACCTTCGGCGGGCCGCTGCACCAGCGCCAGGCGGTGCAGTTCATGCTCGCCGAGTGCGCCACCGAACTCTACATCGCCCGGCTGATGCTGCTGCACATCGCCTACAAGGCCGAGAACAAGCTGGACCTTCGCCAGGAGAACTCCATCGCCAAGGTCTATCTCGCCAACATGGTGCACAAGGTGGTCGACACCGCCATCCAGCTGCACGGCGCCCTCGGCTACTCCATGGATACGCCGCTGGCGCGCTGGTACACCCAGATCCGCTCGCAGCGGCTGGTCGACGGCCCCGACGAGGTCCACAGGTGGACCGTCGGCCGGAACGTCATCCGCGCCTTTCAGAAGGACGGCACCACCGCCGCCGCAGCCGGAGGCGACATGCTGTAGAGCCCGCGCAGCGCCCCTCAGGCCGCCTCGCGCGCGCCCTGCACCACGTCGACGATGCCCCAGGCCCTAGCCTCCTCGGCGCTCATGAAGTGGTCGCGCTCGAGGGTCCGGGCGACCTCCTCCGGCGTATGGCCGCAGTGCCTGGCGTAGAGTTCGTTGATGCGCTGTTGCGTCTCCAGCACGTCCTTGGCGTGGCGCTCGATGTCCGAGACCTTGCCCTGGAAGCCGCCCGAACCCTGGTGCACCATGATGCGCGCATTGGGCAGCGAGACGCGCAGGCCCGGCGCGCCCGCCATCAGCAGGAACGAGCCCATCGAGGCGGCGAAGCCCATGCAGGTCGTGGCCACCGGACTCTTCACGTACTGCATGGTGTCGTAGATGGCGAATCCCGCGGTCACCACCCCGCCGGGCGAATTGATGTACATTTCGATCGGCTTCTTCGGGTTCTCGGATTCCAGGAACAGCAGCTGGGCGCAGACGAGTGCGGCCATGCCGTCCTCGATCGGACCGTTGACGAAGACGATGCGCTCGCGCAGCAGCCGCGAGAAGATGTCGAAGGCGCGCTCGCCGCGGCTGGATTCCTCCACCACCATGGGCACCAGGCTCATGCCGCCATCCTCCACCCATGGGCGGCGAGGGCCGGCCGGCGCGCACGCGGCGCGAAGAGCGCCACCTCGGCCAGACGCGCCGGCGCCCGGTGCGTTATGGTCAGGTGTGCGCCGCCATCGGCATTGCGGGCGACCTCGAAGCTGATCTCGCTCTCGCCGTCGCGCGTCGGCCAGGCGAGGTCGAGCCGCGATCCGGGCTCGCTGCGCACCACCCTGGCCGATCCGATCTCCGGCTCGCCCAGCCAGGCCTCGCGCAGCTGCGGATGGGCGAGCGCCCGCCACACCTTTTCGGGCGGCTCGGCCAGATCGCACTCGAACTCGAGGTCGGCGTCGCCGCTCATTGGTCCATCCTCTGCAAGACGTCCTTCAGGCGCTCGATGCGCTCCGGCCAGAAGGCGCGGGTGCGTTCGATCCAGTCGATCAGCGGCGCCAGCCCCTGCGGCAGAGCGCGATAGTAGGCGCAGCGCCCTTCCCGGCGCTCGGCCACCAGCCCGGCCGCCTTCAGCGCCGCCAGATGCTGCGACACCGCCGGCTGGCTGACGGCGAACCCCGCCGTCAGCGCCGAAACCGTCAGCTCCCCGCCCGCCAGCCGCTCATACACCGCCCGCCGCGTCGGATCGCCAAGCGCCCGGAAGATGTCGCCCTGGTGCATGCGCAAAGGATAAGCCAATGCTTATGCAATGCAAGCCCCTCCCTCCCCTTCATGGCTAGGCGATTCACACATCTCGGAGGGCCCATCCGTGGGCGAGGGATCGGAAGTATTGGAGGCCGTGCCGGAAGGTGATGGGGCCTGGGGGTTTGGATTTGGGATAGCCGTCCCAGCCGCCGAGCTTGGCGATGATCCAGGCGGTCCAGGCGAGGGTTTTGGGCGGGTGAGGGTTCTTCTGCAGGGCCGTCTTTCCCTCGAGGGTGGGCCCCAGCGCCTGGAGGGTTTCGATCTCGGCGAGGGTGAAGGCGAAGGTGGCGTCCTGTTCGGATCGGCCGTCGCGCGCCTGAACGAGTTGCATGATGACGCAGGCGGCCTGGGCGGCGATGGCCGTCAGCTTGAGCAGGCGCTCGGCGGTCTCGACCTGACTGTCTTCCAGCTGAAGGCCTTGCTGTTTCAGCGTCCGGAAGAACTGCTCGATGATCCAGCGCAGACGGTACCAGCCGACCACCCGCCAGGCCATGGCCGCGTCTTCCACCGCATGGGTGGTGAGCAGCCGCCAGTGGATGGGTTCGGCGCCCTCGGGCGGGTCGATCTCGCTCACCTCCACCAGGGTCAGGCTCACCGTCTCGGCCAGGCCTTGCTCGATGGTGTTTTTCGGGCGCACGACCTCGACCCGGGCGAAGCCGACCGACAGCCGGGCCTTGCGCGCCGGCCGCCCGGTGCGTGCGCGCAGTTCCACCACCGCCTCCCCCGCCGCCCGCAGCGGCGCGGTCGACAGCTTGCCCCCGCCCCGGATCGGTCGATCGTGCCAGGCGCGGGTCAGGATGTGGAAGCCCGCCTCGGGCACGCACGCCCACTTGGCGTAGATGTCGCTCTCGCGATCGCTGACCTCGGTCACCAGGGCCGCCGCCTGCAGCACCGGCTTGGCCGCCTGCGCCGTGGCCAGCCAACGCTCCGACTCCTTGTCGCTCAGCCGCCGATCGGCATGGGAGACCTCCACGCGGCCCCCCCGCGTCCAGATCCGGCCCGTCACCAGACCCAGCACCGAACCGGTCTCGGCGTCCACCCCCAGCATCGCGTGCAGCAGCACGCCGCGGCCGTTGCCCTTGCCGATCTCGCCCAGCCCACGTCGCCGCGCCGGCGTCGTGGTGAAGTTGATCTCGCTGGTGTCCTGAATGGCCAGCACGTGACGTCCCGCGCAGGCCGACCCGGCCGCCGGACCCCAACCTTCGATCAGCTTGTCCACCGTCACCCGGGCGTTGGCCAGGAAGCGGGAAAACCCGACGATCCCGCTGCGCTCTCCCCCCGCCAGCCGCCGCAAGCAAACGCTCTCGCGCGCAACCATCCGGTCCAGAATCTGGACCCCCTTTTTTCGAGACGCTCGTCCCCGAACGACCCCAGCAGATACTGTGACGACATCTCGACGCCTCCCTCGGTGCGTCGCAGACAGAATCACAGTTCGGGCCGCCGCCACGACTCACAGAAGAGCCATCACCGCAACAAAACGATGTGTGCATCCCCTAGCCCTTCATGGGGAGGGTGGCCGCCGCGCAGCGGCGGACGGGTGGGGGAGTCTGAGGCCGTGCGCTGAATCTCGGGGCTGTCGTTGACGCTCCGGAGTCCCCCACCCTGCTCGCTTCGCGAGCTGTCCCTCCCCATGAAGGGGAGGGAGTGTCGTCATCTATCCGCCCGCGCCCAGCTCCGGCGGGGCGTATTTCTCGCGCATGGTCACTAGTTCCTCGGCGGCGGTGGGGTGGACGGCGCAGGTGGCGTCCCACTGCGGCTTGGTCACGCCCATCTTGATCGCTATGGCCGCCATCTGGATCATCTCGGGGGCGTCGGGACCGACGATGTGGCAGCCGACGATGCGTTCGCTGCCGGCCTCGACCACCAGCTTCATCAGCATCCGCTCCTCGCCGCCGTAGAAGGTCGCCTTCATCGGCCGGAACACTTGGCGATAGATGTCGACCTTGCCGAACCTGTGCCGGGCGTCGGCCTCGGAAAGCCCCACCGCGCCGATCGGCGGCTGCGAGAAGACGGCGCTGGCCACCGTCTCGTGGTCGAAGCTGGTGGGGCGGCCGCGGAACTCGGTCTCGGCGAAGGCGGCGCCCTCGCGGATCGCCACCGGCGTCAAGTTGATCCGGTCGGTGACGTCGCCGACCGCCCAGATGTTCTCGACGTTGGTGCGCGAGAAGGCGTCGACCGCCACGGCGCCCTTCTGGTTCAGGGCCACGCCGGCGCTCTCCAGACCGAGGTCGGCGGTGTAGGGGTCGCGCCCGGTGGCGTACATCACCACCTCGCTGACCACTTCGTGGCCATCGCTGAGCGTGCTCTTCACGCCGCCCTCGACCCGTTCCAGCCGGGCGTGCTCGCAACCGAGGACGACGGTGACGCCGCGCCGCTCGATCTCGCCGGCCAGGTGCGCGCGCACGTCGTCGTCGAAGCCTCGCAGGATGTTGGCGCCGCGGTACATCAGCGTCGTCGCCACCCCCAGGCCGTTGAAGATGCCCGCGAACTCCACGGCGATGTAGCCGCCGCCGACGATGAGGATGCTCTTGGGAAGGTTCGGCAGATGGAACGCCTCGTTGGAGGTGATGGCGAGCTCGATGCCGGGGGTCGCCGGCAGCGAAGGGCGGGCGCCGGTGGCGATCAGCACCTTCTCGGCCGAATAGGTGCGGTCGCGGTCGGCCAGCGCCACGGTGTGGGCGTCCTCGAGCCTGGCGCGGGCGTGGGCGAGATCGGCGCCGGCGTTCTGCAGGTTGGTGACATAGACGCCCGAGAGCCGGGCGATCTCGATGTCCTTGGCGGCCAGGAACCGCGGCCAGTCGAAGCTCGCCGCGGACCTCGACCAGCCGTAGCCCTCGGCGGCCTTGAAGGCTTGCGCGAATTCGCTCGCATAGACCATGAACTTCTTGGGGATGCAGCCGCGGACGACGCAGGTGCCGCCCACCCGGTGCTCCTCGGCGATGCCGACCTTGGCCCCCGCCATCGCCGCCAGGCGCGCCGCGCGCACGCCGCCAGAGCCGGCGCCGATGACGAAGAGGTCGTAGTCGAAGCTGCGCGCCACTTGGGCCTCCGTGTTCGGGTCAGGGCGTCAGGCTGGCCACGCCCTCGTCCGTGCCGATCAGCGCCCTTTGCGCCAGTTCCAGGAAGAGTCCGTGGTCGACGACGCCGGTGATGCTCTTCAGCGCCGCCTCGACGCCGGGCGGATCGAGGATGGCGCCGCAGTCGGCATCGTAGATGAGGTTGCCGTTGTCGGTGAGAAAGGGCTCGCGGCCCGCCAGGCGCAGCCGCGGGCTGGCGGCGACGCCGCAGTCGGCCAGACCGCCGACGATCCGGCGCAAGGTGGTGGCGTGGCCGAAGGGCGTCACCTCGATCGGCAGCGCGCAGCGGCCCAGCATGGCGACGCGCTTGGCGGCGTCGGCGACCACGACGCAGCGGCGCGAGGCCTCCCAGACCAGCTTCTCGCGCAGCAGCGCGCCGCCGGCGCCCTTGATCAGCGCCAGCCCCGGCCCGATCTCGTCGGCGCCGTCGACGGTGAGGTCGACGCTCCCCGCCGCGTCGAGATCGACGAGCACGAGCCCCAGCGCGCGCGCCAGGGCGGCGGCGGCGTGCGACGTCGCCACGCAGGTGCGCCCGCGAAGGCCAGCCGAGGCGAGCCGCCGGGCGAGCGCTTCGATGAAATAGGCGGCGGTGGAACCGGTGCCCAGGCCGATGACGAAGACGCTCTCGTCCACCAGCGCCGCCGCGGCCTCCCCGGCGGCGCGCTTCTGCTCGTCCGGACTCATGCCTTGGCCGCCCTCTCCTTCAGCTTGCGGGCGCGAAAGGCCCTGGCCCAACCGGGCTTGTCCACCTGCGGGGCGCGCGCCAGCGCCAGGGCGTCGGCCTCGACGTCGCGGGTGATCACCGAGCCCGAGCCGGTGTAGGCGCCCGCGGCCACGCGCACCGGCGCCACCAGGGCGGTGTTCGAGCCGATGAAGGCCCCATCGCCGACGTGGGTCTCGTGCTTGTCGAAGCCGTCGTAGTTGCAGAAGATCGTCCCCGCGCCGATGTTGGCGCCGGCCCCCACCACCCCGTCGCCCAGATAGGCCAGGTGGTTGGCCTTGGCGCCGCGGCCGACCGCGACCTTCTTGACCTCGACGAAGTTGCCGATGTGGGCGTCCTCGCCGATGTCGGCGCCCGGGCGCAGGCGAGCGAACGGCCCGACGATGGCGCCGGCGCGCACCAGCGCTCCCTCGAGGTGGGAAAAGCTGCGGATCGTGGCGCCCGTCTCCACGGCGACGCCGGCTGCGAACACCACGTTGGGCTCGACGATGGCGCCGGCGGCGATGCGGGTGTCCCAGGAAAGCTGCACCGTCTCGGGCGCCGTCAGGGTCACTCCCGCGTCCATCAGCTCCAGGCGCCGGCGGCGCTGGAACGCCGCCTCCGCCGCGGCCAGTTCGGCCTGCGAGTTCGGCGCCTGGAAGGCGTCCCTGGGCGCGAAGGCCACGCGCACGCTCAGTCCCGCCGCCCGCGCCAGCCCGACGATGGCGGGCAGGTAATATTCCCCCTTGGCGTTGTCGCGGCCGACCTTGGCGAGCAGCTCGAACATCGTGCGCGCCGATGCGGCGATCACCCCGGTGCTGCAGGCGCCGATGGCGAGCTGGTCCGCCGTGGCGTCCCTGGCCTCGACGATCCGCTCCAGCGCGTCTCCGGCTCCCAGGATCAGCCGGCCCAGTTCGCCCGGGGTCTCAGGCGCGAAGCCGAGCACGGCGATGTCGGCCCCGGCGGCGCGCAGGCGGAAGAGCGGGGCGATCGCCTCGCCCGGCATCACCCCGTCCGCATAGGTGACCACCAGGTCGCCCGCGAAGCCGGCGAGCGCGTCTCGCGCGGCCAGCACGGCGTGGCCGGTCCCCAGCGGCGCGTCCTGGACGGCGAGGGCGTTTGGACCCAGCCGGGCGGCGACGTGGGCGCGCACCGCCTCGCCCGACGCGCCCACCACCACCACGATCGGCGCGCAACCCGCGCCTTCGGCCGCATCGATGGCGTGATCGATCAGGGTGCGGCCCCCGACCCGGTGCAGCACCTTCGGCGTCGGGGACCGCATCCGCGTCCCCTCGCCGGCGGCCAGGATCACGGCGGCGCGTGCGCTCATGGGGCTCTCCGCGACTCGGGGGGGGACGCGCTCATCGCTTGTCATCGCCCCGCCTTTAGCCGAAACGGCGCAGGCTTTCGACCGCGGAGGCCCTCGCGTGACCGACAGTTTCAGCCCCCTCGCGGGCGCGGCGATCGTCTTCGATCTCGACGGCACCCTCGTCGACACCGCGCCCGACCTCGTGGGCGCCCTGGACTCGCTCCTGGCCGAGCGCGGCATGCCCCCCGCGCCTCCGGCCGAGGCGCGGCTGATGATCGGCCGCGGCGCGCGCGCGCTGCTGGAGCGCGGCTTCGCGGCCGCCGGCTCGGCGATCGCGCCGCAGGAGATGGGGCCGATCTTCGAGAGGTTCATCGAGATCTACCGCGGCCGCATCGCCGCGATAAGCCGGCCATACCCCGGCGTCGCCGCGGCCCTGGACGACCTCGCCGCCGCCGGCGCGCGGCTGGCCGTCTGCACCAACAAGCGCACGGACCTCTCGCGGACGCTGCTGGCGGCGCTCGGCCTCGCAGGTCGGTTCGCCGCCGTGGTCGGCCCGGACGCGGCCGGCGCCGCCAAGCCTGATCCACGCCATCTGCTCGCGGCCATCGAAGCGGCGGGCGGCGTCGCCGCGCGCGCCCTGATGCTCGGGGACTCCAGGACCGACCTCGACGCCGCGCGCGCCGCCGCCGTGCCGGTGGCGCTGGTCAGCTTCGGCTACAGCGATGTCCCCGTGCAGGATCTCGCGCCCGACGCCTTGCTGCACCGGTTCGCCGACCTGCCGGACCTCGCCCGCGGCTTGCTCGGGCGACCGGCGGCGGCTATTAGCCCGAGCCTTCCCCGGCCGGCGGACGCGTAGCTCAGCGGGAGAGCACTCGCTTCACACGCGAGGGGTCGCAGGTTCGAACCCTGCCGCGTCCACCACCACGACAAAGAATCCGGGTCAGCGAGACGCGCATCATCGCCGCAACCCCTGCCAAGCGAAGCGCGAACCGGGGCCGGACCCTCCGGTTCCCGGACCGCGTCCAACTCGGCGGCGGATTGTCTGGCCCCGGCTCTGCGTCCCGCTGTCGCGATCCCCGGCCCGGGTGACGCAAAAGAGTGTAGCGCGCTCGGGTGGCGGCGACGAAACGCACTCTCCGTCACCCCGGCCAAGCGATGCGCGAGCCGGGGCCGGACGCGCCACAGGCAGGCTGGAATGCGTCCTGGAAGCGGGGGCCCGGCCCCGGATCGCCCTTTCAGGCCGTCCAGGGAAGCGGAGATAGTGGTCGAACCTCCGCGAACCGGCCCCTTCGCATTCCGACAGCGTCGACGTGCGTCCACCAACTTCGCCCTAGTTCGCCAGTCCGTAGAGCTCGGCGACGTTGTCGTGGCAGATCCAGTTGCGCTCGTCTTCGCTGAGATCGCCGGCGTGCTCGGCGAGCATCGCCTGGGAGTTGGGCCAGGTGGAATCCGAATGCGGGAAGTCGTTCGCCCACATCAGCCGGCGCACGTTGGCCAGATCCCTGGTCTTGAACGCCACCCAGTCGTCCTGGAAGGTGAGATAGATGTGCTCGGCGAAGTATTCGCTGGGCAGCCGCTGCAGCGGCGGCGCCTTCATCCAGTAGCGGTGCCGCTTGTAGGCATGGTCCATGCGGTACATGTAATGCGGCGCCCAGCCGGCGTCGGCCTCGACGCAGACGACCTTCAGGGTCGGGTGCCGATCGAAGACGCCGCCGAAGATCAGCGTGCCCATGATGTCCTGGCAGCCGCGGATGATCGAGAGAAAGCCGTTGATGCGCGGCCCGCGCGCGTTCTGGGCCAGCGAGCCGGACTTGGTGGTGAGGATGTGGAACGAGAGCGGCAGGCCAAGCTCGGCCGCCGTGGCGAACACCGGATCGTAGATGGCGCTGTCGTAGTCCTCCAGCGCCGGATCGCCCGGCATCATCACCCCCTTGAATCCCATCGCCGCTGCCGCCTTCAGTTCGGCGACCCCGTCCTGCGGCGTGCGCATCGACACCTGGGCGAGGCCGAAGAGGCGCTCCGGCGCCTCGGCGCAATACTGCGCCAGCCAGCGGTTGTAGGCCTCGAAACAGGCCTTCTTGAAGTCGAAGTCGGGATGGTTGCAGATCAGCATGCCGACGGTCGGATAGATCATCTCGGCGGCGACGCCGTCGAGATCCTGGTCGGCGAGGCGGAACTTGGGGTCCCAGCCGCCGCGCCACAGATCCTTGAACGCCACCCCGCCGGTGGTGATCTCGGAGGGGTTCTTGCCGGCGGCGGCCAGCAGGCCCAGCGGCACCGGCGTCGGCATCCCCTCGATCACGAAGGCGTCGCCCACCCCCTCCAGCTCCTGAATCCGCGGCGCCCGCTCGCGGAACGCCGGATCGATGAAGTCGACATAGCAGTTCGGCGGCTCGGTGATGTGCGAATCCGCCGAGATCGGCTTCCTGATCATGGTGCGGCGCCTTTCGTGCGAACTCCTTGTTGCTTGTCCTCCCGCACCGAACTCGATGCAATCGCGTCGCTGCGTCAACCGTCCCGGCGCAGCGCCGCTTCCAGGGCGGCGTAGTCGGAAAAGCCCAGCTCGGGCGTGACCTCCTCCGCCCAGCGGGCGTCGAACGCCGCGGCGATCTCGGCGGGCATCTGCTTGCGGTTCGCGCCCACCTTGCCTTCGCGAACCTTGGCCGAATCGCCGCCGGGCGGCAGGCCGCAGCGCTCTTCGGAGAGGCGCCGCATCATCGCATCGTCGAAGCGGTCCTTGTGGGCCAGCATGAACGCCAGCGAGGTCCGCTGCAGCGTCAGCGCTAGCAGCGCCTCGTCGAGCGCGATGCCGCAGAAGCCGGCCAGGCGGCGGACGTTCGCTTCCGGATCGGCGCTCATGTGCTCGTAGGAGACCAGCAGCACGTCGGGATTGCGCCTCTGCGCCCACCAGCCCAGCAGATGGCTCCAGTAGCCATGGCCGGGGCGGCGGTCGGCCAGCGTCGCGGCCAGATACTCGCCGAGGGCGATCGCGCCCGGCTCGAAGAACCAGCCTTCCATGAAGCGGAAGTGCGAGACCATGGCGTCCTTGGGATCGCGCAGCGACACCACGTAGCGCGCCCCCTCGGGCGCGCGGTCCCAGGTCAGGTGGCTCTTGAAGCCGCGCGGCTCGGCCCGCTGCGGCGCCTCCAGGTCGAGACCGCAGGCGCCGGCCGTCTCGATCCACGGCACGACGCGCGAGATGTCGTCGAAGTCCATGTCGCCGCGGGTGCGCAGGGTGTGGAAGGTCTGCTGCAGCCAGGTCGTGCCGCACTTGCCGAACGGCGAAATGACCACGTCCGTGGGCCGCGGCCGATAGCTCGCGATCGAGGCGGCGATCTCGTCGCCCCGGAAGAACTGGCCCTGCAACTGGCGGAATTCGTCCAGGCTGCGGGCCCGATGCGGCGCGGCGTCGTTCATGGCGGCCCTCCCGGTTGTTCGCCCTTCCCTTGTCCCGGCCCGGCCGCGGGCGCAAGCCGCCTCAGGCGGCGGGGCTGGCAGGGTCAGGCCCCGCCCAGCGCCTCGATCAGCGGGCCGAGCTGGGATTCGTAGCGGCGCCAGCGGCCGAGCGAGTCGGCGAAGATCGGCCGTCGCACCTGGGCCGAGCTCGCGGTCCGGACCGGCCGGCGCGCCTGATGGAAGTCGAGGCAGGCCTCGTCCCAGCCGAGGCCGCAGACCTCGACGACGAGGCGCCGGATCTGCGCCGGCGGATCGGCCACCAGGGCCTCGTAATCCACGTCGACGACGCGGCCGGGCAGCACGGCGCGCCAATGGGCCATCACCTCGCGATAGGCGACGTATTCCGCGCCGATCTCGGCCAGGTCGTAGAGCGTCTCGGCCCCCTCGGCGAAGAGCTGGCGCCAGCACGAAAGGCAGGTGTCCATGGGGTCGCGCACTGCATTGAGGATAGTGGCGTGCGGGAACATCAGCGCGAGGGCGCCGACGTGCAGGTAGTTCTCCAGCGTCTTGTCGACGAAGCGCCCGCCGCCCCGCCAGCCGCGCCCGCGCATCGCGTCGAGATAGCGCCGGGCGAGCGCGCGCAGCTGCGGCTTGCCGGCGCCGGCGCCGATGGCCCCATCCTCCAGCAGCCGCGGCGCCGCCGCCGTCTCGCCCAGCGCCGTCACCCGCGGGTGGCTCGCCAGGATCTGCTCGATCAGAGTCGAGCCCGAGCGCGGCATGCCGACGACGAAGATCGGCGCGGCGCTGGAAAGGCCCAGTCCCTGGCGGGCGGCGACGAATTCCGGCCCGAACCTCTGCCGGACCAGCTGCGCCGAACGGACGTGGGCGCGCAGCAGCGCCGCCGGGTCGGTCTCGGGCCTCGCTCCCAGCGCGCGGCGCTTCAGCCGGTTGCCCTCGGCGAAGACGGCGAACGCCGCCGCGTCGTCGCCGCGCCGCTCCACGACCTCGCCCAGGGCGAACCACAGGCCGATGCGGGTGTCGCCCTCGTACGCCGGATCGCCGGCGGCGCGGCGCATGTCGCGCACCTCGGCGTCGTCGAGCGTCTGCGGCGCCAGCAGCGCCAGCCGGGTCAGCGCCCAGAGCCGCGTCGCCGGATCGCTCGCGAGCCGGCGATGCTGCGCCTGCGCCTCCTCGATGCGCCCCAGCACCGTGAGCACGACGGCCAGGCCCTGCCGCGCCTCCAGCGCCTGCGGCCGCAGCGCCAGCGCCCGCTCGTAGGCGCCGGCCGCCTCCTCCCACAGCTCCAGCGCCTGAGCCGCGCCGCCAAGGTTGCGCCAGGCGTCGAAGAGACCCGGGGCAAGCTGCGCCGCCCGCCGCAGCCGCGGCAGCGCCCGCTCCGGCCGGCCGAGCCGCAGCTCGACGGTGGCCAGCGACATCGGGGCACGGAAGTCCGCCGGGTCGGCCCGCTCGGCCAACCCGTAGGCCCGCGCCGCCTCTGCGAGCCGGCCAGCGCCCATGTGGCCCGCCGCCTCGTCCAGCATCCGCGCCGCCGCGGCGGAACCAGGCGCGGGCTTCAGCCGCCGCGGCATGAGGCAGACCGTTCATGACCCATCGGCGCGGATGATAGCCGCCCGCGCCGAGCCGGCGCCAGGGCGAGCGCTATCTCCAGCGATACTGGAACTGTACGCCGAACGTCCTCGGCGCGGTCAGGTTGTACGCGTAGAGAATGTCCGGCGTCTGACCCACAACCTCCCGCGCCAGCAACGTGCCCCCCGCGCCATCATAACCCAGGCTGTCGAAGAGATTGTTGCAGAAGGCGATGACCGTGTAGCGACCCTTGGCGTCGTTCCAGACCGCCTGCAGATTCACCTGGGAGTAGGACGGCTGGAGGCTGTAGCGCCTGTTGAACACAGAGTCGTAGGTCTGATCCTTCCAGATGTAGCTACCCGAGAAGGTCAGTTTTCCCGGGTCGAAAGAGAAGGTGTACTG
>Ga0307374_10005363_pt1 | contig 20764 bp, 18 predicted proteins | sample OX3MG_FD_202532 | JGI IMG/M metagenome (GOLD analysis project Ga0307374, IMG submission 202532) | Soil microbial communities from Risofladan, Vaasa, Finland - OX-3 | ecosystem: Environmental > Terrestrial > Soil > Coastal area > Acid sulfate soil | place: Finland: Risofladan, Vaasa | collected...
GCCCTCTATGGGTGGGGGCCGCCGGCGAGCGACGGGGCCGGCCGGGTCGCGGTCGTGACCGGCGCCTCCTCGGGCATCGGGCGCGCCGTCGCCGAGTCGCTCGTGCGGAGCAGGTGGTCGGTCGTCGCGGTCTCGAGGGATCCGGGGCGCAACGCCGCGTGCGTCGACGAGCTCCGGGCGATCGCTGCAGGCGACCGCGACGCCGGCCGCGTGACCGGCGCCGTCGCGGACCTCTCCGACCTCGGCGAGGTGCGCGAGCTCGGCTCCGCGCTGCGCGCCGAGCACGTGCGCCTCGACGCGCTCGTCCACGACGCCGGAGTGCTCCATCGGACCTTCCACCGCACGGACCAGGGGTTCGAGGCGACCTTCGCGCTCCACGTGCTCGGCCCGACCCTGCTGAGCGCGCTCCTCCTCGACCTGTTGCGCGCCGCGGGCGCGTCCGGAGCCGGGTCGCGCGTCGTGACCGTCTCGTCGGGCGGGATGTACCCCTCCCGCCTCGACCTCGAGCGCCTCGAGCACGCGGCGCCCGCGAGCTACCACGGTGCGGTCGCGTACTCGCTCGCGAAGCGGGCGCAGGTCGAGCTCGGCGTCGAGTGGGCGCGCCGGCTCGCGCGCACGGGCGTCGTCGCGCTGACGATGCACCCGGGGTGGGTCGCGACACGCTCGCTCGACGCAGGCCTCCCGGCCTTCGCCCAGGCCGCGCGTGGCCTGTTGCGCTCCCCCGAGCAGGGCGCGGACACCGCGATCTGGCTCGCGTGCGCGCCGAGGGAAGAGGTCGCCGGCGGCGGCTTCTACCTCGACCGCCGGCCGCGCGCGCTCCACCTCGCGCCCTGGACGCGCACGACGGCCGTCGAGCGGTCCCGGGCGCTCGACCGGGTCGCGACGCTCGCGGGCGCCGACGTGCCGAGCGCGACCGGCCGGTGAGCGCGGCTACGTCCCGGCCACCCGGCCCCCCGTGGCCGCGCGGGCCGGGACATCCGCTGTGCCGGCCGGCTCCGTAGTGGTTCCCGGAGGGCCCGGCGCGCCGGGCGCCGTGGCGGTGGCGGTGGCGACCCGCTCGCGAGCGGGTCGCGCGACCGCGGTGCGAGACGGCTACGACGGGCGAGACGATCGAGACGGTCGGGACGGTCGGGACGGGCGAGGTTCGGGCGGATGAGGATCGCGATCATCGGTGCCGGCGTCTCGGGTCTCGTCGCGGCGCATCTGCTCCACCCGCAGCACGAGATCACGGTCTTCGAGGAGAACGGCTACCTCGGCGGCCACGCGCACACGGTGCGCGTGGCGCTCGACGACTGCGACCTCGACGTCGACACCGGGTTCATCGTGTACAACGACCGGAACTACCCGCTGTTCTCGCGCCTTCTCGGAGATCTCGAGGTCGCGACCGAGAAGAGCGCGATGTCGTTCTCGGTGTCGCACCGCCCGAGCGGCTTCGAGTACCGGGCGACGAACGCCGACACGATCTTCGCCGAGCGCCGCAACCTGCTGCGCCCGTCGTTCCACCGCATGCTCGTCGACATCGCGCGCTTCAACCGGGCCGGCCGGCGCCTGCTCGAGCGCGGCGACGACTCGCGGACCCTCGGCGAGCTCCTCGCGGGCCACGGCTTCTCCCGCCGGCTGCGGGACCACTTCGTCGTGCCGCTCGGGTCCTCGATCTGGTCGGCGGACCCCGCGACCTTCGACGAGATCCCCGCGTCGACGTACGCGCGCTTCATGGCGAACCACGGCCTGCTCGACTTCGGCGCCCAGCCCCAGTGGCGCACGATCTCGGGCGGCGCCGCCCGCTACGTCGCGGCACTCAGCCGGCCCTTTCGCGACCGCGTCCAGCGCCCGGTCCGGGTCGACAAGGTCGTGCGCCGCGACCGCACGGTCGAGGTGCACAGCGACGGCGGCGAGGCGTGGGTGTTCGACCGTGTCGTCGTCGCGGCGCACTCGGACCAGGCGCTCGCGCTGCTGTCGGACCCGTCCCCTGCCGAGCGGGCCGTGCTCGGCGCGATCCGTTACCAGGAGAACGTCGCGACCCTGCACACGGACACGACCATGCTCCCGAGGAGCCGCCGGGCCTGGGCGAGCTGGAACTACCACCTCCTCGACGAGCGGAGGGGTCGCGCTACCCTGACGTATCACATGAACCAGCTCCAGGCGATCGACTCGCGCCACGAGATCCTCGTGACGCTGAACCGCGAGGACGAGATCGACCCGGCGAGCGTGCTCGGCTCCTACAGCTACGCGCACCCGGTCTTCGACGCGGCGGCCGTGCGGGCGCAGGGGCGCCGCGCGGAGATCCAGGGCCACCGCGGCACGTACTACTGCGGCGCGTACTGGGGATACGGCTTCCACGAGGACGGGGTCCGCAGCGCGTACGACGTCGCGCGCCTGCTCGGCGTCCCCGTCTGAGGCCGCCGGAGCCGGCGTGCGCAGCGCGCTGTACGAGGGCGCCGTCCGGCACCGCCGGTTCGTGCCGGCCCCGCACGGGTTCCGCCGGCGCGTCGCGATGGCCTACGTCGACCTCGCCGAGCTCGGGCCCGGCGGCGCGCTCGACGGCATCCTCGCGACGCGCCGCGGGGCCCTTCTGCGCTTCGAGCGCCGCGACTACCTCGGCCCGCCCGACGTCCCGCTCGACACCGCCGTGCGCGACCTCGTCGAGCGGCGCACGGGGATCCGCCCCCTCGGCCCGGTGCGCATGCTCGCCCAGCTGCGCACCGCCGGGTGGAACTTCAACCCGATCACCCTCTACTACTGCCTGAGCCGCGACGGCACCCGGCTCGAGGCCGTCGTGTTCGAGGTCACGAGCACCCCGTGGGCCGAGCGCGCCGCCTACGTCGTGCGACCCGGCAGCGACGGACGCGTCCGGGACGCGAGAATGTCGAAAGTGCTCCACGTGTCGCCGTTCATGCCGATGGACCTCGAGTACCGGTTCTCGTGCGGCCTGCCCGCCGAGCGGCTCTCCGTGCGCTTCGAGCTCTGGCGGGGCGGTGCCCGGTACTTCGACGCGGACCTGTGGTGCGCGCGCGCCGCGCCGCTCGACCGCCGCGGCATCCGCCGCCTGCTCGTCCGCCACCCGCTCATGCCGCTCGTCGTGTCGGCGTCGATCTACGTCGAGGCCGTGCGGCTGCTTCGCGCGCGCGTGCCGTTCCACCCGCACCCGGGCACCCGCGCCGGCCGGGCCGCAGCGGGCGCCCCGTCGCGGCCCCCGGCGGGCCCTCGGCGGGCTGTCGCCGGGCGGGAGGTCGCGTGAGCCGGCGCAGGCGCGCCCGGCTCGGACCGGCCGACGCGCCGCCGAGCATCGCGGACACGGCCGCGGCGGCGGCCGGCAAGCCGCCCGCGCGGCGGCGCAAGGGCGCCCGGGACCTCGCGGCACGGGCGCTCATGCTCGGGCTGCTCGGGAGGGTGCGCAACGGCGCGGTCATCGTGAACGACGGCGGGCGCCGCCACCTCTGCGGCCGGCCGGTCGCGGGCGAGCCCGTGCCCGAGGTCGTCGTCACCTCGAACCGCGTCTGGCGCGCGGTCGCGTCCGAGGGGAGCGCGGGGCTCGGGCGAGCGTGGTTCTCCGGATGGTGGACGTGCGCGTCCCTCGACGACCTCACGATGTTCCTGCGGGTGATCGTCCGCAACCTCGACGCGATCGAGCACGCGAGCGCACTCGGCGGGCGGCTCCGGGCACCGGTCCGGCGGATGCTCACGAGGCCGGACGACCGCACGGGCACCACCGAGGTCGACCGCCGGAACGCGCGCGCGCACTACGACCTCGGCAACGAGTTCTTCGCGCTCTTCCTCGACGAGTCGATGACCTACTCGTCGGCGATCTTCCCGAGCCCGTCGGCGTCGCTCCACGAAGCGCAGGTCGAGAAGCTCGAGCGGATCTGCCGCAAGCTCTCGCTCTCCGCGGAGCACCACGTGCTCGAGATCGGCACGGGCTGGGGGAGCTTCGCGATCCACGCCGCGTCCCGTTACGGCTGCAAGGTCACGACGACGACGGTCTCCGAGCGCCAGCACGAGCTCGCGAGCGCCCGGGTGAAGGCCGCCGGCCTCGAGGACCTCGTCACGGTCCTCCGGGAGGACTACCGCGACGTCACCGGCACCTACGACCGCGTCGTCTCGATCGAGATGGTCGAGGCGCTCGACTGGCACCAGTACGACCGCTACTTCGCGACGTGCTCGGAGCGCCTCGCGCCCGACGGGCTCATGGCGCTCCAGGCGATCGTCATCGCCGACCAGGTCTACGAGCGGGCCAAGCGCACCGAGGACTTCGTGAAGCGCTACGTCTTCCCCGGCTCCTCGATACCGTCCGTCGCCGCGATCGCCGACTCGGTCGCCCGCACGACCGACATGCGCCTCGTGTCCCTCGAGGACATCGGGCACCACTACGCGGAGACGCTCCGGCGGTGGCGGCGGAGCTTCGCCGAGCACGAGCCCGAGATGGGCGCGCTCGGCATCGACGAGACCTCGCGGCGGCTCTTCGAGTTCTACCTCTGCTACTGCGAGGCCGCGTTCTGCGAGCGCCGCATCGGCGACGTGCAGTGCGTGCTCGCGAAGCCCGGCTGGCGGGCCGCCGGGCTGGCGCGGCCGACGGCCTGAGCGCGCCGGGCCCGCGGACGGGCGGTTCAGCCGGCGGCGGCGTCCACGCGGACCGCGCGGACGACCTGCGCGGGCGTCGGCACGCGCAGGTTCCGGGCGAGGCCGAGCCGCTCGAGGGTGCGGATGACGATCCACGAGACGTCGAGCTGTCGGGCGTGAAGCCCGTGACGCGCCGAGCGCGGGAACGCGTGGTGGTTGTTGTGCCAGCCCTCGCCGAAGGTGAGGATCGCGACGAACCAGTTGTTCCTGCTCTGGTCGCGGGCCTCGAAGGTGCGGCGGCCGAACGTGTGGCAGATCGAGTTCACCGCGAACGTCGCGTGCTCGAACGCGAAGATCCGGACGAGCCCCGCCCAGACGAGCGCCTCGACGCCCCGTGCGACGCTCCCGGTGACCGCGAAGCCGACGAGGAAGGGCAGGCCGACCGAGAGCGCGACCCACACGAGGTAGAGGCGGTCGATCAGCTGGATCGTCGGGTCTTCGACGAGGTCGCGCCCGTACGCGGCGCCGCGCTCCATGCCCTTGGTCGTGAACATCCAGCCCACGTGCGCGTGCCACAGGCCACGCGCCGTCCCGACCAGACCGTCGCCCGACAGGTGCGGCGAGTGCGGGTCGCCGTCGCGGTCGGAGCGCGCGTGGTGCTTGCGGTGGTCGGTCACCCACTGCGTGACGGGGCCCTGCAGGGTCATCGCGCCGAGGATCGCGAGCGCGACCTTCACGACGGGGCCGGCGTCGAACGACCGGTGCGTGAAGAAGCGGTGGTAGCCGACCGTGATGCCGAGCCCGGTGAGCACGTAGAGCACGAGGAACAGCACGAGGTCGAGCGGGCGGAACGCGACCCCCCAGAGCACGCCCGCGGCCGAGAGCAGCGCGCCGGCCGGCACGACGACCGCGACGAGCGTCACGACGCGGCTCACCGTGGACGTGCGCTCGCGCACGGTCGCGACGTCGAGGGACGCGATCTCCGCGTCGCCCGGGCCGGCCCCGCCCGCGTCCGGGGCGCCGCCCGCGTCGGACGGCGGGCGGTCGGCCGTGTCGACGCCGGCACGTGCGTCGAGCGCTGCCGCGCCCGCCGCGCGCCCGCGACGCGGCGGCTCGTCGAGGAGATCGATCATCTGGCCATCATCGCATCCCGGCGGGAGTACGCGTACGCCCGGGTGACGTAGGCGAGCTCGACGCGGCCGTCGCCGGGCACGAGCGACGCCACGCGGGCGAGCAGCTCGGCACGCTCCTGGCCCGCGATCGCGGCGACGTAGCTCGTCGACTCGACGCGGTCGAGCAGGCCGGCACGGTCGAGGGCCCGCGTCGTCCGGCTCGTGAGCTCGCCGTCGGGCTCGAACGTCGAGCACGCGGCGAGCGCCTCGCGCCAGTCGCCGCGCGCGTAGCTCGGGCCGGCGTCCTCGTGCTCCGCGAGCAGCTCGCCGAGGCGCCGCTGGATCGGGTCGCGCTCGTCGCGCACGTTCCAGACGAGCACGAGCGAGCCCCGCGGCCGGATCACGCGCGCGATCTCCTCGAGCGCGGGCGCCGTCGCGAACCAGTGGAACGCCTGGCCGCACGTGAGCAGGTCGCAGCTCGCGTCCGGCAGCGGGATGCGCTCGGCGGTCCCGGAGAGGACCTCCGCCTGCGGCACGACGGCCTCGAGCTCGGCGCGCATCTCGGCGAGCGGCTCGACGGCGACGACGCGCGCCCCGTGGCCCGCGAGCAGCCTGGTGAGCTTGCCGGTCCCCGCGCCGAGATCGACGACGGTCCGGTCGCGTGCGACGTCGCCCCGGGCGACCAGCCAGTCGAGCAGCTCGCGGGGGTAGTCGGGGCGACCGCGCTCGTAGGCGGCGGCGACGTTCGCGAACACGAGCGCCGCGGGGTGCACGGTCACGGCGCCATGATGCCAGCTCCCGGGGGTCGGGCACTAGCCCCGGAGGTGCGCGGCCCGCCACCGGCACTAGCGTGCGCGGCGTGGACTTCGAGGTCACGGCCGTGCACGCGAGCGAGACCTTCGAGCTTCGCCGCGCGGTGCTCCGCCCGTTCGAGGACGCGACGTCGATCGCGCTCGAGGACGACGACCGCCCGGGCACCGGGACGTTCGCGGCGCTTTCGAGCTCCGGCGCGGTCGTCGGCGCGGCGCGCGTCGCGCCGGCCCCGCCGCCGTTCTCGACCGCGGCGCTCACGATCGACGACGGCGGCGTGCGGCGCAGCGCGAGCTGGCGCCTGCGCGGCATGGCGACCCGCGAGGACGCGCGCAACCTCGGCGTCGGCACGGCGGTGCTCGCGCGCGTCGTGCAGCACGTCGCGGATCACGGCGGAGGGCTGCTCTGGTGCAACGCACGCGTGCCCGCGGTCGCGTTCTACCGGCGGGCCGGCTTCGTCGAGCACGGCGACACCTGGGACGAGCCGCGCATCGGGCCGCACGTCGTCATGTGGCGGATCGTCTGGGGTGACGGCGCCGCCGCCTACTGAACCGAGCCCTGGACGACGACCGGCGTCGTCGGGCGCTCGGTCCCCCCGAGCGGCTCGGCGGTCACCATGAACTCGGTCATGTTGGGCGTCACCTGCACCGCGACCGCCTTCGGCGACGGGCCGAGCAGCCCGAGCGAGACGACCCTGCCAGACGCGAGCGCCCAGAGCTGGTAGGTCTCGCCCGCCGCGAGCGGCCGCAGGTCGGACCGGGTCACCCAGTACGCCTGCCCCGACGGGAGCATCACGATGAGCGCCCGCCCGCCCGCCGAGCCGGTCGCCGGGCCGAGCACGACGCTCCGGTGGGCCGGGTCCGTGGCCGCGAGCGCCGCCTGCTGCGCGGCGCCGCTGCGCGCGACCGCGCTCGAGATCGTGCGGACCTGCGAGTCGAGGCTGACCACCTTCGCGGCGAGCAGCCCGACGACGACGGCGAGCGACGCCGCGACGACCGCGAGCGACGCCGCGACCGGCCGGAGACGGCGCGCCGGCCGCCCACGAGCGGCGCGCGCCCGAGCCACGGCGATGTCGGCCGGCGGCTCGGCGAGCTCGGCGCCGAGCTCCCCGGCGATCCGCCGCCACAGCCCCTCGGGCGCCTCGCTCCCGGAGTTCCCGAGCATCGCGGCGACCTCGCGGTGCGTCGCGACCTCGGCCCGGCAGCGGGGGCACGTCGCGAGGTGCTCCTCGACGGCGCGCGCCTCGTGCTCCTCGACGGCGTCGAGCGCGTACGCCCCGAGGAGCGACTCGATCTCCGCGTGCGTCATCGCTCGCCCTTCGCTCCGAGCGCGGGCTCGAGGTGGCCGCGCATCCTGCCGAGCCCCGCACGGATCCGGCTCTTCACGGTGCCCTCGGGCTCGCCGAGCAGCGCTGCGACCTCGCGGTAGGAGTGCCCGCCGAAGTACGCGAGCTCGATGGGCCGGCGCTGGTCGTCGGGCAGGTCCCCGAGCGCGTCACGCACCTGCTCGGCGACCGTGAGGTCGTACACCTCGCGCTCGACGTCGTACCCGGCGCCCGCGAGGGCGCTCGCCTCGCGCGCCTCCCGGTCGCGCCGCGACGACTCGGACCGGAGCTGGTCGACCGCCCTGCCGTGGGCCTGGGTGAGGAGGAACGACCGGAGCGTGCCACGCTCGGGGTCGTAGCGCTCCGGCGCGGACCACAGCTTCAGGAAGACCTCCTGGACGACCTCCTCGGCGAGGGCGGCGTCCCACAGCACGCGCCTCGCGAGACCGAACACCGCACCCGCGTGGCGCCGGTAGACCTCGGCGAGCGCGTCCTCGTGGTAGCGCGCGACGGCCACGACGAGGCTCGCGTCGCTCGCGCCCTGCAGGTCCGGTCGCATCCCGTCTTCACTTCGGCGCCGCCGCCTCGCCGGATGACCCCCCGGCGCGCTCATCTCGCCGGCGCTCGCTGCGGCGTCACGGTCGGACGCCGCAGCGCGAGGTCAGAGCGAGCCCTCCCCGGAGCTCGACTCGGGGATGAAGCTCCCGTCACCTGCCGGCGCCGGCGCGGTGCCGTCGGCGTGCGCGGCTCCGGCGGGCTCGGAGCCGATCGGGCCGTACTCGGCCTCGTACTGGCGCAGCTGCTCGACGAGCTCCGCCGCGCGCTTCTCGTCGCCCGGCGAGCCGCGGCCCACGTGGGACTCGAAGCTGATGCGGCCGAGCTCCTCGAGCATCGCGTCGGCCTTGCGCTTCGCCTGGACGGCCTCGAGCTTGGCCTGGCCGACCTTGCCGGCCTCCTGCGCCTTCGCCGCGACCTGCGTCGCCTGCGCCTTCACCTTGTCCATCAGCCCCATGTCGGCCTCCCCGGCGCCTCGCTAGGAACCCGCACGGCGCCCGGCTCCGGTCGCCGGCGGCTGCGCCTCGGGCTCCAGCCTAGGACACGCGCCGCCGCGCGGCGCGGCGTCAGGCGCCGAGCAGCTCCGCCCAGCGGGCCCGCCCCGCGCGCACCGCGTCGGGGGTCGACCGCAGCGAGGACTCGGGCACCGACTCGACGACCGACCGCCGCTTCGCGTAGTCGTGGCTCGCGCCGGCGAGGACCGCGCGTCGGCGCGCGACGAGCTCGTCGGGCGCCTCCGACAGGCACCCGAACAGCTCGAGCGCGAGCTCGACGTCGGTCGCGACCGGCGCGCGCCCGAAGAGCGCGGCGCGGCGGAGGCCGATCGCGACGGCCGCCGCGAGCACGTCGTCGGCGTGCTCGCCCGGGGCGAGCACGAGGCGGGGCGCCACGAGCTCGGCGAGGCGGAGCGCGTAGCCCTGGTCGGGTCCGGGCACGCCGCCTCCCGGGATCGTCACGGGCGCGCCGGGCACGAGGTCCGCGGGACGCCCGAGGCGCCACGGCGCGGGCGGCGCGAGGCGGTACGCGGGCCGGACCTCGTCCTCGGCCGCGATCGGTGCGAACTTCGGCTGGGTCATGAGCGCTCCTCCGGGGCGGTTGCCGTCACCGCGGCCGACCGCAGCAACCCGAACACGACCGAGTCGACGAGTGCGTGCCACGACGCCTCGATGACGTTCTCCGAGACGCCGATCGTCGACCAGCTCCCGTCGGGGTCCGCGGTGTCGAGCAGGACGCGCGTCACCGCGCCGGTCCCCTTCGCGGTGTCGAGGACGCGGACGCGGTAGTCCGTGAGGTGCATCGATGCGAGCTCGGCGAAGTAGGGGCCGATCGCCTCGCGAAGCGCCGCGTCGAGCGCGTTCACCGGCCCGTTGCCCTCGGCGGTCGCGACGACGCGCCGCCCCGCGACGCGGACCTTCACGGTCGCCTCGGTCATGAGCTCGCCGTCGCCCGCCCACGGGTGGACGAGCCGGCTCCCCCCCGCGCGACCGCCGGACCCCCCGGGGCGCTCGCGCCAGTCGGTGCTCACGCGGAAGGACTCGACCGAGAAGAAGCCGTCGAGCGCCGCGGCGCTGCCGCCCGCCGCCGCGCGCATCAGCAGCTCGAGCGAGCCGTCGGCGACCTCGAAGTGGTAGCCCGCGTGCTCGAGCCGCTTCAGCGCGTCGAGGACCTCCGCGAGCGCGGCCGAGTCGAGCTCGATCCCGAGCTCGGCGGCCTTCAGCGCGAGCGTCGAGCGCCCCGCGAGCTCGCTCACGACAAATCGCGCGCCGTTGCCGACCGAGTCGGGCCGGACGTGCTCGTACGCGTCGGACCGCCGCGCGATCGCGCTCGCGTGGAGCCCGGCCTTGTGCGCGAACGCCGCGGTCCCCACGTACGGGCGCTGCGGGTCGAGGTTCACGTTCACGAGCTCCGCGATGTGGCGCGCGACGGGCGTGACGAGCTCGAGCCGCTCGCGCGGGATCGTCTCGACGCCCATCTTCAAGCTGAGGTTCGGGATCGTCGCGGAGAGGTCCGCGTTGCCCGCGCGCTCCCCGTAGCCGTTCACGCAGCCCTGGACCTGTGTCGCGCCGTAGCGCACCGCGGTGATCGTGTTCGCGACCGCGCAGCCGCTGTCGTTGTGGAAGTGCACCCCGAGGTCCGCGGACGTCGCCGCCCGCACGCCGGACACGACCTGTTCGACCTGGAACGGGAGCATGCCGCCGTTGGTGTCGCAGAGGACGAGCGCCTCGGCGCCGGCGACCTCGGCGGCGGCGAGGACCCGGAGCGCGAAGTCGCGGTCGCGCAGGTAGCCGTCGAAGAAGTGCTCCGCGTCGAGGAACACGCGAAGGCCGTGCGACCGGAGGAACGCGACGGAGTCCGAGACCATCGCGACGGCCTCGTCGAGGTTCGTCCGCAGCGTCTCGGTGACATGCAGGTCGGAGGACTTCGCGACGATGCAGACGGCCTCGGTCCCCGCGGCGACGAGGTGGGCGAGCGTGTCGTCGTGCTCCGCCGCGACGCCCGGCCGGCGCGTCGAGCCGAACGCGACGAGCGTCGCGGTCCGCAGCTTCAGCTCGTCGCGGGCCCGGGCGAAGAACTCCTCGTCCTTCGGGTTCGCGCCGGGCCAGCCGCCCTCGATGTACGCGACGCCCAGGTGGTCGAGCTGCTCGGCGACGCGCAGCTTGTCCTCGACGGTGAGCGAGATGCCCTCCTGCTGCGAGCCGTCGCGAAGCGTCGTGTCGTAGACGTCGACGGCCGCGGGGAGCTCGGCGGCGCCGATCGGCACGTGGTCGTGCCCGTGCCCGGACGCGTGCGCGCCGCCGTGCGGCCCGCCGCCGTGCTCAGACGACACGTTCCAGCCAGTCCTTGTACCGGTCGACCTCGCCGCGCACGGCGCCGAAGTAGACCTCCTGGATCGCGGTCGTCACGGGACCGGGCCTGCCGTCGGCGACGAGCCGGTCGTCGACCGAGGAGATCGGCACGACCTCGGCCGCGGTGCCGGTGAGGAACGCCTCGTCCGCGAGGTAGAGGTCCGAACGGCGCAGGAGCACCTCGCGCACCTCGTAGCCGAGGTCCTGCGCGATCGTCCGGACCGAGTCCGCGGTGATGCCCTCGAGCGCGCCGACCGCCGAGCTCGGCGGCGTGAGGATCTCGCCCCGTCGGACGAGGAACAGGTTCTCGCCCGTTCCTTCGGCCACGTAGCCGTCGGTCGTGCACATGAGCGCCTCGTCGTAGCCCGCGCGCACCGCCTCGACCTTCGCGAGCGACGAGTTCATGTACATGCCCGTCGCCTTCGCCGCGGTCGGCAGCGTGCGCGGATCGAGGCGGGCCCACGAGCTCACCTTCAGCCGGATCCCGTTCCGGACGCCGTCCTCGCCGAGGTACGCGCCCCACGGCCAGACCGCGACCGCGACCCGCACCTCGCACGGGAGCGGGTTCAGCCCCATCTCTCCGTAGCCGAGGTAGACGAGCGGCCGGATGTAGCACGCGTCGAGACCGCTCGACGCGACGGTGTCGAGGACCGCGGCGACGAGCTCGTCCTTGCCGTAGGGCACGTCGAGCGCGAGCAGGTGAGCGGACGCGAGCAGGCGGGCGACGTGCTCGCGGAGTCGGAACACGGCCGTGCCCGCCGCCGTCGGGTACGCCCGGATGCCCTCGAAGACCGCGGTGCCGTAGTGGAGGCTGTGGGTGAGGACGTGCACGGTCGCGTCCTGCCAGTCGACGAGCTCGCCGTCCATCCAGATCTTCGCTGTCGGCGTGATCGGCATCGCTAGATCCTCCTCGCCACGGCGTCGCCGACGCTCGCGGTCGTCCATTGCTCGTCGTTGGAAGCCATCTCGTCGCCGACCGCGAGCACCGCCGCGGTGATGCGCCGAGCCGCGTCGGTCTCGCCGAGGTGCTCGAGCATCATCGCCGCGGAGCGAATCGCCGCGAGCGGGTTCGCGCGGCCGGTGCCCGCGATGTCGTGCGCCGCGCCGTGCACCGGTTCGAACAGCGACGGCCCGGTGCGGTCCGGGTTCAAGTTCGCGGATGCGGCGAGCCCGATGCCGCCCGCGACCGCTCCCGCGAGGTCCGTGAGGATGTCCCCGAACAGGTTGTCGGTCACGACGACGTCGTAGCGGCGCGCGTCGGTCGCGAAGTAGATGCAGGCGGCGTCGACGTGGTTGTACGCGGTCGACACCGACGGGTGCTCCATCGCGACCGCGTCGAACGTGCGCTGCCACAGGTCGCCCGCGTAGGTGAGGACGTTGGTCTTGTGCACGAGCGTCACCGAGCGGCGCTCGCGCTCCTCGGCGAGGCGGAACGCGAAGCGCACGCACCGCTCGACGCCGTGGCGCGTGTTCACCGAACCCTGGGTCGCGACCTCGTGGGGCGTGCCGCGCCGGAGCTGGCCGCCCTCGCCCGCGTACGGGCCCTCGGTGTTCTCGCGCACGACCGCGAAGTCCGCGCCCTCGGCGATCGAGCCGGGCGTCGCGTGGAAGGGGCGGAGGTTCACGTAGAGGTCGAGCTCGAAGCGCATCTTGAGCAACAGGCCGCGCTCGAGCACGCCCGAGGGGACCTCGGTCGACCCGATCGCGGGCCCGACGGCTCCGAGCAGCACCGCGTCGACCTGGCGCAGCTCGTCGAGCACGGCGTCCGGGAGAACCTCCCCGGTGCGGACGTACCGGCTCGCGCCGAGGTCGTACTCGGTCGTGTCGAGCTTGACCCCGGCGGCGTCGACGACCTTCAACGCCTCCGCGACGACCTCCGGGCCGATGCCGTCGCCCCCGATCACCGCAACCGTGTAGCTGCTCACGTCGACCCTCTCTCCCTCGCCGGCCTCCGCGCCACCGCAGGTCTCCCGGCCCCTCACCGCGTCCTCGTCGCCGACCACCGCTCCGCCGGTCGCGACCGTCGCCCGGGAGCGGATCGCCCCGGAGCAACAAAAAGGCCGCCCACCTGGTGGACGGCCGCGACGCACTCCGGACGGGTGCGCCGTTCAGGTAATTACGCGCTCGCTCGGACCGGACATCACGACGATTCTCGCGACCCCGGAGGCCCACGTCAACTCATGCGCGCCCTCCCCCGGACGCGTCCGGCGAACAACGGCGCGACGCGCGATCATGTGGAGGTGTCCGAAGACGCACGCGAGCGGTCGAGGCGGGGGATCCGCGCCTCGGACGCGGACCGGGAGCGTGCGGTCGAGTTCGTCCGCAGCCACGCCGGCGAGGGTCGCCTGACCGTCGACGAGCTCGAGGACCGGGTCGGCCGGGCGCTCACCGCGAAGACGCTCGGCGACCTGGACGACCTCGTCTACGACCTCCCGCCGCTGCCCACGAGCCGGCCCGCCGCGACGTCGCCCGCACGGCCGCGGTGGCGCTCGCCGCTCCCGGGCTCCTGGACCTGGGTCCGGTACGCAGCGCTCGCGCTGTTCCTCGCCGCGATCGTCGGGCCGGGGCCCGGACGCGGAGTGCTGTTCATCCCATGGCTGTGGATCGGGGTGTTCTTCCTCGTGCGTCGCGGGCGCCGCGGCCGGTCGGCCGGCACCCCGCCGCAGTACTACGGTGCGCCCGGCGCGTTCGGCCCTCCGGCCTGCTGCGGCGCGCCCGAGATGGCGCGCCCGCCGGCGACCCTCGAGTGGCGACCGCCGGAGGTCGACGAGCCGCGCTGAGGCCGCTGCAGGGCTCCGCCCCGCGTGACGCCCACGCGGCCATCGAGCGGGTACCCTCGTCGCGATGAGCGAGACGCACCTGACGGCGGAGACCCATGCGCGGCTCGTCGCGGAGCTCGAGGACCTGACGACGCGCGGCCGCGTCGAGATCGCGCGGCAGATCGAAGCCGCGCGCGCGCTCGGCGACCTCTCGGAGAACGGCGACTACCACGCCGCGAAGGACGCGCAGGGCAAGATGGAGGCGCGCGTCCGCCAGCTGCAGGCGATGCTCGGGAGCGCGGTGATCGTCGGCGACGCGCCGGGCGAGGACGGCGTCGTCGCGACCGGCACGGTCGTCGCGATCCGCTACGAGGGCGACGACGACGTCGAGCGCTACCTCGTCGGCTCGATCGAGGAGCGGCGCGACGACGTCTCGGTGATCTCGCCGGGCTCGCCACTCGGGCAGGCGCTCGTCGGGCGGAGCGAGGGCGACGTGGTCGAGTACGACGCGCCGAACGGCCGGCTGCGCGTCGAGATCGTCAGCGTCGGCTGACCGAACGAGCACCGGGGAGCACCATGGCGCGCACACTGTCGGAGAAGGTCTGGGACCGCCACGTCGTCCACGCGGGCGGCGGCGGCACGGACCCCGACCTGCTCTTCATCGACCTCCACCTCGTCCACGAGGTCACCTCGCCCCAGGCCTTCGAGGGCCTGAGGCTCGCCGGCCGGCGCGTCCGCCGTCCCGACCTCACGGTCGCGACCGCGGACCACAACGTGCCGACGACCGACATCGACAAGCCGATCGCCGACCCGGTGTCGCGCCGCCAGCTCGAGGCCCTCGCCACGAACTGCGAGGACTTCGGCGTCACGTGCTACCCGATGGGCGACGACGACCAGGGCATCGTCCACGTGATCGGCCCCGAGCAGGGGCTCACCCAGCCGGGGATGACCGTCGTGTGCGGCGACAGCCACACCTCGACCCACGGGGCGTTCGGCGCGCTCGCGTTCGGCATCGGCACCTCCGAGGTCGAGCACGTGCTCGCGACCCAGACGCTCCCCCAGGTCCGGCCGAGGACCATGGCGGTCGAGGTCGAGGGCGCGATCCCCGACGGCGTGAGCGCGAAGGACGTCGTGCTCGCGATCGTGGGGCGGCTCGGCACCGGCGGGGGGATCGGCCACGTGGTCGAGTACCGCGGCTCGGCGATCCGGTCGCTGTCGATGGAAGGCCGGATGACCGTCTGCAACATGTCGATCGAGGCCGGCGCGAAGGCCGGGCTCGTCGCGCCGGACGACGTGACGTTCGCCTACCTCGAGGGGCGCCGCCACGCGCCGAAGGGCGCGGACTTCGACCGGGCGGTCGAGGTGTGGCGCTCGCTCACGACCGACGACGGCGCGACGTTCGACACGACGGTCTCGATCGACGCCGCGACGATCCGCCCGCACGTGACCTGGGGGACCAACCCGGGCCAGGTCGTGCCAATCGACGGCTCGGTCCCCGACCCGGACAGCGCCACGGACCCCGCGGAGCGCGACGCGATCGCGCGCGCGCTCGAGTACATGGGACTCAGCGCCGGCACGCCGATGCGCGAGGTGCGCGTCGACACCGTGTTCATCGGGTCCTGCACGAACTCGCGGATCGAGGACCTGCGCGCCGCGGCGGCCGTGCTCGACGGCCGGAGCGTGTCGCCCGGGATGCGGGCGCTCGTCGTTCCCGGATCGCGGCGGGTGAAGACGCAGGCCGAGGACGAGGGGCTCGACAAGGTCTTCCTCGCCGCCGGCTTCGAGTGGCGCGAGCCCGGCTGCTCGATGTGCCTCGCGATGAACCCGGACAAGCTCGCCCCGGGCGAGCGATCCGCGTCCACCTCGAACCGGAACTTCGAAGGCCGCCAGGGCCGTGGCGGGCGCACGCACCTCGTCTCGCCCGCCGTCGCCGCGGCGACGGCGGTCGCCGGCCACTTCGCGACGCCCGACTCGCTGCACTGAGCGCGAAGGAGCGCACATGGAACCCGTACGGATCGTCACCGGCCGAGCGGTGCCGCTCGACCGCTCGGACGTCGACACCGACCAGATCATCCCGAGCGACTGGCTGAAGCGCATCGAGCGCACGGGCTTCGGCGCCGGGCTCTTCTCCGAGTGGCGCGACGACCGCGACTTCGTGCTCAACAAGCCCGAGCACGCCGGGGCGACGATCCTCGTCGCAGGCCCGAACTTCGGCGTCGGCTCCTCGCGCGAGCACGCCGTCTGGGCGCTCGTCGACTACGGGTTCGCGGTCGTCGTCTCACCGCGATTCGGGGACATCTTCCGCAACAACTCGACGCGCTCCGGCCTCGTGCCCGCGCAGGTGAGCGCACAGGACGGCCGGCGGCTGCTCGAGCTCGTCGCGGCGGACCCGACGCTCGAGCTCACCGTCGACGTCGAGCGGCGGACCATCGAGGTGCCCGCCGCAGGGGTCAGCGTCGGGTTCACGCTGGACGACACGGCGCGCGAGCGGCTCCTGCTCGGCCTCGACGACATCGGCGTCACGCTGACCCACGAGCCCGAGATCGACGCGTACGAGGCCGAGAGGCCGGCGTTCATGCCGAGCCTGCGCGCCTCGGCCTGAGCGAGCCGCTACCGCGGTTCGTCGCGGCCGTTCACGGCCGAGACGACGGCCTTGAGGCTCGCGGTGAGGATGCTCGGGTCGATCCCGACGCCCCAACGCGTGCGGCCCGAGCCGTCGGTCGTCTCGACGTAGGCGACCGCCCGGGCGCCTGCGCCCGCGGTCACCGCGTGCTCGCTGTAGTCGACCACGTCGAGCTCGATCCCCAGGCCGTCGCGGACTCCCGCGACGAACGCCGCGATCGGGCCGTTGCCCTCGCCGGTGATCGTCACGGGCGTGCCGTCGACGGCGAGCTCGGCGGTGACCTTGTCCCGGTCCCCGCTCGTGGCCGACTCGTGCGAGACGAGGCGGACGGCCCGCGGCTCGAGGTACTGCGCGGAGAACACCGCCCACATCTCCGACGGCGAGATCTCGGTGCCCGTGTCCTCCGTGACGTGCTGGATCGCCTGCGAGAACTCGATCTGCAACCGGCGCGGGAGCACCATCTGGTGCTCGGACTCCATGATGTACGCGACGCCGCCCTTGCCGGACTGGGAGTTCACGCGGATGACGGCCTCGTAGCTGCGCCCGACGTGGTGCGGGTCGATCGGCAGGTACGGCACCTCCCACCGGTCGTAGGAGCGGCCGAGCGCGGCCATGCCCTTCTTGATCGCGTCCTGGTGCGAGCCGGAGAACGCCGTGTAGACGAGGTCGCCCGCGTACGGGTGGCGGGGGTGGACCGGGAGGCGGTTGCAGTACTCGGCCACCCTGCGGAGCGCGTCGATGTCCGAGCAGTCGAGGCGCGGGTCGACGCCCTGGGAGAACAGGTTGAGCGCGAGCGTCACGAGGTCGACGTTGCCCGTGCGCTCGCCGTTGCCGAACAGGCAGCCCTCGACGCGGTCCGCGCCGGCCATCACGCCGAGCTCCGCGGCCGCGACTGCGCAGCCCCGGTCGTTGTGGGGGTGCAGGCTGAGCACGACCGAGTCGCGCCGGGGGACGTGGCGGTGGAAGTACTCGATGAGGTCCGCGTAGACGTTGGGCGTCGACATCTCGACGGTCGCGGGCAGGTTCAGCACGACCGGCCGCTCCGGCGTCGGCTCGAGCACGTCCATGACCGCGGCGCAGATCTCGACCGAGTAGTCGATCTCGGTCCCCGTGAACGACTCGGGGCTGTACTCGTAGCGGACCTCGGTGCCCGGGAGCATCCGCTCGAGATCGAGGCACCAGCGGGCGGCGTCGGTCGCGATCTTCGTGATCCCGGCCTTGTCGAGGCCGAACACGACCCGGCGCTGGAGCACCGACGTCGAGTTGTAGAAGTGGACGATCGCCCGCCGGGCGCCGCGCAGGCACTCGAACGTGCGCTCGACGAGCTCCCGCCGGCACTGCACGAGCACCTGGATCGTCACGTCGTCCGGGACGAGGTCCTCCTCGACGAGCTGGCGCACGAAGTCGTAGTCCGGCTGCGAGGCCGACGGGAAGCCGACCTCGATCTCCTTGAAGCCCATCTTCACGAGCGTCTCGAACATCCGGCGCTTGCGGGCGGGGTCCATCGGGTCGATGAGCGCCTGGTTGCCGTCGCGCAGGTCGACCGCGCACCACGTCGGGGCGCGGTCGATGACCTTCGACGGCCACGTCCGGTCGGGAAGCTCCACCGGCTCGTAGCGGCGGTAGCGCTCGAAGGGCATCGTCTCGACGTGGGCCTCGATTGGGGGCATCTCGATCCTCGCTTCGGGTGGGGGTGCGGTCGACTTCGCGTGGTCTGGTGCTCGGGGCTCGTGCGCGGGCAACAAAAAACCTCCTGGCCCAGGGCGCAGGAGGTCACGGCGAGCGCAGAGCGGCGCTCGCCGTCAGGTAAGGAGGAGGAGGGTCGAAGCGCCGTCGCGGGAGACCATCGGAGCAGTGTGACGGAACATCGTGTTCACGTCAAGCTCGGGGGGCGTACGCGCGGTCGGTGCTCGGGTCGGCGACCGTATCGCCGGCGAGGTCGACGGGGCGCCCCGGCGCGCCGCCGGAGACGGGATCGCCCGGATCGCCGTCGCGCTCGGACCGTCCCGGCTCGACGGCCGTGACCTCGACGACCGTGCGCTCGACCAGCGGCCGCTCGGGGACGTCCACGGCCCCGCGCCCGGGCCGGCTGCCGAACACCTCGACGCGGGCGCGGCCGTTCTCCTTCGCCCGGTACATGGCCTCGTCCGCGCCGCGCAGCGCGACTTCGGGGCTCGCGGAGCCGTCGACGACCGCGACGCCGCACGAGACCGTGAGCGCGATGTCGCGTCCGTCGACGCGCACGGGCCGGTCGACGAGGCCGAGGACGCGATCCGCGAGCAGGCGCGCCTCCTCCTCGTCCGCGACGCCCTCGCACACGACGAGGAACTCGTCGCCGCCGAAGCGGGCCGTCGTGTCGCCGATGCGGACGCCCGCGGCGAGCCGGCCGGCGAGCTCGACGAGGACGCGGTCCCCGACGACGTGCCCGAGGCCGTCGTTCACGAGCTTGAAGTTGTCGACGTCGACGAAGAGCACGGCGACCTTCGTCCCGTCCGCGCGCGCCTGCTCGAGCGAGCGGGCGAGGCGGTGCTCGAGCGCGAGGCGGTTCGGCAGGCCGGTGAGCGAGTCGTGGAGCGCCTGCTGCTCGAGCGCGCGCTCGACCCGCTTCCTCGCGGTGATGTCCTGCAGCTGGCCGAAGACGTACGCGACGGCACCGTTCTCGTCGCGCACCGCGGTCACGTCCACGAGCGCCCAGATGATCTCCGCGTCCGCCCGCAGGAGCCTGCGCTCGGCGCGGTAGTGGTTGCGGGTGCCGGCGAGCAGCTCGCCGAGGAGCTCGCGGCGCCCGGCGACGTCGTCGGGGTGGATGAAGCCCTCGGCGTTCGCGCCGACGAGCTCCTTCTCGCGCCGGCCGAGCAGGGTGCACAACGCGGCGTTCACGCGCGTGACCGTGCCGTCGGGGTCGAACATGACCATGCCGATCGCGCCGCGCTCGAAGCCGAGCCGGCAGCGCTCCTCGGCGAGCCGCCGATCGCGCTCGAGCTGGCGCCGCTCGGTGATGTCCCGGCCGATCGACGACGCGCCGACCAGGTCGCCCGCGCTGTCGTACACGGGCGACACGCTGAGCGAGAGCTCGAACGTGGAGCCGTCCGCGCGGGCGGCGTCGATCGCGGGGACGTAGACGTGCTCGCCACGCCCGACCTGCGCGAGCAGCTCCGCGAGGCGCGAGCGCTCGTGCCCGGCGACGATCAGGTCCGCGGCGCCGCCGACGACCTCGGCCGCCTCGTAGCCGTAGAGCTGCGCCGAGGACCGGTTCCAGCTCGAGATGCGACCGTCGAGCGTGATGCCGACGATCGAGTCCATCGAGGACTCGACGATGGCCGAGAGCTGCGCCATCGACTCCTCGGCGCGCTTTCGCGCGCTGATGTCGCGCACGTTGACGACGACACCGCAGATCGCCGGCTCGTCGAGCCGGTTGCTGAGCGTGACCTCGACCCAGCGGACTCCCTGCACCGCGTCCGCGACGCGCACCTCCACCCGTCCGGTCGCGTGGGCACGGCCCGTGACGTCGGCGAACAGCCTGACGAGCGGCCGGCGGTCGGCGCGGTGCACGAGCGCGCGCCCGTCGGCACCGACGACCTCGTCGACGGGCGCGAAGGTCGCGATCGTCGCGCTCGCCTCCGTGACGATCCCGCTCTCGTCGAGCACGAGGTACGCCTCCGCCGCGTGCTCGAGCAGCAGGTGCTGCCGGCGCTCGACCGTGACCAGCGCATCCTGGGCGGCGCGCGCCACGGCGAGCTCGTCCTTCGCTACGGCGAGCGCGTCTCTCGCGGCCCCGAGCTCGTCGTGCGCGGCGAGCGCGTCGTCGAGCTCGGCCTTCGCGGCGTGCGCGTCCTCGAGCTCGGCCGTCGCGGCCTCGAGCGCGTCGCGCGCGGCGTGCGCGTCCTCGAGCTCGGCCGTCGCGGTCTCGAGCGCGTCGCGCGCGGCTCGCGCGTCCTCGAGCTCGGCCTTCGTCGCGGCGAGCTCGGCGGTCGTCGCTGCGAGCGCGTCCTTCGTGGCCGCAAGCTCGTCGCGCGCGGCGTGCGCGTCCTCGAGCTCGGCCTTCGCGGCCGCGAGCGCGTCCGTCGTTGTCGCGAGCGAGTCGTGCGCTGCCCCGAGCTCGGCCGTGGTGGCCGAGAGCGCGTCCTTCGCGGACGCGAGCTCGTCCTGCGCGGCGCGCGTTGCCGCGAGCTCGGCCG
>Ga0307374_10005366_pt1 | contig 20757 bp, 16 predicted proteins | sample OX3MG_FD_202532 | JGI IMG/M metagenome (GOLD analysis project Ga0307374, IMG submission 202532) | Soil microbial communities from Risofladan, Vaasa, Finland - OX-3 | ecosystem: Environmental > Terrestrial > Soil > Coastal area > Acid sulfate soil | place: Finland: Risofladan, Vaasa | collected...
CCGGTGAGGTCATAGGGGCCAAGGTCCCGACTGGGGTCCCCAACTCCCATCTCCCCGTTGGGGACCTTCGGAGCCGGGGACGGCGGCCACGATCCGGCCGGCCCCACGCCACGGTGCGGACCGGCCACGCCACGGTGCGGACCGGAGCCGGCGCCCTGGAGGTACTCTGCCGAAGGCGGCCGCGGCCGGGCTCCGCCCCAAGAGGGTCGGGAGGCCACTGCTATACTCGACCCGCCGTTCAGACTGAAGTGGAGTGGTGTGTTGAAGCGTGGGCGGGCAGCCCACGCTTCTGCTTTCAGCGGGGATGGTGCTTGGCGACACAGGACACGGGTAGGCAAGTCGCAACCGACGACCGGGAGGAGGTGAGCAGACGGTGGAGGACGAGCTCTATGGGCTGCTCGCCGCCGCCGTGGCCGACCTCGACCTCGGGCTCGAGATGGTCGACATGGAGACCCGCGCCGGCACGATCCGCGTCGTCGTCGATGCCCCCGGGGGAGTCGGGCTCGAGGCCATCTCGGCGGCCACCCGCCGGGTGTCGGAGGTGCTCGACGAGCACGACCCTCTGCCCGGTCAGCACTACACACTGGAGGTCTCGAGCCCCGGTGTGGAGCGATCGCTGCGGCGGCCAGACCATTTCATGCGGGCGGTCGGTGAGACGGTCAGCGTGCGCACGGCCGCCGGCAGTGCTGGGGAGCGGCGCTTCACCGGGACGCTCCAGGCGGCTGACGACGACGGGTTCGTCCTCACCGGCGACGCCTTCGGGGACGAGGGCCGTCGCTTCGCCTACGACGAGATCGAGCGGGCCCGTACCGTGTTCGAGTGGGGCGCCACTACGCGACCCGGACGCAACGGGGCGGCCGCGGCCCGAGGCGGCGGACGAAGCCGACCGGGGACCGATAGGGAGAAGGTCACGACGCCATGAGCAAGACGAACTTCGAGTTCCTCGACGCCCTCGGACAGATCGCCCGCGACAAGGGCATCTCCGTCGACACCCTCCTCGATGCCTTGGCCAACGCCCTGGTGGCCGCCTACAAGCGGCGCCCCGGGGCTGCCGAGGAGGCAGTGGTCACCATCGACCCCGAGTCGGGTGAGATCCGGGTCTACGGCCAGGAGCTCGACGAGGACGGCAACGTCATCCGGGAGTGGGACGATACGCCGGACGACTTCGGCCGCATCGCCGCCCAGACGGCCAAGCAGGTGATCCTCCAGCGCATCCGCGAGGCCGAGCGCGACCTCAAGTACGAGGAGTACGCCGGGCGCGAAGGCGACATCGTCACCGGCATCGTCCAGCAGACCGACAACCGCTACACATTGCTCGACCTGGGCAAGGTGGAGGCGCTGCTTCCCCAGGCCGAGCAGGTGCCCTACGAGCGCTACGAGCACGGTGCCAGACTGAAGGCCTACATCGTGGAAGTGCGCAAGACCACCAAAGGGCCCCAGATCGTGGTCAGCCGGAGCCATCCGGGGCTGGTGAAGCGGCTCTTCGAGCTCGAGGTGCCCGAGATCTCGTCCGGGGTGGTCGAGATCAGGGCGGCGGCGCGCGAGCCCGGCCATCGGACCAAGATCGCCGTGTGGTCCAACGACCCCAATGTCGATCCGGTCGGAGCCTGCGTGGGGGCACGCGGCTCTCGGGTGCGCATGGTCACCAACGAGTTGCGCGGCGAGCGCATCGACGTGGTGCCGTTCTCCGACGACCCGGTCGAGTTCATCCAAGCTGCGCTGCAGCCGGCGCGCGTGCGCGAGGTGCGCCTCGACGACGTCACCGGCACGGCCACCGTGGTGGTGAGCGACTACCAACTGTCGCTGGCCATCGGCAAGGAAGGGCAGAACGCCCGGCTCGGCGCCCGCCTGACCGGGTGGCGGATCGACATCAAGAGCGAGACCCAGTTGGCCGACGAGGAAGCGGGGGCTGGCGAAGAATGGGCCGAAGGCGAGTGGGTCGAGAACGAAGCCGGCGAGATGGTGTGGCAGCCGGCCGAAGGTGGGGAGGCGGTGTCAGCCACGGAGTGGTCGCGGGTGGTGGCGGGGGAGACGCCCGAGGAGGCCAAGCCCGAGGAGGCCAAGCCCGAGGAGGCCAAGCCCGAGGAAGCGGCGCCGGCCGAGGTGGAGGGGACGGCATAGCGCCCCGGCGCACCTGCGTCGGCTGCCGCCGGACGACCACGGTGGCCGAATTGGTGCGGGTGGTGGCCGGGCCCGACGGTGCATTGGTTGTCGGCCCCGGGCCCGGGCGAGGGGCGTGGCTGTGTCGGGCGTCACCACCGTGCCTCGAGGTGGCGCTGAGGCGCCAGGCCATTGGTCGGGCGCTACGGGCGCCGGTACGCGACCAAGCGGTACAGGGCTTGCGCAGGGCCCTGCAGGACCAGGCCACAGGGGGAAGGGCGAGCCCCGAGGTGTGCGAGGATGGTATGTCGGGCGACCACACGGCGCGCCCGGATGAGGAAGAAGGATTCTAAGAGCCGGTGCCGAAGAAGATTCGCGTCTACGAGCTGGCCAGAGAGCTCGGCCTGGAGAACAAGGAGGCGCTCGACCTCTGCGTGTCGCTGGGGATCGGGGTCAAGAGCCACTCCTCGTCCATCGAGGACGCTCAAGCCGACCGCGCCCGCCGCAAGGCCGACGCCGACGGGCTTCGCCGAGCCGTGCAGCCCGAGGAGCCGGCCGAGGCCAAGTCGGCCCGGGCGAAGGGTCCTTCGAGCGGCGCCGGCGACGACAAGGCCTCGTCCAACGCTTCCTCCCCCTCCACTCCCGCCTCGAGCGCGCCGTCGGCGCCCAGGGTGGCTCGTTCGGGCCTGGTGACCAGCCGCCCGGCCAGCGAGGTGGCCCTTCCGGTCCAGACCCCGTTGCGCCCGCCGCCCCGCCCTGCCGCCGCTCCGGCCCGCCCGGCTGCTTCGTCCCCGGCTGCTTCGTCCCCGGCCGCTTCGACTCCGACTCAGGCACCGTCAACCCCGGCCCCGCCACCGTCGACTCCGCCTACCCAAGCTGCCTCGGCCGCCACCGTGCCGGGCACGGCGGCGGCCGGAGCGCCGACCACCCAACGCCAAGCCGCGAGCGCAGCACCCGCTGCCCCGGCCCGACCGGCACCGTCAACCCCGGCTCCCGCTCGTGAGGTGACCCACGAGACCGGGGTCCCGGGCGCTGCGGCCCTTCCTCCGGTCAGTCCCACCGGCCGACCGATTCCCCCGCCCCCCGGGCCGCCTCGCTCGAATTCGGGCCGCCCCATCCCCCCGCCGCCCGGCCGCCGGTCCCCGGCCGGCCCCGGCCGCCCGTCCTCACCTGGTGGCCCCGGCAGCCGGCCCCCCATGGGCGGCCCCCGTCCCGGTGGCGGTCCTGGGCGCAGTCCTGGAGGCGGAGGAGGCTTCGCCGGCCGCTCGGCGCCCGGAGGCGGCGGAGGCGGCGGATACGGAGGTGGCCGTCCCGGTGGTGGCGGTCCTCCCGGCGCACTTCGCGGCGGCCCCGGTGGCCGGGGACGGCCTCCGCAGCGCCGTCCCCGGCGCCGGCGCCGGAATCTCGAGGAGCTCGAACCCACCCAGGCCACCACCTACATGCCGTCCAACGCCCCGGTGCCCGACTTCGAGGTCATCGTGGAACGCGGCCTCACCCCGCGGGAGCTGGGCCCCAAGATGAACCGCTCGGCCGGAGACGTCATCCGGTTCCTCTTCCTCCAGGGCGAGGTGGTCACGGCCACGCAGTCGCTCACCGACGACATGATCGAGCTCTTCGCCGCCGAGATCGGGGCCCAGATCCGCCTGGTCGACCCCGGTGAGGAGCAGGAGGCCGAGCTCCAGGCGCGCTACTTCGAGGACCTCGAAGAGGTCGAAGAGGCCGACCTTCGCCCCCGACCGCCGGTGGTGACGGTCATGGGACACGTCGACCATGGCAAGACCCTGCTGCTCGACCGTATCCGCTCGGCCAACGTGGTAGCCGGGGAGGCCGGCGGCATCACCCAGCACATCGGCGCCTACCAGGCCACCAAGGACGGGCATCAGATCACCTTCATCGACACGCCGGGCCACGAGGCCTTCACCGCCATGCGGGCCCGGGGCGCCCAGGTGACCGACATCGTGGTCCTGGTGGTGGCGGCCGACGACGGAGTCATGCCCCAGACGGCCGAAGCCATCAACCACGCCCGCGCCGCCGATGTGCCCATCGTGGTGGCCGTCAACAAGATCGACCGGGCCAACGCCGACGTCAACCGTGTGCTCCAGCAGCTGTCCGAGCAGGGCCTGGTGCCCGAAGCGTGGGGCGGCGACACCATCATCTGCGAGGTCTCGGCTCTGCAGAGCCTCGGCATCGACGAGTTGCTCGAGCAGCTGGTCCTGGTGGCCGAGCTCGAGGAGCTTCAGGCCAGCCCCGAGGGTCGCGCCCGTGGCGCTGTGCTCGAAGCCAACCTCGAAGCCGGACGGGGCCCGGTGGCCACGGTCATGGTCCAGTCGGGCACCCTGCGGGTAGGCGACTCCGTCGTTGCCGGCGCCGCCTGGGGCAAGGTCAAAGCCTTGATCGACGACCACGGCGACCAGGTGAAAGAAGCCCCGCCCTCCATGCCCGTACAGGTCCTGGGCTTCTCCGAGCCGCCCGCCGCCGGCGACGAGTTCCGGGTGACCACGGACCAGGGCACGGCCCGGACCATCGGCGAGGCCAGGGAGCGGCGCTACCGGGTGGCTGGTCACGCGCCGTCACCTACGGCGCCGGGGGCCAAGCTCGAGGACCTGTTCGAGCAGATCCAGCGCGGCGAGGCGGCCACGTTGAACCTGATCCTCAAGGCCGACGTGCAGGGCACGCTGGAGGCGATCACCGACAGTGTGCGCAAGCTCGAGCGCCCCGAGGTGAAACTGAGCTTCGTCCACCGGGCGGTGGGGGGGATCACCCAGTACGACGTGGAGCTGGGTGCCGCCTCGAACGCCACCATCATCGGCTTCAACGTGCGTCCCGATCGTCGGGCGCGGGAGCTGGCCGGGGAACGCGACGTGGAGATCAGGACCTACGAAGTCATCTACAAGCTCCTCGAGGACATCGAAGCGGCCATGGTGGGCATGTTGGCCCCCGAGTACGAAGAGATCGTCACGGGCGAGGCCGAGGTCCGAGCTGTCTTCCGGGTCCCGAAGGTCGGAGCGGTGGCCGGGTGCTTCGTGCGCAACGGAGCCATCACCCGAGGCACCAAGGTCCGGTTCCTGCGTGACGGGGTCATCATCTGGAAAGGTTCGATCACGTCGCTGCGCCGCTTCAAGGACGACGCGCGCGAGGTGCAGGCAGGGTTCGAGTGCGGAATCGGCCTCTCGGACTTCCAGGACCTAAAGGACGGCGACATCATCGAGACCTTCGAGGAACGCGAAATCCCGCGCACCTGAGTGTGGCTGCCATGAGGGGACGTCGGGGTGCACAGGCCACACCGAGCCGCTATCCCAGGACGGCCCGGGTGAACCAGGTGCTACGCGAGGTGGTGGCCGATGCCCTGGAACGGGTGGCCGACATCGATGACCGGCTGCGACTGGTGACCGTTACGGCGGTTGACACCTCTCCTGACCTCCGTCACGCCGTGGTCTACCTGAGCTCGCTGTCCGACCTGATGGCCGAAGCCCTCGCCGACCAGCGGACCTTCGCCGTCGACCCGGGCGTGGCCCACGGGTCGCGTGTCGAGGAGATCCTGCGGCACCTGCGGGCCGACGAGGGCCCGGCCGGCGCCGATGGCCCCTAGCCGCAAGCCCGATCGCGCCGCTCAGGGCCCGACCGGCTTGGTGGTGGTGGACAAGGAGCCGGGCTGGACGTCGCACGACGTGGTGGCCAGGTGCCGGCGGATGTTCGGCCAGCGCCGAGTGGGCCATGCGGGAACGCTCGATCCCGATGCCACCGGCGTGCTGCTCGTGGGATTGGGCCGCTTCACCAGGATGTTGCGTTTCCTCACCGCCCTCGGGAAGTCCTACCAGGGTGAAGTCGTGCTCGGCACGGCCACGTCCACCCTCGACGCAGCCGGAGAGGTCACCGGCACGTGGGACATGTCGGGGGTCGAGCTGGCCGCTGTCCGCCAGGCGGCGTCAGCCATGACCGGCGTCGTGGCGCAGGTCCCCCCGATGGTGTCGGCCGTGAAGGTGCAGGGACAGCGCCTCCACAAGTTGGCCCGGGCCGGCATTGAGGTGGATCGGGCGGCTCGCACCGTGGTGGTGGACCGTTTCGATGTGGAGGCGACACCGGAGCCGGGCGTCTATCAGATCTCGGTCGACTGCTCGACGGGGACCTACGTGCGGGTGCTGGCCGCCGACCTGGGCGCGGCCCTCGGTGGAGGAGCACACCTCCGCCATCTGCGCCGAACCCGGGTGGGGTCCTTCGGCACCGGCGAGGCCCACGTCCTCGACGAGCTGGTCCCGGGCCATGTGCTCACCCCGGCCCAGGCCCTGCGCGACATGGCCCAGGTCGAGGTGGAGCCGGAGGTGGCCGTCATGGTGTCGCACGGCCTTGGACTGGACAAGGTGGCGCTCGGGGCCGGTGGCGAAGGCCCGTGGGCGGTGCTCGACCGGCACGGACGGCTGCTGGCCGTGTACGAGGCCACTGACACCGATCGGATGGTGGCCGCCGTCGTCCTCCACACCAGTGGGTGACCGGTAACCTCGCGACGATGCTGGTCGTCCACGGTCCGAAGCAGGCGACAGCACCCGGGCGCGGGGCAGCGGTGACCATCGGGGCCTATGACGGGGTCCACCTCGGTCATCGCCATGTGATCGGCATGCTGCGCGACATGGCGGCGCCACGGGGCCTCGAGACCGTGGTGGTCACCTTCGACCGTCACCCGGCCACCGTGGTGCGCCCGGAGTCGGCACCACCGCAGCTGACCGAACTCGACCAGCGTCTCGAGCTACTGGCCTCCACCGGCGTGGACGCCACGGTGGTGATCCCCTTCGACGAAGCCAGGGCGAACGAGTCCGCCGAGGACTTCGTGACCGAGGTCCTGGTCGGCGCCCTGGGGGCGCGGCTGGTGGTGGTGGGCCGGGACTTCCATTTCGGCCACGGCCGTAAGGGCAATGTCGAGCTGCTCACCGAAATGGGCGAGCGCCACGGGTTCGAGACAGTGGGCGTGGCCATCGAAGGCGACGTGGCGGGCCAGGCGGTGTCGTCCACCCGCATCAGAGCCTTGGTGGCGGCCGGGGATGTGGTGGGAGCGCGGCGCCTGTTGGGCCGTCACCACGAGGTGAGGGGCATCGTGGTGCGCGGCGAGGGCCGCGGCGGAGCCGAGCTCGGCTTCCCGACGGCCAACCTCTCGGTGCCGCCCGCCATCGCTCTGCCGGCCGAGGGCATCTACGCCTGTTGGTACACGAGGCCCGACGGGTCTCGCCATGGGGCGGCCGTGTCGCTCGGGCGGCGCCCCACTTTCCACGCCGCGGGCGCCGAGCCCCTGCTCGAGGCTCACCTCCTGGGCTTTTCGGGCGACCTCTACGGGGAGCCGGCCCGGTTGGCTTTCGTCCGGCGCCTACGGGCGGAAGAGCGCTTCGACTCGCCTCAGGCCCTGGTGGCGCAGATGCAAAGCGACGTGGCCCGGGCCGGCGACGCCCTCGAAGCCGACGGCGCCTGAGCCTCGGGGCCTTCCCAGGGGCCTCTACCTGGCCGGCCCGACCCCCCGGTCCCACCCAACCCGGGTTGGTGACGGCCCTGCTAGAGTGGCCGGCGAGCCGGGACGCCGTCCCGGTGGGATCCGGGTGGGGGCGAACGGGCCTCGACGCCCGTCCGCTCCTGAGCAACTTTTCCGAGGTCGTTCTTCCCACATGCCCGACAAGACCGCAACGATCACCGAGCACCGCCTCCACGAGACCGACACAGGCTCGTCCGAGGTGCAGATCGCGCTCCTAACCGAACGCATCTCCCACCTCACCGAGCATCTGAAGGTGCACAAGGGGGATCATCACACCCGTAGGGGTCTGATGAAGATGATCGGTCGCCGCCGCCGCTTGCTCGACTACGTGCGGGGCAACGACGTGGAGCGCTACCGGACCATCATCGGCAAGCTCGGCATCCGCCGCTAAGGCGGGGCTCACCCCGCGGGCGGCCAGAGCCGCGCCGGGGTACATCTCGGGGGGGAAGGTCCCGCCCGGGCACGGACGGCACGCCGTCCGACAGACGGACCAGGGCACCGGCCAGCCGTCAGCTGCCAGTCGCCGACCTCCTCGTACACCCGCCGCCCCCATTGGTGCAGCCGGATCGAGGCGGCCGACCACTGGGAACTGACCTGGGACGGTGTCCGGAGAAACGAGGAGACCAATGGCGAAAGCCATCACCGTGTCAGGCCCCATCAGTGGGACCGACCGAACCCTTTCCTACGAGACAGGCAAGCTGGCCGGCCAAGCCGACGGAGCTGTCGTCGGCCGCATCGGCGACACCTTGGTGCTCGTTGCCGCCACCGCCGCCCGGTCGGTGCGCGAAGGCACAGACTTCTTCCCCCTGACGGTGGACATCGAAGAGCGGATGTACGCGGCCGGCAAGATCCCCGGCTCGTTCTTCCGCCGCGAGGGACGCGCCACCGACCAGGCCATCTTGACCTGCCGGCTGATCGACCGGCCCCTTCGGCCGTCGTTCCCCGAGGGATTTCGCAACGAGGTGCACGTGGTCGGCACCATCTTCGGTGCCGACCTCGAGAATCCCCACGACGTCCTGGCCATCAACGCTGCCTCGGCTGCTCTAATGCTGTCGGGCATCCCCTTCGACGGTCCGATCGGCGCCGTGCGCATGGCCTGGACGACCGACGGAAAGTGGGCACCGCATCCGACCTACCAGGAGGGTGACGCCTCCTGCTTCGAACTGGTGGTGGCCGGTCGGGCGCTGTCCGAGGAGGCCGACGCCGAGATCGCCATCATGATGGTCGAGGCAGGCGGGACTGAGGACTCCTGGAAGTACTACGAGGCGGGTGCGCCCAAGGTCACCGAGGAGGTCCTGGCCGAGGGGCTCGAGGCGGCCAAGACCTGGATCCGTGAGTCCATCTCGCTCCAGCGGGAGCTGGTGGCGGCGGCCGGCAAGAAGCCCACCATCGCCTACGAGCTGTTAACGGACTACGGCCAGGACGTGGCCGAGCGGGTGGCGGCCATCGGGACCGACTCGCTGGCCAAGGCCAACACCATCACCGACAAGGCCGACCGCAACGCGTCGCTCGACGAGGCCACCACGTCGATCATCGCCCAGCTTTCGCCCGAGTTCCCCGAGCGCCAGCGCGAGATCAAGGCAGCGGCCCGGTCGCTCACCAAGAAGCTGGTGCGCAAGCGCATCGTGGAGGAAGGCGTGCGCATCGACGGCCGGGGCACGTCCGATATCCGCCCCTTGTCGGCCGAAGTGGGCATCATCCCCACCGCGCATGGATCGGGCCTCTTCGAGCGGGGCGAGACCCAGGTCCTCAACGTGACCACCCTGGGCATGCCGCGCATGAACCAGATGCTCGACACGATCGGCATCGACGACTTCAAGCGCTACATGCACCACTACAACTTCCCGCCGTTCTCGACAGGGGAGACCGGCTTCATGCGAGGGCCCAAGCGCCGCGAGATCGGGCACGGGCTTCTGGCCGAGCGGGCCCTGTTGCCGGTGGTGCCGTCGGCCGAGGAGTTCCCCTACACCCTGCGCCTGGTCTCCGAGGTCCTCTCGTCCAACGGATCGACGTCGATGGCCTCGGTGTGCGGATCGACCCTGTCGCTGATGGACGCCGGGGTGCCCATAAAGGCACCGGTGGCCGGCATCGCCATGGGCCTGGTCTACGACGAGGGCAGGTACGTGACGCTGACCGACATCCTCGGAGCCGAGGACGCCTTCGGGGACATGGACTTCAAAGTGGCCGGCACCCGTGACACCGTCACCGCCTTGCAGCTCGACACCAAGATCGACGGCTTGCCGGCCGACGTCCTCGGCCAAGCCCTGCACCAGGCTCGCGATGCCCGGCTCAAGATCCTCGACGTCATGGAAGGCGCCTTGAGCCAGCCGCGTTCCGAAGTCAGCCGGCACGCTCCGAAGATCGTGTCCTTCCAGATCCCGGTGGACCGGATCGGCGAGGTGATCGGGCCCAAGGGCAAGGTCATCAATACCCTGCAAGCCGAGACCGGAGCCGACATCACCGTCGATGACGACGGCATGTTCGGCCTCGTGACCATCGGGGCCAAGGACGGAGCGGCGGTGGAAGAGGCCCGTAAGCGGATCTTCCTCATCGTCGAGCCTCCCGAAGCCGAGGTCGGCGCCATATACCCGGGCAAGGTCGTGAACATCACCAAGTTCGGAGCCTTCGTCAACATCCTCCCCGGTCGCGACGGCCTGCTCCACATCTCCAAGGTCGGAGGAGGCAAGCGCGTCGAGCGAGTCGAGGACGTGCTCTCGCTGGGCCAGGAGCTCGAGGTCAAGGTGGACGACATCGACCCTCAGGGCAAGGTGTCGCTGTCGTTGGCCGGGGAGCCCCCCGCCGGCGGCGGTGGTGGGGGAGGCGGGGCCAGCCGTGGCACATCCGGCGCCGAGCGCAGCCGCCCGTCGTCCGACCGCGGCCACGAGTCGGGCGCCCCAGTGGCGTCCTTCGAGGCGGCGTTCGAGGCCGAACTGGCCGGCGAAGTCGGTGACCTGGGCCCCCGCCCCGAAAGCGGTGGGGGCGACCGTGAACGGTCGCCCGAGCGTTCCGGCGATCGCCGCGATCGGCGTCCCCGGCGCCGGTGATCCGGCGCCGGCGGGGAGTGCCGGCGCAGGCGCCATCGCTCTTCATGGCCACATGATCCGAGCTGACACCGCCGCCTGTGGAGCGCGCGTGGTCACCGAGAAGATGGCCGACGCCCGATCGGTGACCGTGGGCATCTGGGTGGGCACCGGCTCGCGTGACGAGGACGACGCCCATGCCGGGGCCTCGCACTTCCTCGAACATCTGCTGTTCAAGGGCACCTCCACGTGGAGCGCCTCGGCCATCGCCGAGGCGGTCGACGAGGTGGGAGGCGACATGAACGCCTTCACCACCAAGGAGTACACGACCTTCTACATGCGGCTGCTGTCGGAGGACCTGCCCCTCGGGCTGGACGTGCTCGGCGCCATCATGACCGACCCGGCTCTGGCGCCACACGACGTCGATGCCGAGCGCCAGGTGATCCTGGACGAAATCCTCATGCACGCCGACGAGCCGTCGGATCTGGCCGCCGAGCAGTGCAACGGCGCCATGTTCCGATCGCATCCACTCGGCCGCGAGGTGCTGGGCGTCAAAGCCAGCGTGATGTCCCTCGATGCCCACGAGATCCGGACTTTCTTCAACACCCACTACCTGACCGGCAACCTGGTGGTGGCGGCGGCCGGTGACGTCGAGCACGACTATCTCGTGGGCGAGATCGACCGGCGCTTCGCTACCCGTGGTGGCGGCGGCAGCCCCCCTCGCACGCCGCCGGGCACTCCACCCGACCCCCTGATCGTGGCCCGCCGCCCGACCGAGCAAGCCCATGTGGTCGTGGGCATGCGCACCCCGGGTCGGCACTCTGACACGCGCTGGCCCCTGGCCATCTTGAACCATGTACTCGGCGGCGGGATGTCGAGCCGCCTGTTCCAGGAGATCAGGGAGAAGCGAGGCTTGGCCTACTCGATCTGGTCGGACCGCTCGCACTACGAAGAGGTGGGGGCCCTCACCGTCAGCGTGGGTACCTCTCCCGCCCACGTGCGCCAGGTACTTGACCTCGTCCATGCCGAGCTCGACGCCATCGGGGCCAGGGGCATCACCGAACGCGAGTTGCGTGTGGCCCAGGGCCATCTTCGGGCCGAGACGTTGTTGTCGCTCGAGGATTCTGGAGCTCGAATGAGCCGGATCGGCGCCAGCATGCTGCTGCACCGGCGCGTGCTCGACGTCGACGAGCTCCTCGGCCATGTCGCTGCCGTGACCCTCGACCAGGTGGGCCAGCTGGCTGCCACCTTGGCTGGCGAACCTCGCACGCTGTCGGTCGTCGGTCCGTTCGACACCGAGGACTTTGCCGCCTGACAGGGCGCCAATGGCGTCGCCGTGGTCCTTCGACGCGACGCTAGGGTGGCCGTCATGGTGCGGGTCGGGGTGCTCGGAGCCGGGGGCCGGATGGGCCAAGAGGTCTGCCGGGCGGTGACGGCCGATCCTGACCTCGAGCTGGTGGCGGCGGTCGATCCGCGACTGGCCGGCATCGACCTGCGTCAGGTGACCGGCAGCGACGTCGCCGGGATCCAGGTCGGCGCCGGGCTCGACGACCTCGGTCGTGCCGATGTCGAGGTGGCGGTCGACTTCACGGCGGCCACGTCAGCGGTGACCCACATGCGGTGGTGCGCCGCCAACGCCGTCCACTGCGTGGTGGGGACCACCGGCATCGCCGAGGCGACGTTGACCGAGCTGGCCGCCGCCTTCGATGCTTCGGCCGCCAACTGTGTGGTGGCTGCCAACTTCGCCATCGGCGCCGTGCTCATGATGCGACTGGCCGAGCTGGCAGCTCCCTTCGTGGACGGGGTCGAGATCGTCGAGCTGCACCACGACGCCAAGTCCGATGCCCCGTCGGGCACCGCGCTCACCACGGCTCAGCGGCTGGCGGCGGCCCGGTCCGGCTCCGGCGCGGCCCCCTGGCCCGAGGACCGCACTACGGCAGCCGTGGTCCCCGGGGCCAGGGGAGCGGTGGGCCCCGGTGGCATCCACATCCACTCGGTGAGGCTCCCGGGCCTGGTGGCTCATCAAGAGGTGATCCTCGGAGCCCCCGGCCAGAGCTTGAGCCTGCGCCACGACGCCTACAACCGGTCCTCGTTCATGCCTGGCGTGCTGTTGGCCGTCAAAGAGGTGGCCGGGCGCCCCGGCATGACCACCGGCCTCGACGCCCTGCTGGGCTTCTGAGCGGCGTGGAGCCCGGTCCTCGCCAGCGGATCCTCGAGGCCACCTACGCCTGCGTGGCCCGCTGGGGCCTGGCCAAGACCACCGTCGAGGACGCGGCGCGCCAGGCGGGGCTGAGCCGGGCCACCGTCTACCGGTACTTCCCAGGTGGGCGCGACGAGCTTGTCAACGCTGTGGTGTCCTGGCAGTACATGCAGTTCTTCGCCCGCCTGTACGACGAGGTGCACGACGCCGGCTCTCTGGAGGAGATCCTCGAGCGAGGCCTCGTGTTCGCCCGTCGCTCACTGGCTGAGCACGCTGTCTTACAGAAGATCCTCCAGACCGAGCCCGAGGTCCTGCTGCCCAAGCTGACGCTCGAGTCGAACCGGACCGTGGACCTGATCAGCGCCTTCCTGGTCCCTTACCTGCATCGCCACGGCCGGTCCGAGGTGGACGTCCATGAGGCCGCCGACTTCCTGGCCCGGATGATCCTGTCCTACATCTCCTCGCCCGGGCACTGGGACCTGGCCGACCCCGCCCAGGTGTCGAGGTTGGTGCGCACCGAGCTCCTGGCCGGGGTGCTGGCCGCCTCCTGACCCGCCCGACACCCATTGACAATGAGACATCTTTAGCCATACTGTCTCACTGTGGGCGCGCCCAGGTTGGAGCTGATCCGGACCGGGCCACGTCCATTCGCAGGAGCCCGGCCCCGGTCGACTGAGGGCCCTTCCCAGCGTGTCCGTATCGTGGACGGGGCACTGCGGGCGATCTTCTGCCACGGCGTGGCCAAGACCACGCTCGACGACGTGGCCCGAGCGGCCGGCTGCAGCCGGGCCACCGTGTACCGGGCTTTCCCGGGCGGCAAGGACGCCGTCATGACGGCTGTCGTCGACACCGAGCTGGCTCGGTTCTTCAGTGAGGTGGCCGTGTCCATGGGGGCGGCGGCCGACCTCGAGGATGCTCTGGTGGCCGGCATGTCCACGGCCACCATGCGCCTAGCCGGGCACGAAGCGCTTCGGTTCCTGCTGGACCACGAGCCGGAGATGGTGGTCCCGCACCTGGCCTTCGAGCACCACGGTGAGATCCTGGCCACCGCCGCCCGCTTCGCCGCTCCGTTCCTCGGTCGCTGGCTCCCACAAGACGAAGCACTGAGGGTGGCCGAATGGGCTAGCCGGATCGTGCTTTCGTATCTGGCCAGCCCAGCCGACGGTGTGGACCTCGGCACCGACCAAGGGGCACGCCATGTCGTGCGCACCTTCGTATTGCCAGGCGTCGGGGTCTCCGCGCCGGAGGCTTCCGTGGAAGCCGATCCCGAAGTAAGTCGTTCCAACCACCATGTCCCGGCAGCGGGGCCACTTGTCAACAAGGGGGAAGCATCATGACCGAGGAGATGCGCTCGACCGCCGAGATCATCGGCCGTGACGACATCAACGACCTCGAGGCCATCATGGCCGTGTACAACACCGATGTCGACGAGGCCATCCACAGCGTGCACTCGAACTACGACACCGTCTTCACTTGGGACTACGACAAGGGCCAGCGACCCAAGCTGGACAAGCTCTACGAAAAGGCCAAAAAGGCCCAGTGGAACGCCCAGACCGACCTGCCATGGGAGACGCCGGTTGATCAGGAGGCGCTGGTGGTGGCCAACGCTGTGGCCAACGGTGGTTTCACCGAAGGTATCGACGTCACCGGCACGGCGCTGGCCAAGTGGGGGGACGCCGAATGGATCCGCTTCGGCGTCGAGAGCCAGAACTGGACCTTGTCGCAGTTCATGCACGGCGAGCAGGGCGCCCTGGTGTGCACGGCGAAGATCGTGGAGTCCGTCCCTTGGATCGACGCCAAGTACTACGCCTCGACCCAGGTCATGGACGAGGCCCGCCACGTCGAAGTCTTCTCCAAGTACCTCGACGAGAAGCTCTCGGGCCACTACCCGATCAATGCCCATCTCCGGCTCCTGTTGGACGACATCATCGCCGACAGCCGGTGGGACATGACGTACCTCGGCATGCAGATCATGGTGGAGGGGCTGGCCCTGGCCGCCTTCGGCTTCATGCACCAGATGACGACCGAGCCCCTTCTCAAGCAGTTGCTCCGCTATGTGATGTCCGACGAGTCGCGCCACGTGGCCTTCGGCGTGCTCAGCCTGCAGGAGTACTACCAGCAGCTGTCGGCGCCGGAGCTCCGTGAACGTCAGGAGTTCGCCTTCGAGGCCGCCGTCCGCATGCGCGACCGGTTCCTGCAGCAAGAGGTTTGGGATCGCATGGGCGTTGACCCGAAGTCGGTGGCGCCTTTGCTGCTCCAGGTGCCCGAGCGCCAGATGTTCCAGACGATGCTGTTCTCGAAGATCGTCCCCAACTGCAAGAAGCTCGGACTGCTCGACGCCGCCGATGGGTGGCTCCGGAAGAAGTTCACCGAGCTCGGCGTCATCGCCTTTGAGGATTGGACCGACACCGGCGAGGAGTACGACAGCCTCCAGACCACACCTGGGGCAGAGGCCGTCGCTTCCTGACCAGCGGCGCAGCCGCCGGGCACTAGCCTGAGCTCGTGGCTCCCAGTTCCTCCTCTCCCCGCTTCGGGGCCGTGGTGACGGCCATGGTCACCCCCTTCGACGGCGCCGGGGAGCTCGACGTCGACGGTGCCGTGGCGCTGGCTCGCTGGCTGGCCGACCACGGAAGTGACGGACTGGTGGTGGCCGGCACGACCGGTGAGGGACCGGTGCTGTCCGACGACGAGCAGCGCGACCTGTGGAAGGCCGTGGCCGAGGCGGTCACGGTGCCGGTGTTGGCCGGCACCGGCACCAACGACACTCGCCACACCTTGAGAGCCACGGCCCAGGCCCAGCAGGCCGGCGTGGACGGCATCCTCCTGGTGACGCCGTACTACAACCGCCCTTCGCAGAAGGCCATCGCCGAGCACTTCCGGGCGGTGGCCGCCTCGACCTCGTTACCGGTGATGCTCTACGACGTGCCGGTGCGCACCGGGCGCCGCATCGATCCGGGCACCATCGTCGACCTGGCCCGGAGCGTGTCCAACGTGGTGGCGGTGAAGGATGCCACCGGGGACGTGGCCGGGGCGGCGCGCCTGGCGCGACAGGCGCCAGCCGGATTCGAGATCTACTGCGGAGACGACGCCTTGACCCTTCCGTTTCTTAGCGTGGGGGCGGTCGGCGTGGTGAGCGTGGCCGCACACTGGGCCGGTGGCGAGATGTCGGAGATGCTGGCCGCCTTCGCCAAGGGCGACGTGGAGGGCGCCACGGCAGTCAACGCCAGGCTGATCGACTCCTATGACTTCGAGTCCTCCGAGTGGTATCCGAACCCCCTGCCGGCCAAGGCGGCGTGCCGCGCCCTCGGCCTGGCCGTTGGGCAGTGCCGTGCGCCCATGGGCCCGGCGCCGGCTGAGCTCGATGCCCTGGCCCGATCGGTGCTGGCCCAGCTGGGTCAGACGGCTCCGGCCGGTCTCACAGGGGACGGCGGCCCGGTTGCCTGATCCCGTCCGCATCACCTTCCTCGGTGGCCTCGGGGAGATAGGGCGCAACTGTGCCTGCATCGAGACGTCGGGGCGCATCGTTGTCCTCGACTGTGGCGTCATGTTCCCCGATCCCGATATGCCGGGCATCGACCTGGTCCTGCCCGACCTTTCCTATCTGCGCGACAACGCCGAGCGGGTCGAGGGCATCGTCCTCACCCACGGGCACGAAGACCACACCGGCGGCCTGGCCTTCCTTCTACGGGACCTGACGGCGCCCGTCTACGGCTCCGCCCTCACCCTCGGCCTGGCCCGCCACCGGGTGCAGGAGGCCGGGCTCGAGCACCTGGCCACCTTCGTCGAGGTGGTGGACGGCGAGCGCCGTGACGTGGGGCCGTTCTCGGTGGAGTTCATCCCGGTGACGCACTCGGTGCCGCACGGCTTCGCCACCGCCTTCCACACCCCACAAGGGATCATCGTGCACTCGGGCGATTTCAAGATCGACCTGACACCGGTGGACGGGCGCCTCACCGACCTGGCCCACATCGGCGCTCTGGCCGACGGTCCCGGCATCCGCATGCTGCTGTCGGACTCCACCAACGCCGAGGAGCCCGGCTTCACGCCGTCAGAGACCAGTGTGGGAGCCACCTTGCGCCGGCTGTTCGAGGCGTCCTCGGGACAGCGCATGGTGGTCACCTGCTTCGCCAGCCACATCCACCGCGTCCAACAGGTGGTCGATGCTGCCTTGGCCACCGGGCGCAAGGTGGCCACGCTCGGCCGCTCTATGGCCAAGAACGTCGAGTTGGCCCGGCGCCTGGGCATCCTGGCCATCCCCGACGAAGCCTTGGTGGACGTGGAGGAAGTCGATCGGATGACCCCTGGGGAGGTATGCGTCATCTCCACAGGGTCCCAGGGCGAGCCGCTGTCGGCGTTGGCTCTAATGGCGGCCGGCGAGAGCAAGTGGCTGCACCTGCGGCCTGACGACGTGGTGGTGATCAGCGCCCACCCGGTGCCCGGCAACGAATGGGCCGTGGGCAAGGTCATAGACGGCCTGCACCGGCGAGGTGCGTCGGTCATCCACACCGGCGTCGAGCCTGTCCACGTGAGCGGGCACGCCAGGCAGGGCGAGTTGCAGATGCTGCTGTCGGTGGCCCGGCCCGAATGGTTCGTGCCGGTGCACGGCGAGTATCGCCACCTCGTCAACCACGCCCGGCTCGCCTCGCAGATGGGCGTCGCCGACGAGAAGATCCTGTTGTGTGAGGACGGCGACAGCCTGATCCTCGACGACGCCGGCATCCACCGGGGCGACTCGGTGCCGGCCGGCTTCCTCTACGTCGACGGCACCGTGGGTGACGTGGGCCGTGGCGTCCTGCGCGACCGGCGGGTGCTGGCCGAGGAAGGCGTGGTGGTGGTGGTGGCCACCGTCGACCCCCACGCCCGCGAGGTGGTTGGCCACCCCGAGATCATCACGCGCGGCTGGGTGCACGCCCCGGAGGCCGAAGCGCTCCTCGAGGAAGCGAGCACGGTGGTGCGCAAGTCCCTCGAGTCAGCCATGGCCGACGGGGCCGGCGATCACGAGACCCTTCGCCGCCACGCCCGCAAGGCCCTGGGCAAGTTCGTGGGGGAGCGCACCCGGCGGCGCCCCATGATCGTGCCCATAGTCGTCGTCGTCTGAAGGGCCCGCCGGGGGGTCTGGAAACCCCCTCCCGGTCCCATGGGACCCGTGGGACTGCTGTTAGCGTTGTGGCCACTGTGGTAACCACGACGCGCCGCCGGGCCAGCGCTCGCCCTGCTGCCCGATCGCCCGGCCGACGCCGGACTGGAAGCGGCGGCCGGGGGCGACGCGCCCCGGTTCGGTCCCCCAAGCGTGGGCGCTCGCCCAAGGCGTCCCCCAGGTCCACGATGGTCGACGCCGCCATAGACATCGTGGCCGACCACGCCGAGGATGTCTGGGCATTGGCCCTGGCCACGGTGGGCATCCTGCTGGCCATCGCCCTCTACGGCGACGCCCTGGGGCCCGTAGGCCATGGGACGCGCCAGGGGTTGGGGGCTCTGGCCGGCGTGGGTCGTTTCGTCGTGCCACCGGCGTGCGCCGCCGCCGCTGTGCTGCTCGTGTCGGGCCGCCCCCGTCACGAGCCCGCCCGGGTCATGCTCGGGCTGGCCCTGGCCTTGGCCGCCGTTTCCGGCCTGGCCGACCTGGCCGGTGGGGCACCACGGCTCGGCGCCCGTACCGGCACCTTGGCCGGCGCCGGGGGCTGGTTGGGGGTGCTCGTCGGGGGCCCGCTGCGCGACGGCCTGGCCGCCTGGGGCGCCACCGTCGTCCTGGTGGCCTTGTTGGTGCTGTCGGGAGTGCTCTTCACCGGCGTCACCGTGCGCAGTGCGGCTCGGGCCATGGTTAGCGCCGGGGCCCGAGGGTGGCAGGCGTTAAAAGGTCGATCGGGCCTCGACGACGAGGCGCAGGACGAAGCAGAAGAGGAGCTGCCGGCCCAGGTGGCCCACCTAGCGGCTCCGGTGGCGACGGCGGAGGTCTCGCCGGTGGTGCCCGAGTCCGAGGCATCCCCGGGGCCCGTTGGGGACGAGGCGGCCGACGTGGCCGGCCCCGCCGAGGCAGCCAGCCCCGCCGAGCCTCGGAGCCGACCGGTCCCGGCCCGAGGCGACCAGCTGGCTCTCGACCTCGGGGCCCCGGCCGGGGAGTGGCGGCTCCCGCCGCTCAAGATGCTCGGCCGATCGAAGCAGTACGAGCTCGACAAGGCAGAGGTGACGACGGCCGGACGGGCCCTGGTCGACGCGCTGGGCGCCCATGGGGTCGAGACGAGGTTGGTCGGCTACACCGTGGGCCCGACAGTGACGCGTTTCGAGCTGGAGCTCGGCCCGGGGGTGAAGGTGGCCCGGGTCACCAGCCTGGCCAAGGACATCGCGTACGCCATGGCCTCGCCCGACGTCCGCATCCTGGCCCCTATCCCCGGCCGCTCGGCCATCGGCGTGGAGGTGCCGAACCGGCGGCGTCAACTGGTGACCCTGGGCGACGTGCTGTCCACCGAGGAAGCCCGTCAGGCCACGCATCCGCTGGAGGTGGCGCTCGGTCGTGACATCGCCGGGCGACCGGTCATGGCCAATCTGGCCGACATGCCCCACATCCTCATTTCCGGGGCCACCGGGGCCGGGAAGTCGTCGTGCATCAACTCGCTGCTCACGTCGATCCTCATGCGGGCCACACCGGAGCAGGTCCGTTTGATCCTGGTCGACCCCAAGCGGGTGGAGCTGGGCCAGTACAACGGCCTGCCCCACCTGCTCACCCAGGTTGTGGTCGACCCGAAGAAGGCGGCCAACGCCTTGGCCTGGGCCGTCACCGAGATGGAACGCCGGTACGACGTGCTGGCCGAAGCCGGGATGCGCGACATCACCGGCTACAACGAGGCCGTCGACCGCGGTGAGCTCGGGCCCGAGCGCGAAGTCGATCTCGACGATGACGGAGACGAGGGCGACGTCATCGACGAACCCGGACCCGATGAAGTCGAGGGCGCAGCCACGTCGACGGTGGTCGAGCGCGTGGCCGAGTCGAGGAGGGCGGTCTCGACGGCCCCCGAGTACCACCGCCTTCCCTACGTCCTGGTGGTGGTGGACGAGCTCAACGACCTCATGATGGTGGCCGCCCGTGACGTCGAGGAATCGGTGTGCCGTATCGCCCAGATGGCCCGGGCTGTGGGCATCCATTTGGTCCTGGCCACCCAGCGCCCGTCGGTCGACGTGATCACCGGTGTGATCAAGGCCAACATCCCGTCGAGGTTGGCCTTCTCGGTGTCGTCCTTGGCCGACAGCCGGGTCATCTTGGACCAGCCGGGGGCCGAGCGCCTCATCGGCAAGGGTGACTTGCTCCTGCTCACGGCCTCGTCGTCCAATCCTCGACGGATCCAGGGCCCGTGGGTGACCGAGGCCGAGGTGCGCTCGGTGGTGGCTCACTGGCGGCGCCAGCGCCAACCTGACTACGTCGAGGGCGTGGCCGGCTCCAACCCGGTAGGGGGAGGCGCGGCCGGGGCTGACGAGGACGACGACGACCTGCTGCCGGCGGCCATGGAGCTGGTGGTCCGCTCTCAGCTAGGGTCCACGTCCATGCTGCAGCGCAAGCTCCGTGTGGGCTTCTCCCGCGCCGGGCGCTTGATGGATCTGCTCGAACGACGGGGAATCGTCGGGCCTTCGGAGGGTTCGAAGGCCCGAGCCGTGCTCATGACCCCTGAGGAATTCGAGCAGCTCAGCTCCAGGTAGAAGGCGTGGATCGACCGGTCGCCCCACCGCGTCCGCCGGGCGGCTTTAGCCAGGCCGCCCGGCCGCGCACCGCACTGCTTCCCCCTTCCGGGCGCCACGTTGCCATCGTGGCCCCGGCCACACCCCCCCCCCCCCCCCCCGCCCCGGGCCCCCCCCCCCCCCCCCCCCCCGGGGCCCCCCCCGCGCGCCGGCGCCCCCGGCCCCCCCCCCCGCCCCCCCCCCCCCAAGGGCGGGGCCCC
>Ga0307374_10005369_pt1 | contig 20754 bp, 17 predicted proteins | sample OX3MG_FD_202532 | JGI IMG/M metagenome (GOLD analysis project Ga0307374, IMG submission 202532) | Soil microbial communities from Risofladan, Vaasa, Finland - OX-3 | ecosystem: Environmental > Terrestrial > Soil > Coastal area > Acid sulfate soil | place: Finland: Risofladan, Vaasa | collected...
CCGCGCGTCTCCCGCGTCACTCCCCCAGAGGAGCAGAAGGAGGAGACGATCGAGCTGGAGGGGACCGTGGTGGAGCCACTGCCCAACGCGGTCTTCAAAGTTGAACTCCAGACCGGCCAGACGGTATTGGCTTACATCTCCGGCAAGATGCGCAAGCACTACATTCGGACGCTGATAGGGGACAAGGTCAAGGTCGAATTGAGCCCCTACGATCTGACCCGCGGACGGATCACCTTCCGCTATAAGTAGCGGCCTCGCCGCTCGGCCGTGACGCTCACCCTGGTGCAGCCGGTCGGAATCTCTCCTTTTTCGGTCACCGGGCGTTGGTTGTATCGGTCCCCGGCTCCGGCTCGGCGGTCTCTCCAGCCGGTCCCCGTGCGGCCGCGACTCGACCCATGAGCCCGGCAGCCCGAGGCGCACGCCCCGCCACGGTCGCGCGGCTGCGGCGCGCTTGGATCTCTGCCAGCTTGCGGCGTTCGCTGTTGGCCGCCAGACCCTGGCGATCCTCCGGACGGCGGGTATCCCAGTGGCGCACGTAGAACGCAGCCTTGAGCGCGGTATAGGGGATGGCGAGGATCCGATGGTCCCCGTGCGCCGCCTCCACGACATCCCAGACCGCGCCGAATCGCTGCAGCACCGCCGGGGTGACCACGTGCGCGCGGAACACCTGCCCGTCGAGAAAGTGCAGAGCGACGCGCGGCATCTCCTTGGGATCCTGTCCTCCCTCCAAGGGCGGGACGGAGTTGGCGTCGATCTGGCGCACCGCACTGACTGGGACCAGCGCCTGGCGGGTGTTCCCGTCCAGGCTGTGCACTTCCACCTCCAAGAAGGGGTCGTCCATGTGCAGCACCGGCACCTCGCCATAGACGGTCTCGCCATCCAGGAAGGAGACGATCACCTCCGGCATGCAACTCTCCTGCGCAATTGGATCTCCGTCTACCGGCCCCTTCCACCTGTCATCGGACCGTTTGGCCAGCGTAACTCCATCGCTACCTCCCGGTTCCCATGACCGCACTCGGGCAGGCTACGGTGGGGACATCATAGGGCGGGTGCCGACAGCCGTTCCCACATCTGGCGCTCTGACCAATGTCAGTGGGGACGCTGCCAAGGAGTGCACCCGGTAGCGCCACCGGAGGCATCTCGTAACCGCAGTTGGCATCACCGCCTGACTCCAGACGCCGGCCACGCCGGGCGTCGTTCACATTCCAGTTTGCCCTGATCCTCATTGTCGTGGGGATCGCAACCGCTGTGGCCGCGGCTGCGGTAGCGTGGTTTGAGACGCAAAATGCCCGCTCGCAGCAGCAGCTCGCATCAGCCAGTGGCTCGGCTCGGCTCGGGATCAGCCTCGTCCGCCTGGAGTCGGCGACCGTCAGCGCGGGGCTGTCGTGCCAGCTGGGGGCATTGCCCCAGACTGCGGTGGCGTTCGTGCAGGGGTCGTCCGCCTTGCAGCAGCAGGCTGTCAGCGAGGCCTCCTCGACTCAGGGCCACGTCGTTGTCTACCTCAGCCCGGCCGGGGAAGTGCTTGCCGGCTCCGCCGGAGGTGCTCCTTTGGGTTCGCTGCAACCCACTGCGACGGCGGCCCACCGCAGCGGTCTCCTCTGCTCAGCCGGTGGAGCGTTTGTCGCCTGGCGCTCGGGGATCTATGGCGTCGCCATGTCCAAAGTGTCTGGTGCCGCCCACATCCTCGGCTACGTGCTCGTGCTCACCCCGGTGAGTGCCAACACCTTGCGCTTCGCCGCCCAGCTACTCACATCGGGGGGCTCTTCTACCCAGCTGCTGCTAGTGGCAGGGGGACGATACGTCTTCAGCGGCAAGGCCGCTGCGGGCGCCCAGCAGGCGGGAGCGGTGGCGTCCGCAGCGGTGACCCAGGCGATCTCCGGGCCGAAGGCGGTCGGGACCATGACAGTCGGCGGTCAGCAGTTCACGGTTGCGGGCCAGCTTCTGCGCCCCAGCGCGGGCCCCCCGGTGGCGACCCTGGTGGTGGTCCAATCCGCGACCACCGTTGGCCCCAGCGCCAGCCAGCTGGCGGTGCCGGTCGCGCTCGCGGTGGCGTCCGTCCTCTTGCTGGGCATGATGCTCGTCTTTGTTCTCGCCGAGAGATATCTGAATCGCCCCCTGCGCCGCCTCAACCAAGCGGTGCAACGCCTGGGCCAGGATGTCTACGCCACCCCCGTCGAGATCGACGGCGCTGAGGAGGTCACCCGGCTCGCCGCCAACTTTGAAATCATGAGGCGACAACTCCGCCACCAGTTGCTGCTGGCGCTGGGGCGTAGCGTTATCGCCTCGACTCTCACCGGGAATGCGCCGCTGGAACAAGCGCTGAGCCAGGTTCTCAAGAGCCTCTGCCATCTGCTGAACACCGAGATGGCGATGATTCTGCTGCGGGCGCAGGACTCGGCGGGACTCAGTTTTCTGATCACCTGCGGAATCGCGGAACCCAATCTGGAGTGGTCGGAGCTGGAGCAGAGTGAAGGAATATTGGGACGACTGCTGCGCGAGCCCCGGTTCCTCGCCCGCTCCCTGCTCAACAGCTCCGACCGCGGGGCCCTGGAGCAACGCATTGGGCTGCGAGATTGCCTGGCTGAGCCGCTCGAGGCGGAGGGTCGCAACATTGGGGTGCTGATCGTCGCCAACAAGCGTGCGCCATATCTGGAGGAGGACACCGCGATCTGCCATGCGGTGGCCGCGCAGATGGTGACGGCGGTGGACAAGAGCGTGCAGTTGGTGGTGACCAGGCGCGAGGCGACGACGGATGCCATGACCGGTCTTTACAACTATCGGTTCCTGGTCGGTTATCTGGATCAGCAGGTGAATGTCGCTGAACGAGCCAGCGCCAACCTGTCGGTGTTGATGCTGGACCTCGACCATTTCAAATCGGTGAACGACAGCTTCGGTCACCTGATCGGGGATCGGGTGCTGCGCGCGGTCGCCGCGATGGTGCTTGACACCATCCGGAAATCTGACCTTGCCGCCCGCTATGGAGGCGAGGAGTTTGTGGTGGTAATGGCCAACACCGGACGCGAGGAGGCGCACCTGGTGGCTGAGAAGATCCGCCAGGCGGTGGCTGGTCTGGAGATTCCGCGCGACGATGGTGGACTGGTCCCGATCACGGTCAGTATCGGCGGTGTCAGCTTTCCGGAGGGGACCCGGGGGGCGCGCAACCTCCTGGACCTCGCCGACCGAGCGCTCTACCACGCCAAACGTAGCGGGCGTGATCGGGTGGAATTCCTGGACGCCGCCATTTTCCCCGAAAGGCCCACTAGCAACCGAGGTGGGTTGCCCGATCCGATAGCATAGTGCGCGAAGTGGACCAGCTCATCGACCTGCGCAGCGACACCGTCACCCGCCCCTCCGCTTCCATGCGTCAAGCGATGGCCGCCGCAGAGGTGGGGGACGACGTGTTCGGGGAGGATCCCACGGTGCGCGCGTTGGAGGAGCGAGTCGCCGAGCTGCTGGGCAAGGAGAGCGCGCTCTTCTGCCCCAGCGGGACCATGTCCAACCTGATCGCCATTGCGGCCCTCACCGGTCGCGGCGACGAGGTGCTGGTCGACTCGGAGGCACACATTCTTCATTACGAGCTGGCCGGGGCTGCGGTCGTCGCCGGTGTGCAGCTGCGCAACTTCGACGCTCCCAGTGCCGGCTGTCCCTCACCCGCGCAGCTGGAGTCTCTGCGCCGCCTGGCAGACCCAACTCACGAGCCCAACTGCACGCTCCTCTGCCTGGAGCAAACCCACAACCGTCGGGGCGGGAGTGTCGCGCCCCTAGTCGAGCTTGAAGCAGCCCAGCGCCAAGCCCACGAGATGGGGCTCCGCGTGCATCTGGATGGCGCTCGTCTTGGCAACGCCGCCGCTTACCTGGGGGTCGGACTCGGTGAGCTGGCGGCTTGCGCAGACACCGTCAACTTCTCCCTGTCGAAGGGGTTGGGCTGTCCCGCGGGATCGGTGTGGGTCGGCCCACGCAGCGTGCGTGCACACGCTCACCTGTGGCGCAAACGCCTCGGTGGGGGGATGCGCCAGGTGGGTGTGCTGGCGGCAGCGGGGCTATGGGCGTTGGAGCACCAGCTGCCGCGGCTGATTGAGGACCACGACAAGGCGCGCCGCTTGGCAAACGGCCTAGCCGAGATCGCCGGCATCGCGGTCGACCCCCCCTCGGTTCAGACCAACATCGTCCTCATTCAAACCGTGGCTCCCGCCGACGCCGTGCTTGCCGCGGCCGAGTCGGTCGGTGTGCAGATGGTGGCGTTTGGGCGCCACACGGTGCGTGCGGTGACGCACTTGGATGTGACGGCAGCGCAAATCGACGAGGCTGTGGCCAGACTAAGTGGCGCGCTGCCCAGGGGATAGAAAAAGGGAGCGGACACGTTGCCCGCTCCCCTGTCGGCTCCTAGGCTTTCGCCTTCAGCTCTCTGCCGGCCCTCCGGCCAGGGTCACCCGGCCGCGACGCCGGGCCGCGGGACGCGCAGCTGTCGGCGCCGTCTCCCGCCGGACCCGGGGGGTCGCGGCGCCCTTGGCTGCGGGCCTGGGCGCGTTCCGGGTGGTCCGAGATGCAGCTGCGGGGCGCCTCCCTCGAGTGGTAGTCCCAGCGCTCGCGGCGCTCGTCCTCCGCGCCGGCGCCGCTACTGAGGTCCGTCGACGAGTCCCCGTTGTTGCGGCGGTGGTGCTCCGGCGTCGGGTGGTCGAAGGTGCAGCAGACGCGGTGCGCCTGGTAGTGGTGGTTCGTCGCCGTGCCGGCGCGGCTGCCGCACTGGCGGTGCTGGCGGTGCGTCTCACGGTCGGCCTCACCGTGGTCGAACGCCTAGTGGGAGCGGTGGCCGTGGTGGTGCGGCGGCGCGGCGCCGCCGCAGTCGCGGGCCTTCGCGCCGCGGTGCGCGTCGCGGGCGCCCGGCGCACCGGCGCCCGACGGACCATGGTGCGGGCCGCCGATTCGCCGCGAGTCATGGAGCGATCAAGTTTGCGCTCCAACTCTGCAAGCCGCTTTTCGAGGGCCTTCAATTGCGTGGCGAGACTCTTGTTGAGGGCTGCCGGAGTCATGCGACTGATTGGCGTCCTGGTGGTTCGGCGTGCGGCGGTGCGCCGAGGTGTAGCTGCCTTGGCAGAGGTCCGGCGCGCTGCCGGCCTGGCGGTGGTGCGACTGGGTGTGCGCGCAGTCGTGCGCCTGGCACCAGTCCTTCTGGTCGTGCGGGGCATGTGTCGCCTCCTCGTGATATGGCGGCGATCAAGGTCGCCGCGTTATGGCTGCGAGTGGTGATGTGACGAACCCAAACCAACTCAGCTGCGCTGGGGTGCAGGGCTCGCAGTGTATGTTCCGCAGTTCACTCAACGCGATTGTGACACACATCCGCGCCCGCGTGTGAACGCGAGGTGAAAACGCGGCATGTCAGCAGGCCTGACAATGCACGCTCTGCGGCCTTGCGATCGGTGCACTATTTTGGCGGCGGCCGCTCACCAGGGCATATACTGGCGCCGTGCTAGCGCCTTCCGAAGCGGTCGAGGATCTCTACACAACTGGTCAGCATCGAGTTGACGAGGCCGCGCGGTTTCTCCGGCTGAGTGAAGACCTCCACGCGGTCCTACGCGAAGTCAAGCGGGTCTTTCAAGTACATTTCCCGGTGGTGCGGGACAACGGTGCAGTGGAGGTTTACACCGGCTTCCGAGTCCATCACAGCCTGGCTCGCGGTCCCGCTAAGGGTGGCATACGTTACGAGCCAGAGGCGACGGTGGAAGGCACTAAGGCCCAAGCGATGCTGATGAGCTGGAAGACTGCGGTTATGTCGTTGCCCTTCGGGGGCGCGGCGGGTGCGGTGCGGGTGGACCCCGGCTTGCTCACTTCGCGGGAACTGGAACGATTGACCCGTCGATTCACGACGGAGATTCGACTCCTGCTGGGGCCCGAGCGCGACATACCCGCGCCTGACATTGGGACCGGGCCGCAGGTCATGGCCTGGATGATGGACACCATCTCCATGCACGAGGGGTACTCTGTCACCGCTGCCGTGACCGGCAAGCCGATTGAGGCGGGTGGGTCGGTTGGGAGGGTCGAGGCTCCGGGACGGGGCCTGGCAACTGTCCTGATGCATACCTTGCGCAACACCGGTCTCAGCCGGGAAGGGGCGACCGTGGCTGTTGAGGGGTTTGGCACCGTGGGAGCCACCTGTGCGCGACTTTTGGCGGAGGCCGGCTGTCGCGTGGTAGCGGTATCCGACCACTCCGGTGGTTGGCACAACGACCACGGCCTCGACCTCGCCGGTCTGGAGCGCGTCAAGGCTGAAGGCGGACAACTTAGCACCGCAGGAGTGGGCGGCGAAGCGATAACTCGGGAAGAGCTGCTGGCGCTGCCCGTCACCGTGCTGATACCGGCCTCGGTCGAGAGCGTCATCAACGCTCAGAACGCCTCTCGCGTGCGGGCCCGCATTGTTGCGGAGGGGGCGAATGGTCCGGTGACACCTGTGGCGGAGGCCGTGCTGGCCGAGGACGGCATCGTGGTGGTGCCCGACATTCTTGCCAACGGTGGCGGCGTCACGGTCTCCTACTTCGAGTGGGTGCAGGATCTGCAGTCGTTCTTCTGGGAGGAGGCAGAAATCAGCTCCCAGTTGGAGCGGGCGATGCTGCGAGCCGCCGACCAGGTTTGGGCCTACTCCGCTCATCACCACATCACTCTGCGGGAGGCCGCGTACGCGATTGCGATCGGGCGCGTGGCACGGGCTTCAAGTGCCCGCGGGGTCTACCCGTAGGCTTCAGTCGCCCACGGTTCGGCGCGCCAGCACGACCGGGTCCCGTCCCGGTTGATACTCGAACCGGTAGCCGGCGCCGATCACGACGTGGATGTAGTGGGGTCCGTCGACGCGAGGTTGCAGCTTGCGCCGGAGTCGATAGAGATGGGCATCCAGGGAATGCACCTGGTAAGGGTCGCGGCGCCGCCACACATCCGCGATCAGCCGGGGCCGCGACACGACCCGTCCGGCGTTGCGCGCGAGCGCGCTCAAGATCCCGAACTCCGTTGGAGTGAGCGCCACCGTTCGGTCGTCGCGGCGCACCTCGTGACGGCCCAGGTCGATGATGAGCCCAGGGAAGGACATCCGGTTCTGAGCGGCTGCAGAACGCATCAAGCGGGCTCGGCGGAGCCTGGCGTTGATGCGCGCCACCAACTCCCGAACCTCAAACGGCTTGCGGAGATAGTCGTCGGCGCCGACCTCCAGCCCGACCACAACATCCTCGGGGTCGTGCAGACAGGAGACCATCATCACGGCGGCCTTCACCCCGGCTCCTCGTAATCTTCGGCAGACCTCCACTCCACTCATGTCAGGGAGGACTAGGTCCAGCAGAATCAGATCTGGCTCTTCCTCTATTGCGAGTCGAAGGCCCAGAGCCCCGCTGGCCGCCGTCGCGACTCCGTACCCGTTCTCAGCTGCGATCAGCTGAACCAGCTGCAGCATCGCGGGGTCATCATCGACGATGAGGAGTTTGGCGGCAGCGGCTGGAAGCGTTGGGGGCGGAAGCTCCCAGTCGTCGGTCGTGCCCGGTGCGGGTGCGGTTGCCTGCATCACGCCGGGATTGTGTCCCCGCAACCCCTGAATTGGGCGTCGTGTATTGACAACGGCTGCGTAACAAGCTCTGCGCCGGGTGTGACGGCGGACAACTTCGATGGCGTCGGTTACCATGAGGGTCAGTTCAGGAGGAGCCGCGATGAGGTTGAGATTCGCGGGGTGGGGCCGGCGGCGCCGGATCGGAAACGTTCTCGCTGTCACCGGAGCGGTCCTGGTGCTGGCCGGGCTTGGAGTTCTGCTGCCACCGGTCCTGGGGGTGTTGCACCGTGGGGGCAACGACAAACAGCTCATGCACAAGTGGCTGGGCCCGACGGGCGCCATCACCAAGGTGATCCCCCAACAGGCCGAGAGCCAGGTCAACTCCAACTCGCCCGCGACCGTGCCCGCGTGCGGCACCGGCTCGGCAAACACCGAGTACGCCCTCGTGGCCTTCCCGAGCTTGCCAGGGGTCGAGGGAGTCGCCGGCAACGGGAGTTGGGCGATGCTCACCCAGCGATCGGTCGTCCACTACGCTGCCTCCCCGGGGCCGGGCGGGGTCGGGAACGTGCTGATCGCCCTGCACCGAGAGCCCAACTTCGAGCCGCTGGGGACGCTGAAGGCGGGAGATCAGGTAGTGATCACCGCTCGTGACTGTCAGCAGTTCACCTACACGATCACCCAGGTCTGGGTGGAGAGTCCAGCGCAGGTGACTCAGCTGCAGCCGATCGCCCAGGGGCACTTCCTGACACTGGTCACCTGCACCCCACTTTGGGTGGACACTCAACGGATCGTGATTCGAGCTACCCTGACGGCCACCTGAGACATGGAGGGTGATTGCCCCACCACATGAGGTGGACTGTGACTGTCGGGACCACTAAATATGGGCTTGGGCGGGCTGAGCTTCCACAGCCATCTGCTATGCTTCGATCAGGGATAGCGCAGTAATGGGCGGTTCCCGCGCACCTGGAGACCGGGACTGGGAGGTGGCCTTGCTTGGATATTGAACTGGGACGTGGGAAGCGGGCAAGGCGGGCCTACGGCTTCGACGAGGTGGCTCTGGTACCCGGCAAGGTGACCATCAACCCCGACGAGATCGACATCACGATGAGGATTCGAGATGTCGAGATCCCGGTCCCCATCCTCGCTGCTGCGATGGACGGCGTTGTCGACCCCCACTTCGCGGTGGTAATGGGGCGTCTCGGCGGGATGGCGGTCCTGAATCTGGACGGGGTCAACTGCAGGTATGAGGACACGGCCGCTGTCTACGAGGAGATCGCGGCGGCGCCCCGGGAGAAGGTCAATCAGCTGCTGCAGCGACTCTACCTCGAGTCGGTCAAGGACGAGCTGATCGCCCGTCGGATTGAGGAGATCAAGCGCGAGGAGGTCATCTGCGGGGTTTCGAGCATCCCTGCCGAAGCTGAGCACCGACTCCCAATCGTGACCGAGGCGGGAGCGGACATCTACTTCGTGCAGGGCACGGTGCTCACTGCCCGGCACATCTCCCGCTCCTATCGGCAGCTGGATTTCGCCCACCTGATGGCCCAGTCCAGCCTGCCAGTTGTGGTCGGAAACTGTGTCGAGTACTACACCGCTCTGGAGCTGATGGCGACAGGCGTCGACGGAATCCTGGTGGGGGTCGGACCCGGCGCAGCCTGCACCACCCGTGGAGTGCTTGGAATTGGGGTGCCGCAGGTGACCGCCACCGCGGATGTCGCGGCTGCTCGCAATGACCACCGCCGGACCGGTGGCAAGCCGGTCACCGTCATCACCGACGGTGGCATGCGCGTCGGCGGTGATGTCACCAAGGCATTCGCGTCGGGGGCTGACGGAGTCATGATCGGGTCGGTGTTCGCCTCCGCTGAGGAAGCTCCAGGGAGAGGTCATCACTGGGGGATGGCAACACCAGACCCCAACCTGCCCCGCGGGACGCGGATTAAGGTGGGAACCAAGGCCACCCTTCGAGAGCTGTTGCTGGGGCCGGCCAGGGTGGACGACGGGAGTCAGAACCTGGTCGGGGCCATCAAGTCGGCGATGGGGGTCTGTGGGGCTCGCACCATCGAGGAGTTCCAGCAAACCGAGCTCGTAATAGCGCCCGCGATCCTGACCGAGGGCAAGCTCTTCCAGCAAGCCCAACAGGTCGGGATGGCCCGTTGAGGCTTGGGGACCAGGGCAGATGATCACCGCCGCTCCAGGGACAGCCGAGGCTGCTGGCGGTGGTGAGACGGTGGAGGTTGGCGCCGAGCGCGTTCTGGTTCTCGACTTCGGGTCCCAGTACAGCCAGCTGATCGCACGCCGGATCCGGGAGCTGAAGGTCTACTGCGAGCTGGTTCCCGGGACCATCTCCGCAGACGAGGTGCGGCGGCAGCAGCCTCGCGGTCTGGTCCTCAGCGGCGGTCCGGCCAGCGTCTATGATGCCGACGCTCTCAGGCCGGACCCGGGGATCTACCGGTTGGGTGTCCCGATCCTCGGAATCTGTTATGGCATGCAGCTGCTGGCCCATGACCTGGGCGGGCGCGTTCGCCCGGCGGCCAAGCGGGAATACGGTCTGGCGGCCGTCGTGGTCGACCGGGGGGAGGGGATCTTCTCTGGGCTTCCCCAGGAGATGCCGGTATGGATGAGCCACGGAGACGTAATCGAGGAGCTTCCGCCCGGCTACCGGGTGATGGCGCACACCCTGAACAGCCCTGTCGCGGCGATGTCGGGTCCCGGCGGCAGTGTGGGAATCCAATTTCATCCCGAGGTCGCGCACACGCCCCAGGGGCTGGAGATGCTTCGAAACTTCCTCTACCGCACCTGCGGCTGTGAGGGGAAGTGGGAGGCGAGCAGCTTCGTCGACCAGGCGGTCGCAGAGATCCGCCGCAAAGTCGGAGGCGAGCGCGTGATCTGCGCTCTGTCGGGAGGGGTGGATTCGGCGGTGGCGGCCACCCTGGTTCACCGGGCGATCGGAGACCAACTCACGTGCGTGTTCGTGGACAACGGGCTGCTGCGTCGGGGCGAGGCCGACCGCGTGATTGACGTACTCACGCGCAGCATGCGGATGCGGATCGTGAGAGTCGAGGGGGAGGAGCGGTTCGTGGGCGCGCTGGCAGGGGTGGTCGAGCCCGAGGAGAAGCGCCGGATCGTGGGCCGTGAGTTCATCAGCGCCTTTGAGGAGGAGACCAGCAGGATGGGTGATGTCCCCTTCCTGGCCCAGGGCACGCTCTATCCGGATGTCATCGAGAGCACCTCGGCGGACACGTTCGGTGCGCGCAAGATCAAGACCCACCACAACGTTGGTGGCCTACCCCAGTCCATGACCTTCAGCCTGGTGGAGCCGCTGCGTTACCTATTCAAGGATGAGGTGCGCCGTGTGGGGAGGGCGCTGGGCCTGCCGGACGACCTGGTGATGCGCCAGCCGTTCCCCGGTCCGGGGCTGTCCATCCGGATCATCGGGGAGGTCACCAGAGAGCGCCTCGAGACGGTGCGGAGCGCCGACTGGGTGGTCATAGATGAGATCAAGAGGAGCGGTCTCTACGGCAAGGTCTGGCAGAGCTTCGCGATCCTCACACCTATCAGCAGCGTCGGCGTGATGGGGGACTTCCGCACCTATGCCAACGTGGTGGCGGTCCGGATCGTGACCTCGGACGACGGCATGACGGCCGATTGGGCCCGTGTCCCTTATGACGTGCTGGCCGATATCAGCAGGCGGATAGTCAACGAGGTGCCGGGGGTCAACAGGGTCGTTTACGACATCAGCAGCAAGCCCCCGTCGACCATCGAGTGGGAGTGACCTCGCCACCTCAGAGCCTCCGCGTCATGGTGGTGGGGAGCGGGGGCAGGGAGCATGCCTTGGCTTGGGCCTGCGCCAGAAGCCCCTTGGTCGGCGAAGTCCTCTCGGCTCCTGGCAACAGCGGCACGGCCAGCGTGGGACAGAACCTGGAACTCTCCGTCACTGATGGTCCTGCCATCGCCAAGGCCGCACTTGAGGCGCGGGTGGATCTCGTGGTGGTGGGCCCCGACGCCGCCATCGCCGCGGGGGTCACCGACGTTGTCCAGCGGGCAGGTATCGCCTGCTTCGGCGCGAGTAGGTTGGCGGGGGAGCTGGAGAGCAGCAAGGCATTTGCCAAGCGGCTCATGGCCCGGGTCGGCATCCATACCGCAGCTTTCGATGTGTTCCAGGAGGTAGAGGCAGCCCGCCGACACATCCTGGAACACCCCGGACCGGTGGTGGTGAAAGCCGACGGCCTGGCCCTCGGCAAGGGGGCCTTTGTCTGTCCGGACAGCGACTCCGCGCTGCAGGTTGTGGAGCGGCTCATGGTGCGTGGAGAACTGGGCGATCCGGGGCGAACGATTGTCGTCGAAGAGGTTCTGGAGGGTCGAGAAGTGTCCCTCTTTGCTATCTGCGACGGCCAGCGGGCCGTCATGCTGCCACCGGCGTGCGATTACAAACGCGCCTTCGACGGCGATTTGGGCGCCAACACCGGCGGAATGGGCGGCTACTGCCCGCCCCGAGAGCTGGACACTGAGGCGGTAAACCGGCGCGCGCTGGAGGAGATTGTGACTCCGGTTTTAGCTGAGATGGCTCGCCTGGGTAGACCGTTTCAAGGCTGCCTTTACATTGGCGCGATGTTCACTGGGGACCGGATCCAGGTCCTTGAGTTCAACGCGCGCTTCGGAGATCCCGAGACCGAGATCGTCATGCCCCTCCTGGCGGATCCGGTTCCCTACCTGCTCCAGGCGGCACAGGGAGTCCTGGAGCTACCGTCGCCGTCGCTTCTCAAGCCCGCTGCGGTGGGGGTGGTGGCCGCGCGGGAGCCCTACCCGGAACCGGTCGCCCCCGGAGGGCCGATAGAGGGTCTCGCGGAAGCGGCGAAGGATGGCTGTCTGGTCTTTCAGATGGGGACTCGCCGGGGACCAGCTGGCACGGTCGAGGTGGCGGGCGGAAGGGTGCTGATCTGCGTGGGGACAGGAGAGAGCGTGTCCCTGGCCCGGGCCCGAGCGTACTCAGGCATCGAGAAGATCAGATTTTTGGGAATGCGGTACCGCTCCGACATCGCCGCCTGACTGGGCGGACGCCTCCGAGGTAGCAGCCACCGATGCCCCAGGGCCAATCTCCATCGGACTCCGAGGAGGAGCTGGGCCATCTCCTCGCGGAACGGCTCCAGCTGCTGGAGAGCGAAGTTGCTGAGCTGACCACCAGGCCGTCGGAGCCGGGGGCCCAGATCCAGTACGGCAAACGCGCCGGCGACCACATCGCCGAGGTGACGGACAACCTGGCTCGGGCTCGGGCGGCGGAGCAGCTCTTCAAGCTCGCCGAGCAGGTGCGATCGGCCTTGGACCGGCTCCACGGCGGCAGCTACGGGAGCTGCGAGGTTTGCGGGGCAGCCATCCCCCCGGAGCGTCTCGAGGCGCTGCCGTGGGCCGTTAGATGTGTTGCTTGCGCAGGGCTTCGGTGATCGCGGCTCATCGGGTGATCGCGGGCGGCCTGCATGGCGAGCCTATGGACCGCTAACCTTGGCAGGCAATGCCCGCGATCGGATTGATCGAGAGCTGTCTGCGCCATGGGCAGCAGACCCTGCTCTCCAGCCGCCTGCGAACCCGTCATATCACTGAGCTCGCGCAACGTCTCGAGGGCAGTGGGATAGCGGGTCTCGACGTGTTTGGGGGTGCCACCTTCGGCGTCGGGCTTAGCAACCTGGGCGAGGATCCGTTCGAGCGCCTGCGCGCCGTGAGGCAAGCGACCACAACGCCGCTGTACGGACTCATCCGGGGCCAGTCCTTGGTCGGCGCCAGGCCAGTTGCGGACGACGTGGTGCACCGGTTCGTCGAGGTGCTGGCGGGACTCGGCCTGGACGTCTTCAGGTGCTTCGATCCGCTCAACGACCTCCGCAACCTGTCGACGGTGGCAGCGGCCGTGCGCAGTAGCGGCCGCCATGCGGAGGGGGCACTCGTGTACACCGAGAGCCCAGCCCACTCCGTGGAACACTTCATAGCGCTGGGAGCCTCACAGGCGCAGATGGGGTTCCAGAGCCTCTGTCTCTTCGACTTCGCCGGATTGCTTGGCGCCGGCAGCGCCCGCGCGATCGTGGCGGGTCTCATCGAAGAGACGGGGCTGCCGGTCAGCCTCCACTGCGCCACCATCACCGGCCAGGCCTCCTTCGCCTACCTGGCGGCCGCGGAAGCCGGAGCATCAGGGCTCGACGTCTGCCTGTCGCCGCTGGCTGGTGGGGCATCCCTTCCCAACACCGAGGGCGTGATCGCAGCGCTGGCGGGCACCGAGCTGGCCCCCACGGTCGATCCGGCGAAGATCCTCAGCGCGGCTGATCGCCTGGATGAGGTGATGCCGCTTTATGAGCTGGTAGCCGACCCCAGCGGCTGGCAACTCGACAGCGGCACCCTCCGGACCCAGCTTGCCCCATCGGTGGAGCAGCACCTGCTGTGGGAGTGCCAGGCACAAGGGGCGGCGGATCGTCGCCCGGCGGTGATCGAGGAGATTTCCAGGGTCCGCGCGGACATGGGATACCCGCCCCTCATCAGCCCGGTGGCGGAGGTGGTGGTGACCCAGGCGGTCGCCAACGTCGCCTCGGGCGATCGATATCTCATCGTGGCCCAGGACGTTAAGGATTATTTCCTGGGGCTCTTTGGCGCCCCTCCTGGTACCCCGGACCCCGAGGTGCAGAAACTGGTGATAGGGGGCGAGGAGCCGATCACGGTACGGCCCGGTGACGTACTCGAGCCAATGCTCGAAGATGCCCGTCGCACGATGGCAAGAAGCGACCTCGGTGATCCCTCAGACGAACAGCTTCTGGAGTTCATTCTCTTTCCCGAGGCTGCCGCTGCAGCCATCCGCGGTGAGGCCCGTCACGAGCGGCTGGATGACGAGCCCGAGCCGGACTCTCCAGAGCCGCCCCTGCCGGAGATTTCGGGGCCACCGGCGCTGGTGGATGGTGGAGACCTAAGCGAGCCGGTTGGTGACGCCGCCGCGGTCCCCATGTTCGCGTCCAAGCCGCCGCCATCGGTGAGCGCTGGCGAGGACTCCTTACCCGCCAGGGAGTTCAGCGTCGAGGTGGATGGGGAGGTGTTCGAGGTCCGAGTGGTCGCCAAGGACGGCAGCTTTGCCGCCAGCGGCGGGCCTTCGCCCGCGCCGGCTCCCGCAGCTGCTTCCGGCGCCGTGCGGGCTCCCATGCAGGGCTTGATCGCCAAGATCCCGGTGAAGGTCGGAGATTCCGTAGAGATCGGACAGACCGTGGCTGTGCTGGAGGCTATGAAGATGCAGAACGACATCCCCTCGGACCGCGCTGGAACTGTCCAGAGCGTGAACGTGGCCGAGGGTCAGGTGGTCGGCCGGGGCGACCCCCTGGTAACCATCGGCTGACCTGCCGATGTTCGACACCGTCCTGATCGCCAATCGCGGAGAGATAGCTGTTCGCGTGATTCGAGCCTGCCGGGATCTGGGGCTGCGGTCGGTCGCCGTCTATTCGGAGGCGGACCGGGGCGCCCTCCACACCAAGATGGCCGACACCGCGCTGGAGATCGGTCCGGGTCCAGCGTCGCAGTCGTACCTAGATCTGGACCGAATCATCGGGGCAGCCCGGGAGAGTGGGGCCCAGGCGATTCATCCGGGATACGGGTTCCTGTCAGAGAGCCCCCGGTTGGCGCGGGCGTGCAGCTCCAACGGACTAACTCTCATCGGGCCACCCGAGGCAGCGATGGCAGCGATGGGTGACAAAGTCACCGCGCGGGGCAAGATGCAGGCAGCCGGTGTTCCAGTTGTCCCCGGCACCGAGGCGATCATGGATCCGGAGGAGGCTTTGCACTCGGCGAGGGAGATCGGCTACCCGGTATTGGTGAAGGCTTCCGCTGGCGGAGGAGGGATCGGGATGCGGGCCGCCCGGGACGAGGAGGAGCTCCGCTACGCGATCCAGGCCTGTAGCGACGCAGCGGCCAGGTCATTCGGTGATCCCAGGGTGTTTCTGGAGCGATTGGTGGATGAGCCGCGCCACATTGAGATCCAGGTCCTCGCCGACACCCACGGCAATACCATTCACCTCGGAGAGCGGGAGTGCTCGATCCAGAGGCGGCACCAGAAGCTGCTGGAGGAAGCCCCATCAACCGCGGTCACCGAGGAGATGCGGCAGCGGATGGGTGCGGCGGCGGTCAAGGCTGCGAGGGCAGTGGGCTACGTCAACGCCGGCACCGTGGAGTTCATCGAGTCTAGGGGGTCCTTCTACTTCCTGGAGATGAACACCCGTCTCCAGGTGGAGCACCCGGTCACCGAGCTGGTCACCGGCGTTGATCTGGTCGTGGAGCAGCTGAGGGTGGCCCTGGGAGACCGGCTCTCGATTGCCCAGGAGGACGTCCGGTGGGACGGATGGGCGATCGAGTGCCGGGTGAACGCGGAGGACCCCTGGCAGGACTTCATGCCCACCCCTGGCCGTGTCTCCTCATACCATGAGCCGTCGGGGCCTGGCGTCAGGGTAGACAGCTCCCTGGCGGGCCCGGGGGAGGTGAGCCCTTTCTATGACCCCATGATTGCCAAGATGATCGTTCATGGGAAAAGCCGTGATCAGGCGGCGGCCCGCGCCCGGCGCAGCCTCTTCGAGTACTGGATTGGGGGAATCTCTACCAACATCCCGTACCACGCTGTGCTCCTGGACGACCCTGATTTCCTGGCGGGAAGGCTAACCACGGAGTTCATTCCGACCCACCCTGATCTGCTGGACCGAGCCCGCTACTGGCAGCAGGAGCAGATTGCCGCCATGTCCGGCTTCGGGCATGACCGCAGACGGTTGGCGGCGATGGCGGCCGCTCTGGCCGTAGCTGCGTCCTGAGGCCGACCTCGCGCCGCCGGGACCGACTCGGGTTTGGCGAGGCCACCCGCCCACGATCAGACGAGCAGCCGAAGCAATCCTGAGCTCCGCCCGGAACAGGTCCAGCTGGGTGAGCCCAAGCTGTGCCACAGTCCGGCAGATCAGCCCCCAGCTGTGGCTGTGGGCGCGCTCGGTAGGTTCAGCTGATAGGGCACCGTGATCTGGACGTGGTTGATATCTGCCAGCGGTGCCGCCACCGTCAGCACCAGCGGGCCCGCCGGCAGGGGGCTCGTGATCACGGTCACCTCTCGCGTCGTGGCCTGGTAGGCGATCTGAAGGTTTGGCACTGGCTGGCCGGCGTCGATCAAGGAGATGGACTGGGCACCGACGGTCACCCCACTCAGGTCCGAGTTGAACTGGAGGGTGAAGCTGGCTCCCCCTCCAGGGACAGCGCTGGCGCTGGCCGACACGACCAATGGGCCGGTTGGGAGGGTGGTCAGGCTGCCTTGGCTGATTGCCGTGATCAGAGGCGATGGTCCACCGGCGTTGACCATGACCAGCTCCTGGAGCGATGCCGCTGGCTGCGCAGTCGTGGCATCTCGAACCAGCTCGATAGCGACCTGGTAGGTGGATGACGAAGGGGCGACGGGGGTGCTGGAGATGGCGTAAAAGCGGTCGAAGTTTCCCGGTAGGAGCTCTGCGCTTGGAAGCGAAGTTCCGGGGGCCACTAGGGATTGGATCTGGGTCAGAGCCGTGGCGCTGTCCGTGATCTGCAGTTGGGCGAGACTGCTGGCTACATCGAGGGCCGAGGTTTCCAGGGTGCCATTCGAAGGGGACTGGGGTGGGTTAGACAGCTCCAGGGAAACCACCTCGGAGCCGCCTCCTGGGAGAGCCTCTAGGGCCGCCAGCTCGCTTCCGAACGGAGACCACGCCAGGTGGCTCAATCCGACCCTGCTGCTGATCAGCGCGCTGCTTCCCGTCGCGATGTCGACTGCGCCGAGCTGGCTCCCGACCCCCGGGGTGGTGGCGGTGTAGGCCAGGTAGTCTGCTCCAGCGCTGTAGACCAGATCTTCCAAAGCAACTCCCTGCGGAGCTACCAGCACCTCTCGCGGCTGGCTGCCGTACGGACCGGCGACGAACAGCGCCTGGTTGCCGCCATCGATCCCCACGTACGCCAGTTGTCCTCCTGAGGGGGCCCATTCGGGAAGGCCCTGGAGTCCGGGCAAGGTGGTGGCCGAGCCGTTGTTGAGATCGTAGAAGGTGGGGACTCCGCTGGGGGATGAGAAGATCGCCTGGGCTTGCGGGCCCAAGGTGAACTGCCCGTTCGGACCCAACCTCACGAAGGGGTAGACCGCAGTCGTCTGCCCGTCCAGATTCACCTGAAATAGTTGTCCAGAGCTGGAGTAGAGCAAGGTGCTGTCGTTCAGCCACGCCGCCTGCGGGGTGGCGCTGTTTGTGCTGGCCAGCGACAGCTGTTGCCCCTGGCCCCCGAGCGGGGTCACATGGAGGGTGGAGACCCCACCCGGGGAGAGGGTCCAGTAAGCTAGCTGCTGACTGTCGGGCGAAGCTGCCGCACCGTAAACCCCGCTCGCCAACGGGGCCTGTAGGTTGGCCAGGGAGTACACGTAGGCCCCACCAACCGAGCCGGCGGCCGATGGCGAAGCCTGAGGAGGCACGGGCCCGGTGGAACCGTATGCGATGACGGAGCCCGTCGCCATCACCAGCAGCTCGCCACTCGGGGTGTAGGCCAGCTCGGTGGCGCCGTAAGCCAGCGCCAGCTGGTTCACCGCTACCAGCGAAGGGGGGTAGCCCTGGGCGGTTGCGGCGACCGGTTCTGTACCGAACGGGATCACCACCTTGGACAGCGGCTCGGCCCCGTTCTGCGCCCGCGCAGAGTGGCGCGCGATGCTGACGACGTAGGAGACGTTGGGGACCAGATCGTGTTGAGGAGAGATCACGAGGGTGGTCGCGTCCGGCCACTTGGCGCGGTAAGAGACAGCTGGTGTGATGGTGAGGCCGCGGACGACGCTGGTCTCCACCATCGGCTGGTTGAAGCTCAGCTGGATTGCCTCTGTGACCGGGACTCGGGGATCGCCCTGGACCGCCGCGTGAACGGTGACCGACGCTGTCCCTGCGGGCACACCGACGACCGAAAACAGCACCACTGCCACCATCGCCAGACCGGCGATGCCGAGGCCGGCTCCGAAGACCAGGCCGAATCGCCGCCGCTGCCGGGGGCGGTTCCGGTGCCGGAGGCTCGCCTCTTCCAAAAGGCTGGCACGCAGGTGGGCTCGGTAGTTCGGGTCAGGCTCAGAGGCGGGGTGACTGGCCGCCAGAGACCGGATCTGCCTGGCGGTCTCCAACAACCCTGGCTCGCTTCGACCGCCCTTGTCTCCGAAGAGGTCCGAGAGCTCGCCATCGTCGCCGGGCCTGGGAGCGGACGGGCGCCTCTTTCTCCAGGGCGGGAGGTCAGCCATGATCAGGATCCTCCTCGGCCCCGGGGCGTCGGGACGCCAAGCGTTGCCGGAGAGTCGCGGTTCCCCGGAAAACCAGCAACTTCACCGCCCCCTCGGTCTTGCCCATGATCACGCCGATCTCCGCGAGCCTGAGGTCCTCTCCGTACTTGAGCGTCATCGCCACCCGCTGTTGCTCCGGCAGCGCTTCGATGAGACCCCAGATGTCGTGCGCCCCCATACGCTGAGCAACGTCCTCATCGACAGGCGTCGAGCCGTCGGAGATCTCCGGACTCTCGTCAATGCTCTCCTCGGTTCGACGCCGCGAGCGATAGTGATCGGTGATGGCGTTGACAGCGATCTGGTACAGCCATGCCGAGAAGGGATGGCCGGTCTGGCGATACCGGCCAATCGCGCGCAGGGCCTTGAAGAAGACCTCGCTGGTGATGTCCTCGGCAAGGTCCTGGCTTCGAACTCGAGAAGCCACATACCGGTAGATTTGGGGAAAGTATTGGTCATACAGTGTGCCGAAGTATTCCGGGTCCTCCTGCGCCCTGGCAATGAGGGCGGCCTCCTCTGAGCTGGGGGGGGTCAATGCCAGAACCATTCGGTATGCTGCGTCAACGGACCGGCGGCGGATACGGTTACGTAGGCGTGGGCCACATTCCAACGGTAACCGTCGAGCCGCGCCATTGGGTTCGGCACCGGGGCTCGGGGAGAGGTGGTCACGTCACTCTATACTCGATGGAGTTGAGGATCGTTCCCCCGCCCCGCTGTGCAGCTCCTGAATGATCGAGAGGTACGCCCCCCAGGAGCTCCGCTCGCTGTGGTCAGATGAGAACCGGATCCGTCTTTGGATGCGGGTCGAGACCGCTGTGTGCCGCGCCCGGGCCGGGCTCGGCGAGATAGCTGCTGACGAGATAGCTGCCATCAATGCCGCCCAACCTCCCAGCTGGGACCGGGTGCGTCAGCTTGAGGCCGAGCAGGGTCACGATCTGGCCGCCTTTGTGAGCGCGGTTCAGGAGCAGCTGGGGGTGGAGGGGCGCCACATTCACCTTGGGCTCACGAGCCAGGACGTGGTCGACACCGCGCTCGCACTCCAGTTGCGCCAGGCGAACGCCTACCTGATGCTGGAGCTGGACCGCCTCAGTGTCGCCCTAGCGGACCTCGCTCAACGGCACCTCCACACTCCCATGATCGGCAGGACCCACGGCATGCACGCGGAGCCGGTCACCTTCGGGTTTGTTGTCGCCAACCATCTGGATGAGATTCGCCGCTCCCAGAGGCGGCTGGCGGCCGCAGCGGCAGAGGTGGTCGTAGGCAAGATCTCGGGCACGGTGGGAACGCACTCCACCGTCTCAGGAGAGGTCGAGCGGCTCGCGCTGGCTGAGCTCCAACTCCTTCCCGCCGATATAACGACGCAGGTGATCGCGCGGGATCGACACGCCTCATTCCTTTGCGCCACGGCCATCGCGGGGGCCTGCTGTGAGCGGCTGGCAACCACCCTCCGACACCTTCAGAGGACCGAGGTAGGCGAGGTACGCGAACCGTTCGGGGCGCGCCAGAAGGGTTCATCGGCGATGCCGCACAAGCGCAATCCGGTCCGGCTGGAGCAGGTGTGCGGGCTGAGTCGACTCCTCAGGGGCTACGCCCTTGCGGGAATGGAGGATGTCGCTCTCTGGCACGAGCGCGACATCTCCCACTCCTCGGCGGAGCGGGTCGCTCTCCCCGACTCCACCATGGCCCTCGGCCACATCCTGCGAACGCTGACCCAGGTGGTGGGTGGTTTAGAGGTGGACGCCGACGCGATGGCTGGCAACCTCGAGCGCCATGGGGCGGTGGCGCGGAGTCAGCAGTTGCTCCTGGCGCTGGTCGGCAGCGGTCTTGACCGCGAGGGGGCCTACCGGATCGTTCAGCGATTGGCCCATGAGGCGGACCAGCCGGGAGGAGACTTCCGCAGCCTGTGCCTGAACTCCCCTGAGCTGGGGGC
>Ga0307374_10005373_pt1 | contig 20747 bp, 14 predicted proteins | sample OX3MG_FD_202532 | JGI IMG/M metagenome (GOLD analysis project Ga0307374, IMG submission 202532) | Soil microbial communities from Risofladan, Vaasa, Finland - OX-3 | ecosystem: Environmental > Terrestrial > Soil > Coastal area > Acid sulfate soil | place: Finland: Risofladan, Vaasa | collected...
TGTGCTCCCCGACGTCAGCCCACACGGTGAGCAGCACGCACTGGCCCTCGTGGTCACAGGCCCCGTTCTCGTGGGGGAGGCCGAAGTCGCCCGCGACGATGGGCCCGTCCACGGCCGAGACGATCTGGGACAGGGTGATCTCCTCGGGAGACCGGGCGAGCACGTAGCCACCGCCGACGCCCCGCTTGGAGCGGACCAGTCCGGCTCCTTTCAGGGCCAGAAGTATCTGCTCGAGGTACGGCTGGGGCAGCCCGGTGCGTTCGGCGATGTCACGCACCGCAGTCGGACCCTCGCCGTCCGTATGGAGGGCCAGGGACAGCAGCGCCCGGCTGGCGTAGTCACCGCGGGTCGAGACCTTCACGCGACCATGCTATTGCCTGCCGGTGGGTCAGAGCCGGTCTCCGGCCGCCTCCTGGGCCGTGGGCGCCCTGGGGCACCGGTCGGGAGGGTCAGCGCCCGCCCAGCTTGCCGCCGGCCAGGTCCTCGGCCAGGGCCCAGCCGAACGCCACCAGCCGGCCCCCGGCCGCGGCGTCCACTCCCTCGAAGAATGCGCAGACGTCCGTCCCGGCCGGGGCCTTGGCGCTGATGAAGTCGAAGCCGCCGGCCTCGCAACCGTCCCCGGCCACCACGAAGGTCCGGTCGTCGATTCGCCCGTCGGCGCCGAAGCGCTTGGCCAGGCGGCGGCCCCAGGCCCGTTCCTCGCCGGTGGCCTTGTGGTCCGGACCGGGGACCACGTCGGTCAGCCCGGTGAAGACCCGGAAGCCCTCGGCCCCCAGCAGACGGGTCCCGACCAGGACGTCCTCGTCCGGGAAGGCCAGCAGGGCGCGACGGTACTTGTCGCCCATCATCGACCGGAGCGCAGTGTCGGCCCGGGAGGTCCGGTCCACCGTGGCCAGCCCGATCAGCAGCGACGGGGTGCCGCCGATGCGCTCGAGCGTCGAGAACGAATAGCCGCGGAGCTTCGATCCCTCGCGGGCCCGGGTCACCAGGACCCACTCCTCCCGTTGTTTGGAGAGGAATCCGATGTCGAATCGAGGTTCCCGCTCGGCGCACAGATCGGCCATCTCGGCCAATTCCGCGTCGCTGATCGATGTGCAGTCCTTGGTCTCCACCTGGATGGACATATGCCGTTCCGTACTCCTCGGTCTCCCTGCGGCATCAGCCGCCGGCCCGGGTCTGCCGTGAAACCCCGATGGACCGTCAAACCGGGCTCGCCGGGGCCTTGACGGAGCTGCGGGCATCCACGCCAGGAGCCGTGCCCCTGATTTTACGGGATTTGGAGCCGTCTGTCGTATCCGGCGCCGCGCTGGGCCCGCCGGGCCCCGATCCGGGTGGGAAAAACGCCGCTCACCCCTGGATGGCGTTCGGGCCGAGGAGCACCCGGAGCTCCCCCACGAGCCCCCGGCGGCTGTCCACGTTGAACTCGGAGGGGAGGCGGAGCACCTTGTCGCCGACATGGAGGAAGACCGGCGAGTCGCCGGGATGCTCCTTCAGCAGGCGCTTCAATCCGTCGACCACTCCGTCGGTGAGGCAGCCGAGGGGCAGCGAAACCCGCAGGTCGGTGCATCCGTCCACCGCAAGCTCCGGTCGCTGGACCTCCATGCACACCAGCTTGAGGCGGTCGTCGCGGAGGTCGACCCGGGCCTTCAGGACCACGACGGCGTCGTCGTCGAGCAGGGCGCCGTAGTCGGCCATCGACTTGGGGAACACGAACACCTCGACCGAGGCGTTCAGGTCTTCGAGCACGAAGGTGGCCATGAGGTCGCCCTTCTTGGTGTAGCGGCGCACCAGCTCGGTGACCACGCCGCCGACCAGCCGGACCTGCCCCTCCCCACCGGGGCCGCCCACGGCCGTGCCGCCCGGGGCGTCGGGATCGATGTCCACGAGCTCGGCCAGCGTGCAGTCGGTGAGCCTGGCCAGCGAGCCCTCGAGGCCCATCAGCGGATGGTCGCTGATGTAGAGGCCGAGCATCTCCTTCTCGAAGGCCAGCCGCTGGGACTTGTCGAACTCGGTGTCGGGGATGGGCACGCGGGTGTCGGCGAACCCGGTGGCCTGGCCGTCGGCCTCGAGCTCGAGCGCGGCGAACAGCGACATCACCCCCGCGTCATGCTCGCGCCGGCGCTCGAGGGTCCGATCGACGATCTCCTCGAACACCAGGAGGAGGCCCCGACGCGGGTGGCCGAGCGAGTCGAAGCCACCGGCCTTGATCAGCGACTCGATGGTCCGCTTGTTGAGGACCTGGGGGTCGACCCGCTGGCAGAAGTCGTAGAAGTCCGCGAAGTGCCCGGCGCGTTCCCGTTCGGCGACGATGTGGGCCACCAGGCCCTCACCGACATTCCTCACAGCGGCCAACCCGAAGGTGATCGCTCCCGGGCCGTCCCCCCGCGCCCCGGTGGTCCCGGCGGCACCGGAGCGCTCCGCCGCGAACTCGGCGAGCGAGAGGTTGACGTCGGGCACCAGTACCTCGATGCCGAGCGAGCGGCACTCGCCCAGGTACACCGCGGTCTTGTCCTTGTTGTCCTTGACCGAGGTCAGCAGGCTGGCGAAGTACTCCACTGGGTAGTGGGCCTTGAGCCATGCCGTCTGGTAGGCGATGAACCCGTACCCGTACGAGTGGGACTTGTTGAATGCGTAGTCGGCGAAGGGCTCGATGATGTCGAACAGCTGAGTGCCCAGCGGTTCGCCGTAGCCGCTGGCCACACAGCCGGCCACGAACTTCTCGCGCTCGGCCTGGATGAGGGCTCGGATCTTCTTGCCGCACGCCTTGCGGAGGTTGTCGGCCTCGGCCAGCGTGTAGCCGGCGAACTTCTGCGCCACCCGCATCACCGACTCCTGGTAGATCATCAGACCGTAGGTGTCTGAGAGGATCTCCTCGAGGTCGGCGTGGAGGTAGACCACCGGCTGGCGACCGTTCTTCCGGTCGGCATAGTCGCGGTGCATGTTGGCGGCCATCGGCCCGGGCCGGTAGAGCGCCACCAGCGCGGCGACATCGTCGAAGGTGGTGGGAGCCAGCGAGCGCATGAGCGATCGCATCGGCCCCCCCTCGAGCTGGAACACCCCCATCGAGTCGCCGCTGCGGAGCATGGCGAAGGTGGCCGGGTCGTCGAGGGCCACCCCGTCGATGTCCGGCCGCTGGCCGGTCGAGGCTTCGATCAGGTCAAGGGCGCGCTCGATCACCGACAGGTTGCGGAGCCCGAGGAAGTCCATCTTGAGCAGGCCGAGGTCCTCGACCCCGTGCATCTCGTACTGGGTGACGATGGGCGCCTCGTCGGGGTTGTTCCCGTCCGGCTTGCGCTGGACGGGAACGTACTCGATCACCGGCTCGTCGGTGATCACCACAGCGGCGGCGTGAATCCCGTCCTGGCGTCTCAGCCCCTCGAGGCCCTTGGCCACGTCGATGACCCGCCTGGCCTCGGGGTCGGAGTCGTACATGGCCCGCAGCTCCCCGGCGGCGGCGAAACCGTCATCGTGGCCCTCGGTCCGGGCCAGGCAAGCGGACAGCGGCGTGTCGCGTCCCATGAGGAGGGGCGGCATGGCCTTGGCGATCTTGTCGCCCACGATGTACGGGTAGCCCAGGACCCGGGCCGCGTCGCGCACCGCCGCCCGGGCCTTGATGGTCGAGAAGGTGACGATCTGCGCCACATGGTCCGACCCGTACCGTTCGGCGGCGTACTTGATCATGTCGCCGCGGTAGCGCTCGTCGAAGTCCATGTCGATGTCGGGCATCTGGACGCGGCCCGGATTGAGGAACCGCTCGAAGAGCAGGTCGTAGCGGATGGGATCGAGGTCCACGATCCGGAGGCAGTAGGCCACGCAGCAGCCGGCGGCCGACCCCCGCCCCGGCCCGACCCGGATCCGCCGGGAGCGGGCGAACCGGATCAGGTCCCACACGACCAGGAAGTAGGCGGAGAAGCCCATCTCCGAGATGACGCCGAGCTCGTAGTCGAGCCGTTCCCTCACCGTGGCGGGGACCGGGGTCCCGTAGCGCTCCTCGGCTCCCCGGAGGCTCAAGTGGCGGAGGTAGTCGGCGGCGCGGCGCTCGTAGGTCTCGCCTGGGAACTCGTCGGGGACCGGGAATCGGGGGAGGCTGGGCCGCCCGAAGTCGATCTCGACCGAGGCGCGTTCGGCGATCAACAAGGTGTTGTCGCACGCTTCGGGCAGCTCGCCGAACAGGTGGCGCATCTCGGCCGCCGACTTGAGGTAGTGCTCCTCGCCCTCGAACTTGAACCGCTTGGGGTCGTCGATGAGGGCGCCGGTCTGGACGCAGAGGAGGGCGTCATGGGCGACGTGGTCCTCGCGACGGGTGTAGTGGCTGTCGTTGGTGGCCAGCAGCGGGGCGCCGATCCGCCGGGCGATCTCCACCAGTGCCGGGTTGGTCTTGTGCTGTTCGGGCAGACCGTGATCCTGCAGTTCGACGAAGAGGTTCTCCCGGCCGAAGATGTCCTGGAGGCGCGCCGCCAGCGCTTCGGCCCTGATCCTGTCGTCGGTCATCAGCGCCTGGAGGACAACGCCGCCGAGGCATCCGGTGGTGGCGATCAGGCCGGTGCTGTGGCGTTCGAGCAGTTCCCAGTCGAGCCGGGGCTTGTAGTAGTAGCCCTCGAGATAGGCGGCCGAGGAGAGCTTGAGGAGGTTCCGGTAGCCCTCGGTGGTCTCGGCCAGCAGGGTGAGGTGGTAGTAGAGCTTCTCCCCGCCGGCCACGTCGCCGCCGGTGTCGTCGACCTTGCCGCGGCGCACCGGTCGGTCGTGGCGTGACTCGGCGGCCATGTAGGCCTCGGTGCCGATGACCGGGGTGATCCCCGCCTCCCGGCAGGCGGCGTAGAAGTCGAGGACGCCGTACATGTTGCCGTGGTCGGTGATGCCGAGGGCGGGCTGGCCGTCGCGCACCGCCGCCTGCACCAGGTCGTCGACCCGCGCAGCTCCGTCCAGCATCGAGAACTCGGTGTGGGTGTGCAGGTGGGTGAACGACGGTGGGGCCAATTCGCAGACGCCTTCCTCGGTGGCCATGGTCTGGGTGGCCGGGGGCTTTCCACAGGCTGTGGACGAGTTACAGCAGTGTCATTCCGACGATAGCGCGGGCCGGGGGGCCGGGGGCGGTTGACCACCGGTCCCGGCCCTCCGGCCCGCCCGCCCGGGCCCGCGGGGGAGCGGAGTCAGAGGTAGGTGCCCGGCCGGCCCGTGTCGTTCCCCGGCCCCTGGGGCAGGGAGCGTTGGCGCATCTCGTCGAGCTGGGCCCGGGCCGCCACCTGCTGGGCCACCAGGGTGGCCTGGATCCCGTGGAAGAGGCCCTCGAGCCAGCCCACCAACTGGGCATGGGCCACCCGCAGCTCGGCGTCGGACGGAGTCGGGGTGTCGAAGGGAATGGAGATCCTGTCCAGCTCGGCCACCAGGTCGGGCGAGAGCCCCCCGGCCAGCTCGCGAATGGACTGCTCGTAGATCTCGCGGAGCCGGACCCTGCTGGCCTCGTCGAGGGGGGCCTGACGAACCTCCTCCAACAACTGCTTGACCATCGAGCCGATGCGGAGCAGCTTGGCCGGCTGCTCGATGGACTCAGAGCGCGACTCCTCCGAACCGTCGGCGTCGGCCGCCTCCGTCGACTCGGCCGACGGATCGGGTCCGGCGGTCAGGCTCGCGGCGGCACTCCCTCCGGCGACCACCTCGGGGCGGAGGGGTGTACCGCTGGGCTTCGGGTCTGGTGCCTCGGTGGTCATCGTCAGATGTTGCCACTTCCAGCCAGCGCCACCAAGGGGACGAGCATCTCGTCCCCGGTCAGCGACCCGTGTCGGCTCTGCAGGCGGCTCTCGCCCGTGTCGGCCGGGTCGACGAAGGCGATGGCGGCGTGGGGGATGAGGGCCACGTCCCCCAGCCGGGACAGGTGCTCGTCCCCCAGCGGTCCGCCGAACAGCCCTTCGTCGACGACCTGGTCCCGACCCATCACCCAGGTGGTTTCGCCGAAGCGCCCGGTCGCCGACTCGAGGAGGTCGGACTCGGCCCCGGGTCGGGCGTGGAGCCAACGGAAGCGGCCCTCGCCGGACATGAACCGCACCGAAGCCATGATCTCGCGCCCGGGGAGCTCCACCTGCGGGCCCACGTCGATCTGGCCGTGGTCGGCGGTCACCACCAGCACGGCGCCGGCCGGGAGCTCGGCCACCACGTCGGCCACCAGGCCGTCGACGTTGCGCAGCTCGGCATCGTAGAGATCGCCGATCCCGCTGGCGTGGGCCACCTTGTCGATCCCGTCGTAGTAGGCGTAGACGAAGGGCTCGCCCTCCCGGAGCAGCCGGCCGACATGCACCGGCAGGGACGAGAGCACCTTGTAGCCCTGGAGGGGGGAGTTGCCGAGGTGGGCGGCGGTGAAGCCGGTCACGCCGAATTCGTCCTTCGTCACCACCGGGACGGGCCGGGATGCCCCCGGGAACGAGGGGCACGCCTGGAACCCACGGGCCGGGACCCGCCGCCGGGCGTCGATGCCGCGCCCGCTGCCGAGGGTCCACCGCAGCACGTTGAGGATGTCGTCCCCGACGGCCAGCCGGTATCCCAGCAGGCCGTGGCGGGAGGGAGGGCACCCCGTGGTGATCGAGGTGAGGGCGCAGGCGGTGGTGGTGGGGGCCACCGAGGTGATGGCCCGTCCGATCCCCTCGGCGGCCGAGAGCGTCGGGGCCAGGGCCGCCCTCGCGCGCAGCTGCTCCCAGCCGAGGCCGTCCAGCACCAAGAGGGCGACCTGGGCCGCGTGGCGGGCGATCGTGGGGAGCCAGTCGGGCCGGCCGGCAACCGGTTCCGGCGGTCCCAACAGGGCGGGGACCACGTTGGCGATGCAGGCGCCCCCGTAGTCCGGGCGGATCGGCGCCGGTGGGTGCCGGGGTGTGGTCGGAGCAGGCACGGGTGCTGACTGTAGGCGACGGCCGCGGCCGGGTCAGCTGCGTGGCAGCAGGGCCCGGACCGTCTTGTAGCAGTGGCCGTCGCGCGGGGTGGAGACGGACGCCACCAGGTAGTGGGGCTTGAATCCGAGCGCAGCCGAGAGGTCCTTGCCCAGCAGCCGGTCCCGCCGGGCAACGTCGAGGGCCCGCTCGGCCCGCGGGTCCTCCGCCGGCAGCCAGTTGTCGCTCCGGCCCCAACCGAAGCGAACCCACACCGAGCGGTCCTGGAGCCGCCGGAACAGGACTGGGCCCTTGGAGGGGACCACCAGCGCCAGCGACGGCCGGAACCCCCGGAACTCCCAGTACGGGGCCGAGGCTCCGGGGAACCCGAGGATGTGGTCCTCGACCGGCGCGGCCAGGGCGTGGAGGAGCCGGCGGACCCGGCGTCCGTGGAGGGTCCCGAGGTGCCGGGGCAGCCCGGCGGCCGTGACCGCCTCGGGCTGGGCGAGGTCGTCCCGCTCCGGCTCCTCGGCCAGCTGGGCTTCCACCACGTCGAAGGGAGCCAGGTCGGGCCCGTGTCCCTCGGGCCAGGGCACCCGGACCCGGACCAGCGTCCCCGACGCCAGGTCCACCCCGGTGGTGTCCTCGGGATGGCAGGACAGGACCAGCAGGGTGAGGGACGTGCCCCCGGCCACCTCGATCCGGGCGCGGGGCTTGATCGACCGGGCCACGTCCCGGGCCGTTCCGCTGCGGGGGGTGCGGGTCGATCCCCGGCTCATCGCCCCGGCTCCGGGGACCCCGCGCCTACGCCCAGCTGCAAGGCCAGGGTGGTGGCGTCCTCGGCCGGGTGCCGGCACGCGTGGTCGCGGCACACGTAGGCCCGGCTCCCGTCGCGGCCGTGCCACAGGGGCGACGAGGTCGGCTCGCCCCAGGCCAGGACGGCGCCCGGCAGCCACCGGTCCCGGACCACCTCCAAGAGGTCGGGCCGATCGCCGCTGATCACCACCTCGGTCACGCCGCCGACCAGCAGGTCGGCGGCGAGGACGGTGTGGGCGAAGGCGGTCGGGTGCTCCCTCAGCAGGCCGCCGAACATGTCGACGACACCCCGGGCCGCCCGGGTGTACCGCTCGATCCCGGTCAGCGATCCCAGGCGGGCGAGCGCCAGGGCGGCCACGGCGTTGGCCGAGGGGGTGGCGCCGTCGAAGACCTCCTTGGTCCGCACGATGAGGGTCTCGGCGTCCGTCCCGGTGGTGAAGAACCCCCCGAGCTGCTCATCCCCGAACAGGACCGTCAGCCCGTCCGCCCCCGCCACCGCCCTGTCGGTCCAGCGCGCCTCGCCGGTGAGCTCCCCCAGCCGCGTGAAGCAATCGACCAGCCATGCGTAGTCACCGGCGCAGGCCAGGTGGCGGGCACCCCCACCGGGCTGCCAGCTCCGCCGCCACCTGCCGTCCTCGGAGAGGAGGTGGGCACAGAGGAACTCCCCGATGGCCACGGCGGCGTCCGCCCACTCTGCATTGCCGGTAGCGCCCGCCGCCTCGGCCAGCGCCGACGCGTACATGGCGTTCCACTCGGTGAGGACCTTGTCGTCCAGACCGGGCCGGACCCTCGACTCCCGGGCCTCGAACAGCCGGGACCTGGCCGCCTCCACGGCCGGAGGCCCGTCCAGCGGCTGGCCGACCGGCCGGTGGAGGATGGAGCCTCCTTCGAAGTCGCCGCTGCCGGTCACGCCGAACCAGTCGATGACCGCCGCGGCCATCTCGTCGACCGCCGGGGGCGGGACCGAGTGGCGCCCCTCGGCGACGGCCCGGCGAACCTGTTCCGGGGACCAGAGGTAGAACCGCCCCTCGACCCCTTCGGAGTCGGCGTCCTCGGCCGACCACACCCCTCCCTCCGGTCCGGTCAGGTCCCGGCTGACGTAGGCGACGATGCTCTCCATGGCCCACCGGTAATTGGGCCGCCCGGTCGCCTGCCACCCGTGGAGGAAGGCCCGGAGGAGCCCGGCCTGGTCGTAGAGCATCTTCTCGAAGTGGGGCACCAGCCAACGGTCGTCGGTGGAGTAGCGGGCGAACCCTCCCCCGAGGTGGTCGTGGATGCCGCCTGCCGCCATGCCGTCGAGGGTGACCGTGGCCATCCGCTCGGACCGCTCTCCGGCCGGCTCCCCCCGCGTCCGCACCGAGTGGAGCAGCACCAGGTCCACCAGGGCCGGCTGGGGGAATTTGGGCGCGGTGCCGAACCCTCCCCACTCCGGGTCGAAGCGAAGGGAGAGCTCCTCCACGGCCGGGGTGAGCAGATCGGGACGACCGACACCGGCGGCCTCCGTGCCCGTGGGGGAGAAGAGGGAGGTCGCCGCAGGGGCCGCCCGGAGGACCGAGCGGCCGGCGACGGCGCTCGCCAGCTCGTCGGCCTGTTCCTCCACTTCGGCGCGCCGGTTCTCCCAGACGTCGACGAGCGCCCCGAGGACGGTGCGGAACGAGGGTGTCCCACGCCGGTCTTCCGGGGGGAAGTACGTCCCGCCGAAGAACGGGCGCCGGTCGGGGGTCAAGAACATGCTCATCGGCCAGCCCCCGGACCCGGTGATGGCCTGCACCGCCTCCATGTAGACGGCATCGACGTCCGGGCGTTCCTCGCGGTCCACCTTGATGCTCACGAACGACGAGTTCAGTGCGTCTGCGGTGGCGGGGTCCTCGAACGACTCGTGGGCCATCACGTGGCACCAGTGGCAGGCCGAGTAGCCGATGGACAGAAAGACGGGCCGGTCCTCCCGGCGGGCCTTGTCGAAGGCGTCGTCGCCCCACGGGAACCAGTCGACCGGGTTGTCCCGGTGCTGGCGCAGATAGGGAGAGAGCTCCTTCGCCGGCACATCCTTGATCAAGGGCAACGGAGATCCTTTCCCGGACACGAGGGGGGACTCGATAGTGGTCCGGTGCCAAACTTAGGGCCGGACGGAAGGGTTGTGGACAGATCGCCCCGGTAGGGTCCTGGTCCATGGATCTTCGTCTCGACGGTAGGACGGCACTGGTCACCGGAGCGTCACGCGGCATCGGCCGGGCCATCGCCGAGGCCTTCTCCGCCGCCGGGGCGTCGGTGATGATCTCGTCGCGCAAGGCCGATGCCCTGGCCCGGACGGCCTCCGAGATTGCCGCGGCGATCGGTGGGGGTACCGGCGAGGTCGACTGGCACGCGGCCAATGCCGGTGATCCCGAACAGGCCGAGGCCTGTGTAGAGGCCACCGTCGAGCGTTTCGGATCGCTGGACATCCTGGTCAACAACGCCGCCACCAATCCCTACTACGGCCCGATCATGGACATCGACACCGCCCGGGCGGACAAGACGGTGCGGGTCAACCAGTCCGGGTATCTCCAATGGGTCCAGGCCGCCTGGCGCTCGGGCCTGGCCGAGGGAGGTGGTGCCGTCCTCAACCTGGCGTCCATCGGCGGCCTGTCGGTCGAGGGTGGCATCGGCTGGTACAACGTGACCAAGGCGGCGGTGATCCACCTGACCAGCCAGCTGGCCGGCGAGCTCGGGCCCGGGGTCCGGGTCAACGCCTTGGCCCCCGGCCTGGTCAAGACCGAGTTCGCCCGGGCCCTGTGGGAACCGGCGGAGGAGGCCATCGCCCGTCGGCTGCCCCTCCGACGGCTCGGGGTCGCCGAGGACGTCGCCGCCGCCGCGCTGTTCCTGTGCTCGGACGCCGCCAGTTGGATCACCGGGCACACGCTGGTGGTCGACGGGGGTGCCCTGTGCATCGCCAGTGGGGGGATCTCCTGAGGCCGTCGACCCGACCGGGAGTACCGCCGCCCTCCTCCGGTCAGCGCAGCTCGGACCGGCGGGGCTTGCCGGCGGGCGCCTGGGGGAGGGTCGGGACGACCACCAGCTCGCGGGGCGCGGCCCAAGGGGCGAGTTGGGAGGCCACCAGGTCCGCCAGCTCGTCCAGCGCCGGCGGCACCGCCGGGTCCCTCGGCACCACCCAGGCCACCACCCGCTGTCCCCAATCGGGATCGGACCGCCTCCAGACCGCCACCTGGCCCACCTGGGGATGGGTGGCCAGCAGGCGTTCGACCGGCTCTGGCCAGACCTTCTCGCCGCCGGTGACGATCACCTCGGCGATGCGGCCGAGCACCGAGAGCGTCCCGTCGGGCTCCACCCGTCCGGCGTCGCCGGTGGCGAACCATTCGTCCCCATCCCGATGGCCGGTTCCATCCCGGTAGCCGCGGAACAGCATCGGCCCCCGGACCAGGACCTCCCCCTCGGCGACCCCGTCCCGCCCGTCGGTGCGCACCTCGACGCCGTCGATCGGCCTCCCGTCGTAGACGATCCCGGATCCGGTCTCGGTCATGCCGTAGGTGGTGACGACATTGGCCGGGGGGCGGTCGGGGGGAGCGGCCCCACCGACCAGCACGGCACGGAACCCGGAGGCATCGGTCCGGCCGAGAGCGGTGGCCACCAGGGAGACCAGCGTGGCACCGGAGCGGGCCTGGGCTTCGACGGCGGCGGCGTCGAACCGCTCGAGGACGGTGCAGGGGGTGCCGGTGACGAGGGCCCGGGTCACCACCGCCAGCCCGCCGATGTGGCCCAGGGGAAGGCAGGCCAACCAGCGGTCGCGTTGGGGGTCGACCCCCAGCCGCGCCGACGTGGCGAGGGCCGAGGCCCGGACCGACCCGTGGGTCAGGATCGCCCCCTTGGGGACTCCGGTGGTGCCGCTGGTGGCGACGACCAGGGCGTCACCGGGCTCGGTCGGCACGCCCCCGTGCCGCCGGTGGGAGCCCTGGTCGTCGACGACGACCGCCGGGCGCATGGCCTCCACCAGGGCGGTGACCACCGGGCCCGGAAGGCGGGGATCGAGGGGGAGCACTGCGTCTCCGGCGTCCCAGGCGCTCCCGAGGGCGTGGACGAAACCCGGCCCGGCCGCCAGGTCGAGTGCTACCAGCCGCGGCATGGGGGTAGCCTAGCGACCGTACGAGTAGGAACTCTAGGAGTGAATGGTCAAATGGTTGCACCGCGATTGGCCGGCGCCGGCGGCGGTCCTGTCGGCACCTCCACGGAGACGGTGGTCGTCGGGCACCCGGAGGACCCGGTGGACCGGTTCCGGGACCTGCCCCCGCCCGATTGGGAACGCCGTGGCGACTACCGGGACGTCCGCTACGAGGTCGGTGCCGGGCTGGCCAAGCTGACCATCGTCCGGCCCGAGGTCCGCAACGCCTTCCGCCCCCAGACGCTCTTCGAGCTGGCTGACGCGTTCGCGCTGGCCCGGGACGATCCCTCGGTCGGGGTGATCATCCTCACCGGGGAGGGGCCGGATGCCTTCTGTTCGGGCGGGGACCAAAAGATCCGGGGGGACGACGGCTACCTGGGTGACGACGAGGTGGCACGGCAGGGCATCGGACGCCTCAACGTCCTCGACCTCCAGATCCAGATCCGGCGCCTGCCCAAACCGGTGGTCGCCATGGTGGCCGGCTACGCCATCGGCGGCGGCCACATCCTCCACCTGGTCTGCGACCTGACCATCGCCGCCGACAACGCCCGGTTCGGTCAGACCGGCCCGAAAGTCGGCAGCTTCGACGGTGGCTACGGGGCCAGCCTGTTGGCCCGGACCGTCGGCCTCAAGCGGGCCAAGGAGGTGTGGTTCCTGTGCCGCCAGTACGACGCAGCCACTGCCCTCGACTGGGGACTGGTCAACGCAGTGGTGCCACTGGCCGAGCTGGAGCGGGAGACGGTGGCTTGGTGTCGCCAGATGCTGTCGTTGTCCCCGCTGGCGCTGCGGATGCTCAAGGGCGGCCTGCACGCGGCCGACGACGGGCTCGCCGGCCTCCAGCAGTTCGCCGGCGACGCCACCATGCTCTTCTACATGACCGAGGAGGCCCAGGAGGGGCGAGACGCCTTTCAACAGCACCGCCCGCCCGACTTCGGCCGCTTCCCCCGCCGTCCGTGATCGCCGGCCGGCCTGTCCGGTCACGGCCGTGACCACCGGCCCCACCCCCCGCGCCGCGCCGTCAGTCCCCGGCCCGGTGCGGCGCTGGGTGCTCGGAGCCCGGCCGCGGACCCTACCCGCGGCCATCGTGCCGGTGGTGGTGGGGACGGCCGCCGCCCATCCGTTCCAGTCGGCGGCCGACCTCCCCCGGCACTCGTGGTGGTTCGCCCTCGGTGCCCTGGTGGTGGGCCTGGCCATCCAGGTGGGAACCAACTACGCCAACGACTACTCGGACGGCATCCGGGGGACCGACGATGCCCGGGTGGGGCCGGTCCGGCTGGTGGCCGCCGGCCTGGCTCCGGCCACCGCGGTCAAGCGCGCCGCGCTGATCGCCTTCAGTGTGGCCGGGGTGGTGGGACTGGCGCTGGCGTGGGCCACCTCGTGGTGGGTCCTGTTGGTGGGGGCTGCCTGCCTGGCCGCGGGCTGGCTCTACACGGGCGGGCCCAGGCCCTACGGTTACGCCGGGTTGGGCGAGCTGTTCGTCTTCGTCTTCTTCGGCCTGGTAGCCACTGTGGGCACCTATTACGTGCAGACCCTGAGCCTCGACCGGTGGCCGGTGTGGCTCGCCGCCGCGCTCGTCGGGCTCCTGGCCTCTGCGCTCCTGTTGGCCAACAACCTGAGGGACATCGAGACCGATCGTCAGACCGGCAAGCGGACGCTCGCCGTCCGGGCCGGCCGTCGCGCCGGCGGACGGGTCTTTGCGGCGTTCGTCGCCGTCCCTTTCGTCGTTGTGCTGGCCTGGGGTGTCTGGTCGGTGGCCACCGGGGCACCCGCACACCCGGCCGCGCCATTCGCCCCCCTCCTCGCCGCGCCGCTGGCCGTGGCCCCGGTCCGACTGGTCGGCAGCGACGCCTCGGGTCGCCAGCTGCTGCCGGTCCTCGGAGCGACCGGCCGGCTGCAGTTGGCGTTCGGCGCACTGCTCGCCGTCTCCCTCTGGCTCTGGGTCTCGTGAAGGGCGCACGACGGTCACGACAGGGTGGTCCCAGCCAGGTGTCGGCGCACGAGTCCGGCCACCTCATGGGGACGCTGCAGGTGGGGGGCATGGCCGGTGCCGGCCACGGTGGCATGGGCCGCGTTCGGGCCGATCCCGGCCGCCAACCGCCGTCCCAGTGCGGTGAATTTGTCGTCATCCTCCCCGGTGATGACCAGCACCGGCATGGTCAGCTGGCCCAACCGGCCCCACAGCGGCTGTTGGGTCCCTGCGCCGGCCAGCCGGAGGCTCGATGCCAGACCGGGCCCGGTGTTGCGGAGCCTCTCGTCCAGCCCACCGGCCTCGGGGTCGATGCCGGCGAGCAGCGGGGTCGCCAGCCAGCGCCGGAGGAAGGTGTCGACCGGGGTGGCCGTCGATCGATTGCCGTCCGTCGGGTCGAGCTCGTCGGCCAGGCCCTCGTCGGCCCGCCGACGGGTCCGGCGGGCCCCGGCCTCGTCGATTCCGGCGGTTCCCGAGATGAGCACCAGGGCGTCGACCAGCGCCGGCCGGGCCAGGGCCAGATGCAGGCAGAACCGGGCCCCCATCGAGTAGCCCAGGTAGGCCGCCCGCCCGCCGGTTTGGCCGAGCAGCAGGGACCCGTCCACCAGGCCGGCCGTGACTGCGGACGAGGACGCATGCCCCGGCATGTCGACCAGGACGACCTCGTGATCGCGGGCCAGGTCGCGGTCCATCGAGCCCCACACGCGCCCGGTCTGGGTGAAGCCGTGGGCCATGACCAGACGTGGTCCGTGCCCGAAGGTGTCGGCGTGCAATGCTCGGGACGGCGGAGGTGCGGGGGTCGGCATCGATGGTGGGTTGGCCGGCGACATGGGGGACCCCGGTGAGCGTACCGACGGGTGGAACCGCCCGCGGCGACGCCGACACCCAGGCGGCCTTTGCCTCGACGGTGGCGGACGAGTGGGCCCGGGCCGGGGTGGGCCATGCGGTGGTCTGCCCCGGTTCGCGCTCGACGCCCCTCACCCTGGCCCTGGCCGCCAACCCGGGCATCGCCGTGCACGTCCGCCTCGATGAGCGCTCGGCAGGGTTCACTGCGCTCGGGCTGGCGCTGGCCACCGGAAGACCGGCTCTGGTGGTCACCACCAGCGGCACGGCCGCGGCCGAGCTCCACGCCGCGGTGGTCGAGGCCGACCTGGCCGGAGTGCCGTTGATCGCCGCCACCGCCGACCGTCCTCCGGAACTGCGGGAGGTGGGAGCGCCCCAGACCATCGACCAGATCCGGCTGTTCGGGAGCAGCCCCCGGTGGTTCTGCGATCCGGGGGTTGCGACCCCCGCCACCCGGTCGGCGTGGCGCCCGCTGGCGTCGCGGGCCGTGGCCGCGGCCCTCTCAGGTCCCGGTGGGCCGGGCCCGGTCCACCTCAACCTGGCGTTCCGCGAGCCCCTCCTCGGGGACCCGGTGGCAGGGGGCGTCCCCCCGGGCCGGCCGGACGGCCCGTGGCACGATGTGGTCTCGGGCCCCGCACCGCCTCCGGTGGGAAGCGTCCCCTCACTCGTCCGGTCGGGCGTGCTCGCTCCGGGATGCAGAGGCCTGATCGTGGCCGGCGCCGGTTGCGGTGACCCCATGGCGGTCCTGGCCCTGGCCTCGGCCCTCGGATGGCCGCTCCTGGCCGATCCCCGCTCCGGACTGCGCGGCCAGGAGCCCGCCGTGGTCGCCGCGGCCGACGGCATCCTGCGGTCCGAGCGGTTCGCCCGTTCCCACGCCCCCGAGGCCGTCCTCGTCCTCGGGGGTCGCTGGGTGTCCAAGGAGGTCAACGGGTTCCTGTCCGCTTCCGTGGAGGCCGGCGCCCGCTCCATCGTTGTGGACCCCCACGGGCGCTGGTCCGACCCGGACCGGAGCGCCGAGGCGTTCATCCGGTGTGACCCGGGACTGTTCTGTGCGCAGACGGTGGAGTGCCTGGCCGGGTCCCGGACTCCCGGACCGGGCCCGGTGGGGAGCGGCTGGGCCCGGGACTGGCAGGACGCCGAGGTCACTGCCCAGCGGGCGATCGACGAAACCCTCGGACCGTGGGGCGGGCTCAGCGAGCCCGCCCTGGCCCGCCGCCTGGTCGACCACCTGCCCGGTGGTGCGACGTTGGTGGTGTCCTCCTCGATGCCGGTGCGGGACGTGGAGGCATTCGCCGCTCCTCGCCGCCAGCCCCCGAGGGTGCTGGCCAACCGGGGGGCCAACGGAATCGACGGGGTGGTGTCCACTGCCGTGGGGGTGGCGCTCGGCACTCCGGGCCCCACGGTGTTGCTCATCGGCGACCTGGCCTTCCTTCACGATCTCTCCGCGCTGGTGTGCGCCGACGGTTTCACCGCCCCGCTGACCGTGGTGGTGGCGGACAACGGCGGCGGGGGGATCTTCTCGTTCCTCGAGACAGCCGGCGCCCTCGACCCGGGCCCGTTCGAAACCCTGTTCGGGACGCCGCAGTCAACCGACCTGGGCGCGGTTGCCGCCGCCTGCGGCTGGTCGGTCGACGACGTCGGTGCCGACGCCCGGGGATCGGTATTCGAGGATGCGCTCGATCGCCGTCTCGACGCCGGCGGGCTCTCGGTGATCCGGGTGAGGCTGCCCGGCCGCTCCGAGAATGTCGCCGTCCACCAGCGGGTCAACGCGGCGGTCGCCGACGCCGTCGACATGCGGCACGGCGGGACCTGAGGTTCAACAGGGCCGGGGGTCGAATGCGGGGGTCTTCGGCGGAGCGGGAGGAGCGGGCGCCGTTCCCTGGGCCGGTGCCGGCGCCGTGGTCGCCACGGGTGCAGTGGTGGGTGCAGTGGTGGCGGGGACGGTGAAGGTCAAGGGCTCGCCGTAGGCGCTGAGCGGTGGCGTGGACACCGTCACCGAGTTCCCGCCGAGGAACTGGGTGATCAACTGCGAGGCTTCGTCCGGCCGGACGACCTCGACGGATCCGGCGACCGACGATGTGGCCGGATCGGTGGGTAGGGTGTAGGCCTGCAACTGTGACCCGGAGAACGCCTTGTAGCGCTCGGCCAGCGAGTAGAGGTCGTTCGGGGAGAGTGCGTCGTCCTTGCTGAAGTCATGGACCACCGAGGTCAGCAGGGCGTTGAGTCTCAGCGGGTTGTAGGTGGACTTGGCCTTGTTGAGCGCGGACGAGATGATCAGGTTCTGGCGCTGGATGCGGCCGATGTCCGAGGTGGGATCCTGGATCCACCGGCCGCCGGAGTAGTACTGGAAGTAGCGGGAGCGGGAAAGGGCCAGGGCCTGCTGCCCGTCCAGGACCTGGCAGCCGCTCTGGGTGATGTCGAGTCCCGACTCGTTGACGCCGGTGCCGAGGTTGTGGTCCCGCACGGGGTAGGGGAAGTCCATGCTGATCCCCCCGAGGGCGTTGACCGCGTCCTCCAGGCCGAAGAAGTTGATGGCGACGTAATGGCTGATCGGGATGCCGAAGGTGTTCTGGATGGTCTGGATGAGGGCGTCGGCGCCCGTGGCGACACTGTTGCCGCCGCCGAAGGCGGAGTTGATCTTGTTGTGGGAGGAGAGCGGGCTGTTGGCCGGCATCCCGGACAGGGTCACGTAGGTGTCCCTCGGGATCGACAGGGAGGATGCGGTGCCCGCGGCCGGGTCGATGTGGACGATCTTGATGGTGTCACTGCGCTGCCCGCCGGCATTGGACTGGTTCCCGAACTGCTGGGCCTGGGCTGCCGTCTCCCCGACTCTGGTGTCGGAGCCGATGAGCAGCACGTTGTAGGGCGCACCGCTGGCCGCGGCCACGCAGGTGGTGCACGGGTTGGAGACCACCTTGCTCCACTGGTACCGGAAGTAGCCGTAGCCCAGCCCGGCCACGACCAGCAGCACGACGACCAGCCCGACGGACCAGCGCAGGACCCGTTCCGCCGGACGGCGCCGGCGCCTCTTCGCCCGACGCCGTTCACGCCGAGAAGGGATGGTGACCTGACCGCCGAGGATCGGCCCCGGAAACCCGGCTCCGGCGGCCGGTCGGCCGACGGGAGGGGATGTCGATGCGCGGGGCTGGCCGGTCGGGCTCCCCGAGGAGCGCCCGGAGGGGCGGGAGGAGCGGGGTGCTGGAGGGTCGATGGGCGGGTCGGTGGGTGCCAAGGTGGTTTGGGTGCCGTGGGCTCCGGCCGAGGGTTCGACCGGAGGTTCGGCCGACCGGCAGGGGGTACCGCCGTGCCGAACCTCCCCATTTTCGCACGCGCTCGGCCGGTTCTGGTGTCACCTGGGATTCAGCTGTCAGGAGCCGGCAGGCACCCACGATCCGTGGAAGCCGAAGGGAACACGGGCCGGGAGCTCGACGGTGGCGACCGGTGGCCCCCCGAACGAGGTGGCGTCGAGGATGACCAGGTCGCTTGCATCCCGGGTGGCGTCGTAGACGACGGAGAGAACCCACCCCTCGTCCTCTCCCCGGCCGTCGGCTGCCCGCACGAACACAGGCTCTCCCGGGGCACGGTGCTCACCCGGCTCGAAGCGGGTTGACTCGTCGCGGAGGAGGTCGTACTTGACCAGTCCGAGTTGGCGGGGATCGTCGGCGTGGGCGCCCAGCCGGGTGCAGTACCCGTAGCGGTGGGGCAGCCCGGCCACCGCGCCGTCGATCCTGGGGAACTCCACAGGGGTGTCGTCCAGGCGCTGCTCGGACACCCGGCCGGCGGCCGGCTCGATCGTCCATCGGGCGAGCACCGGCTGGTTCGAGGCGATGGCCTCGCCGGGTGCAGTGTCGAACGCCCTGTCGTAGCGGATGACGTCCATGACCACGGAGTCCCCGTCGTCATAGCAATTGAGGACGTGGAAGACGTACACCGGGTCGATGCCGATCCAGCGGATGTCGGCGTTGTCACCGGTACGGGGCATCACGCCCACCCTGGCTCCGGCTTCCGGCATCCACCGGTAGGGGAGCGACCGGCCTTCGGAGGCGAGCCCCAGGTCGAACACGACGGGCAGGTCGAGGAAGACGACCCGGGTGGCGGTGACCCCGAAGTCATGGATCATCGTGGCGCACGGTATGTCGATCTCCTCGGTGCGGGTCACGACCCCGGAGGCATCGGCCACGTGGTAGCGCAGGAAGGGCGGCCCGAAGACGTCGCTCCCGAAGAACGTCAGCTCCCCGGTCGTCGGATCCAGCTTTGGATGGGCGGTCATGGGCGAAGCCAGGCTTCCGTCGAAGTCGTGGACGCGGGCCCGGCTCAGATCGGGGGACAGGGCGTGTGGGAAGCCGGACTCGACAAGGGCCAGGGTCAGGCCGCCGTGACGGATGACGTGGGTGTTGGCCGGCCCGTCGATGGGCTCGCTCGGTCCGGTTGGGGGATTCGTCTCCAACTTGGTCGCCAGCGCCCGGGTCCTGACCCAGCGGTTGCGGTAGCCCGTGGCCCTCCCCTCGGCCAGTGATATCGCGTGGATCATCCCGTCGCCGCTGAACCAGTGGTAGTCGGTCTCGTCGAGCGGGACCACGGCAGGGTTGGGGCCGTTTCGCAGGAGGTGGCCGGTCAGGTCGGGAGGGATCACCCCGGTAACCGGAAGCTCGTGGTCGTCGCTGCGCTCCTCGAGCACCGGGGCGAAGTTTCCGTGGAGGTAGGGGTTGATCATCGACGCTCCTCGCCGAGGCTGGGGATCGGCTCTTGGTCATCGGCCCGGGCGTAACCGGTTCCCGAGCGTAGCGTCCGTACCTGGGCCAGTACCGGTGCTTCGACGCGGCTCGCCGGCGCCGGCGCCGGACACGGCCGGGTACCGGCGTGTCCGGAACAAACCGACTCCGGTGACGTGGCAGGCTGAGGTCATGGCCCAGATCGCCGAGGACCTCCGCTTCCGCGGGCTCATCCACCAGATGACCGATCCCGGCCTCGAGGGCCGCCTGGACTCCGATCGGATGACCGCCTATGGCGGATTCGATCCCACCGCGGACAGCCTGCACGTGGGCCACCTGTTGCAGGTCTGCACCCTGCGACGCCTCCAGTTGGCGGGGCACCGGCCGATCGCCGTGGCCGGGGGAGGCACCGGGTTCGTGGGCGACCCGGGCGGCAAGTCCGAGGAGCGCTCGCTGCTGACCGAGGACGAGCTCCGGGCCAACCTGACGGGTATCCGGGGCCAGCTCGAGCGGTTCCTCGATTTCGGTGAGGCAAACGGCCGGGTCGGCGCACTCCTCCTCAACAACGCTGACTGGCTCGATTCGTTGCGGCTGTTCGACTTCCTCCGCGACGTGGGCAAGCACTTCACCGTCAACCAGATGGTGGCCAAGGACTCGGTGAGGTCACGCCTGTCGCGCGCCGACCAGGGCATCTCCTACACCGAATTCAGCTACATGCTGCTCCAGGCGCTCGACTTCCTTCATCTCTACGATGCCTTCGGGTGTCGGCTCCAGCTGGGGGGGAGTGACCAGTGGGGCAACATCACCATGGGCATCGAGCTGGTCCGGAAGGTCCGCCACCAGGAGGTCTGGGGATTGACCACCCCCCTCGTGCTCAAGGCCGACGGCACCAAATTCGGAAAGACCGAGTCCGGGACCGTCTGGCTGGACGCCGGTCGGACCAGCCCCTACCAGCTCTACCAACACTTCTTCCGGACCGAGGACTCGGTCGTCGGCGCCTATCTCCGCTACTTCACCTTCCTCACCCGGGAGGAGATCCTCGAACTCGATGCGGCAACCGCAGACCACCCCGAGCGGCGCGGGGCACAGCGCCAGTTGGCCCGACTGGTGTGCTCGCTCGTCCACGGCAAGTCTGCGGCCGAGCGGGCCGAACAGGTGGCCGAGGCACTGTTCACCGAGGAGATCGCCGAGTTGGACGAGCAGTCGATCGTGGACGCCTTCTCCGACGCCCCCTCGACCCAGTTGCCACTCAGCCGACTCGCCGGCACCGGGATGCTCCTGGTCGACCTGCTGGTGGACACCGGGCTCTCGCCCTCGAAGGGACAGGCCCGGACCACGGTCGAACAGGGCGGAGCGTACGTGAACAACCGCCGCGCCGGTGACGTGGCCCAGACGGTGGGCAC